>Ga0306898_1000061_pt1 | contig 48284 bp, 60 predicted proteins | sample AntRauMFilla1564_FD_190424 | JGI IMG/M metagenome (GOLD analysis project Ga0306898, IMG submission 190424) | Saline lake microbial communities from Rauer Islands, Antarctica - Metagenome Filla 1 #564 (v2) (version 2) | ecosystem: Environmental > Aquatic > Non-marine Saline and Alkaline > Saline ...
ATAAACGCCATAATCGCTTCTGACGAAGTTAGCTCTGCAATGGGAGTGGTCTTTAAATCTATGTCTGCCTTGTCTACAAAATCGGCGGTAAGCACTTTATCGTCAATCTTGTAACCACTAGACTCTTTCCATTCTGTATCAGTATCTACAGACGGATCTTCTTCTGCCAAGAACATTTCGTAACCGCAATTCAAACACTCAAAACCAAAACCGTTGTGGTCGTGATTCTCTATCACTAAATTTGATGAGAAATGAATAGTCTGTCCAGCGTCTGCATACACAATGCTATAATTTGTTCTAAAGCATTTTGGACATTCTAGTTCCGAGCCATCATAAATTCCATGGCCGATAGCGTTTGCACATTTTTCTTTAATTATAATTTTCATAAGAGCCTGACTTCCTATTTTGGTTTAATTTAAGCCGTCTTTTCTAGCGTTTCGATACCATTTAAACCGACTCATCATTTTCACCAGATTCTAGATCGGCACAGAATTCTTCATACTCTGTTTGAAGACCCATGTCTTCTTTTTCAACGAATCCAGATTCTTTTTCAGAATCATAAACAGTTATTGTTCTGTAAACTTCACCACATTTTTCTTTAATTATAATTTTCATAGTGCCTGACTTCCTATAATAAGTTAATTTAAGCCGTCTTTTCTAGCGTTTCGTTGGCGGCTGATTCTTTTGCTTTTTCGGTGCGTGTAGATTTTAACATAATACCTTGCATTCTCTTGCCGAGATTTCCTTCTTCTTTTTCGCCCAACTGTTCTACTAAAACTCTAACAGACTCTGCAAAATCTTTATTCATTCCTTTTTGTTCTATTCGTTCAAGACAGACTCCGACTATATGTCCAGTCATCCATGGTTTAGTAGTTCTGTGAATTAGCTTTAAAACAGACAATTGATCGTCGTTTAATTCAAGTCCGAAATATGCAACGACACAATCTTCAAAAGCGGAAGTAACAGCCATCTGCTGGAAATAGCGCATCCGATCCATTTTGTCATTGAATTGATCGTAATCCATTCCAGCTTCTTTGCAATCTATTAGGTCGGATTTTTCGCCTAGTTTGATCGCTAAAAGAGTTGGCAATTGATCGGAGGTTTTCATTATAAAAGCTCTTGTAAGTTGGGCAATTATACCCACAAAAAGCGGCAAGTGTAAATAGTTCCATTATAAACCGTGCGTTACACAATTCATTTTATACCGTGCGTTAATGAAGTTCGTTTGAAGTCCTTTTGAAGTTCATTTACAGCCCCATTTCATGGGGTTTATGGTATATATAGTAACAAATATATTTTTTAAAACTTATTTTGAAATAGGCCCTCGCGACCCCGAAGTTCTTTTTGAAGTTTTGACCCCCCAAAACACCTCAAACCCGCGTGGTTGCTGGCTATAAATGAACTTCATTTGTGCTTCAAACGAACTTCAAAAACTTCAAAACGCCTAGGCTGCCCATTGAAATATTTTAAACCAATCGTTTTTGTAAACCAATCGTTTCAGAAAAAATCGTCCTATTTATAGCGTTTTAACTGTCTTTTTTCTTATATCTCCGCTTTTGGACTGTTTTTTCAAGATACTCTTCATACTTTTCATGCTCGCGTTTTAAAAAGAACTCGTCAGTTAAATCGTCAGTTAATTTCTTCATCGCTTTATCAACTAATTCTTTTAACAATTTTTCATTGCCAGATTTAAAAGCCTCTGAAATCTTAGTCAATTGAATTGAATCCTCCGATAATTTCTTCTGGAGTAAGTCGTGTGCAATCTTTGCATCGGCAGTCAGGAAATAAATAGTCGCACTCCTTTTCGCATTCATAACATATATACTCTTTTTTATTTTCAGTTTCGGTTTCCATTATATTAAATCGTCCCTGTCTAGTCTTTCAATTTCATCCCATATTCTACGGGCTTTTTCTGTAGCGTCGTGAACTGTTTTTTGAACGCCTATTTCTGCCATGCCAGCCGCAATTTGTATAACAGTGTATTCAAATTTAGTTAGTCCAGAATTTATATCAGAAAAGGCAGGTTGGTTTCTTAATCTCATTTTAATACTCCTCAGGAAATAGTCTTTCGCTTATACGTTGACGGTTTATTTCTAGTGCTTGCTCTGTAGGCTCGTAATCATTCCAAAATGAATTGGGAATATTATTTCTTGCAGCTAATAAAATTAAATTTACAAGAAATTGATCTGGCCTTCCTCCTCTTTTAACAAGTTCGTCAAATAAGTCTTGGTATCGTGTGCTTATAAATCTCAGCTTGTCATAAAAGAATTTCACATGGCCCGTTCCCATTGCGTACTCTTTAGGAATGTCGCAAGTTACAGGCGTATGGTTTTTCTCTACACGATCGTTAACGAGCTTAAAAACACGGGAGATTTCGTGGAATTCACCGCGAAGATGTTTGTCTGTAAGCTCACTCACTGGCACTACATTTATTCTAGTCATTTATTTTCTCCAGTGCTTTCTTTGCTTTTTTCTTAAGCTTATTTATTTCTTTAACGCTGTAATAGACCGGTCCGTAGACGTCGTTTCCTCCATTCATGTGCGAAAAATGGCCTTTATTAATTTTTATTTTTGAAAGCTTTCTAAGCACGCTTAAACATTTATCGCTAACGGTGCTTTTGCAACAAACAGGACAAGCTACAGTGGGTACTAATTGTTCCCCCGTATGCAAACGATTCTCGTGCCTTTTTAGCATGTAAAGTGGTATGTAGCACCCGTTCTCTGTGTCTGGATAGAAAGAACCGCTATCGTCTTTTGCATACCGTATTTGATAAGGGTTTGTAAACCCGACAAAAATTAGTTTTTCAGCTTCGTTATCACTCATTATTCTCACCTATAGGGTTAATGACCCGCTTTTCTAGCTTTTCATCCACAGCCTTTGGTGCTACAGTGGGGGCGTTGAGAGCTTTCAGAATTAAATCTGCACACTGCTCACTAGAGGCTATACAAAGCTCTGCTTCTGGGCCAGTGTCAACTATTCTAGGTAACTCAGGACTCCATCTGTCAGAGCCAACTGATCGTTTTACATACCTTGCTTCATCACTCATTTATTTTTCTCCAAAAGTTTTTTGTTTAAATTAAAAGACTACACCCACGGCGGTATAGTCATTACCTCTTTAATTATAGCAGTTTCAATATCTTTGCCATAGCCTATGAAAATCCTGCATCCAACATAATTCTTCATCGGCGCAAAATTTACAACAGAAATAGGATTATAATCTCCAAGAAAATAATCAGTGAAACAAGGCACCAAATTCGTTCCGTCGTATTCTATGTAGGTGTCTCGGTTTCCAGTTTTAATATATGGCTTTGCGCCTTTTAACATTTCAATCTCTGGAGGAAATACCGCAACCCAAATGTTTACAGTTTTATTTCTGTACTGAGGTTCAGGAATTATTCTGCAAGTTAAATGATAAGACGATAAATTTTCTTTAAATATTCCAGGATTGCTTATAGCTCCTATGCCGTTAATTTCTTTATCGACCCAAGCCTCAAATCCCCATTCGCTAACAATATCAAAAGGCATTAAAAATCTTCCATTATAATGCTTGCCAGTGCCCCAACTGTTTGCGCCTAAGTAGCCGCCAAGCCGCTTACTTTTGCCGTACAGCGTCATCCAGTGTCCGCCAACTGGCAAATTATCTTTGTTTATTGTTTTGTAGTTATGATTTTCAAGTGGACCTTCTAAATCTGTATAAATCGAGTTTGTAACACTCATACCAAAACCGACCAAATAACCTTCCGCTAACACGGAATTAATTCTGTGAATTTTTTCTTGCTTCGGCATATTGCTAGACATAATTGGGACTACACGCTCATAACGACTAGCCCTAGTCTTCAATGCTTTTTCAAATACATTGTCTTCGGGAATTAGATTGTTAAACTGTGGTCCATAAGGATATTCGCTATCGCTGGGAAATCCATAATTAAAAGTCGCTGCAAAAGAGTTCCGTGGATAAACGCCTTCAAGACCTACGCGATTGCTAAAGACTTTTGTGCTGTTATGTATAAACTGTCTGCTTGGATTTATATCTGTCATCCTCGCTCTGTTAGCTAAAGAAATTAGACTCAAAGCTCTGCCGTTTGCGACACAAGAGCCTTGAACGCCTTGGTCAAAAATTATAGGAACTTCATTTTCTATTTCGTCTGGTATGTCTTCTGGTCTAAATCTAACTACCGACAAATAATCTTTTGGATCGTTATAAGACTCTAAAATATTATCAATTGTATGGATCATTTTATTACTCCGTTGGGTTCAATTATTTCTGTACCAGTTGGTACACCTTCGCCTTGCGCTACAAACCAAGACTGCAAAAGATTATAACTGCATTTTGCTGTCACGGTAATTTCGTATTCTTTTTTGTCAACGATCATTTTATCGTCAGATATATAACAGCGGAAACCCTCTATTAAGACTTCTTGCTTTGGAGCCTGTTTTATAGGGGGTTTTTGAAGATTATCGTTTTTTAAATCTCTGTGAATCTGAAATGCGTTAATCAGTAAAGCAACAGAAATTATAGATGCGCAAAATAATAAAACGTCCGTTTTAAAATGTTTCATTCAATTATCTCCATAAGATTAGTGTATATTTTACCATTTATTTATATCTGGTACATCTGTCGCATTTTGCGTCTTCGTGCAATTCGTCTACTTGCATTTTGCAGACTTTACAAATTTTGTGACGAAGAAGTACCGCCTCTAACATTTTAATAATGCGTTGGCAGTCTTCTACTCTTTTTGAAACAGATTTAGCCATTTGGCACAGCGTCCTCGTGGATTGCTTGCACGACAAATAAAGAATTTAATCTTTGCTGAATAACTTTGTCTTGCTGTCTTTTAGACATTGAATTCCATTTTATTTTACTAATGCAAATGTCTACTTTGATGGGTTTTTTATGCTCTTTATCTGACTTTGCAGTTACTTTCAAAAATGTTTTCGTCATTCTTATTCTCCGTTTTAGACTATTATTCTAGGGTCTTTTGTTGGCTTTATGCCGTTTATCAAAACTTGAGTTTTTGAATCGTTGTAGTTTGCAATATACTCTTTTTGAATATCGCAATTCTGTTTTACGCCGCAGATTTTGCCGCATGAATGTCCTTGCATGAATCCTTCTCTGTGTGCGTTTAACAATGCTTGCTTCATCATATTTATTGAGTCGTTTTCCTTCATTTTGAAATACCTATTAGTTTTTTATTTCCCTGCTCTTTTTGAACTAATATTCCGTGGCGTACCATCATTTCTATTAGTCTTAGGGCAGTGCTGGTTGCGTTTCGTTTATCGTTTGTAGCTTCCAACTTTCTTACCAGAGCTTTGCGCCTACTAAGAATTCTATTAAACACAGCCATAGAAACTAAATTCTTTTCTAATAAAATAGCTCTGTCGTATTTCTTAAAATCTTTCATGTGAAGTCCTGACAGACACTCACGGATAATTTCTAAAACTTCATCTGCCATAGGGTCTAAAGTTGTGTTTACATAATTATTAATTGCGAAGATTTTAGTGTTGCCCCAATATTCAAGAAGTGGAAATAAACAGCCGACCGGTATAGAAGTTCTTATCTCTTGGTCTTTGTATTTATCCCACGTTTGGCATACTGCAAGAACCACTAGATACAACTGTTCTCCCGCTATTCCTAGTCTTTTAAGGACTTTTTGCAAAGCGTCATCGTCTTTCATGGTTGCGCCAAAATTCTCACGCGCCCATATATTCATAAGATCAATAGCAGCTTTTTTTGGCTGCAAAACTCTTTTGTTGTCGGTCTTAGAATACATAAATTCGTTAGACATATAAAAGTGATAAAATTCTTCTTCAATGGTTTTACTAAAAGCTCCCTCGCCACCGAACATATCAAATTTATCTACGTCAAAAGCTAGATCAGGAATTATAGAAAGCATCGTCCTGCCGAAAAGACCGCTATCTACAGTCTCTGCCGTGATATAACGCTCAATTGTTTCTGGTTGCGCGTAAAATAAAACTTGGCAATTTGGATCGGCAATTTCTGCACTGCCGTCTTTTACTTTTCTTTTACCGCCAATTTTTCTACCGTCAACGACTTCAATTAGTTTGTCAGACAAAGCCGACACGTTTGCATTGCCGGACGTAGACAACTGCTGGAAAATTCTTGTGGCTTCTGTGTTTACCCAAAATAGATTTTCCTCTGAATCAAAACTCTGCAAAAAACTAATGTCTGCCGTGATGGTAGACTCGCCATTTATGATTCCAGTAAAAGGAGTTGTCTTGACGCCTCCATGGTTTCTAAAAATTGTATCCAGATCTTCAATTACGTTTTTACTATTAACGTCTTTGTTTCCTGTACTAGGGGTAAGATTCAAGAAAAACATATTCGGGCGTCTGTTCATTGATGTGACGAAATTGGCTTGTAATAAATAAGCGTTGGTACTCAAAATAGTTGGCACTAAAAGAGGTTCAGATAATTCGCGAGGGATTTGTTTTATATTGCGCCAGATCATAGGCCAAGGTTCAGGCCATGAATCCATCACGTTTTCAGGAAACTCTGGAATAACCTCTATTATACGCTCTTTCTGATCTTCAGAGTTTTCAATTTCTGATTCGTCTTGTATGACTTCGTTTTTAATTATATTAATTGCGTCGTCTATATAGGCGTAAGTATTCTCCGCGTTGAATTCACGGTTTTTAATCCCTATACATTTAGAATATATAATTGCGAAAACGGCTTCACGGTCGCACTTTAATAAATTCGCATAGTGAAAAGCGAGCGGCATAAAATAGCGTCTGTAAACTTCGCCGCTTTTTACTTCTTCCGGTAAAGTGTGATCTGAAAAATCAAACTCGCTCGAACCGCGATCGTCTCTAGAATTCTGCTTTATTTCTTCAACGGTTTGTTTGGGGATTTTAAACGTGCGACCAACCCCCTTTATAAAGCCATAGCGTTTAGGTATTGGGTCAACACCGCCCCTTATTACTGGTGGTGCTGTGTATATGGGCTGGCTGGCTGTGTACACGCTGCCATCGGCTCTTATAGTAGGTGACTGTGACCAAGCTTTGCGTATTGCTAGGCTATGCGGTTCTAAAGACGTAAAAAACAGTCTTATTCTCGCCTCGTTGGTTTTTAGTTTTTGTCCGCTGGTAATTTGCCAAGTAACATCGCAATTTATATTTCGCTCTTTTAACCAAGCTTTAATTGCGGGTTCTGGTTTTAACGGATTGAATTTTTCTAAGATGTGATCGTCAAGGTCTAAAACTATTTCTGTGCCTTCACGATCTTGTATGGTCGGGTCGTCTTGCTTTTTTGTTCTACGCCCTGCTTCTTCGGCGTTATACAAAAGTCTGCCGTGGGTAGTCAATTCACCGAGAACCATAAAACACTCTGGCTCTTCAAAGATCATTTTCATGGCTTCGTGAAAGTCGGTATATTCTAACAATTCAAAGTAAAAATATTTTCCAGAGTTAAAGCTTTGTAACTTGTTTAAGTCTTTATCTAGAATTTTTGTTGGATTGTTCTTTTCGGAATTTACTGGACTAAGAAGTAAAATTTCCTGCTTCAATTATTATTCTCCAAAAGTATTTACAGCGAACCTGCAATTATACTTTATCTAATTGTGGATAGCACTAGCAGCAAAATTTGCCGCCTATTGTTATCTATTAATAGCCTAGTATAATAGGCGCTGTGGTTAGGGCTGGCGAACAAGTGTCTAGTCGCCTTGTTTCTTTCTCCAAAAGTCGTCAGCCTTAATCACACCAAAAACTGAACTGAGCTGAACTAAACTAAACTAAACTAAACCGAGAAAATAAAAATGAAATTTCCGATCACCTCCAGTTTTACTTTCCTCTGTATTGTTATCCAAATTTTCCGGTGCTATTGTTCTGCCATCTTAAAAGCTTTTGGAGAAGCATAATGCAAGCCCACTTCAATTTATCTGACGAATCCTATAATAGCCTTATAAAAGACGGCATAACTACTAAGGACTTTTATTTAACTGCACAATTTTTTGATCCCTATAATAAAGGTGCTGAACCGAGTGCATGGTCACTGCTTTATTACTTAGATTTAAAAGGCGACTTTCGCAATAAACCGCAATTTCCACATCGCAAAATCGTAACCGCTTTTTTTGAAACTCTTACCGCAAAAGAGAAAATGAATATTTTTGATTTGCTGGAAGGTGATGAAGAAGACTAAGACGAGTAAACTAAACTAACAAAACCTAAACGAAACTAAACTTTTGGAGATATAAAATGAACGACTCAGATAGCAAAATACTAAAAGAACTTGGAATGAAACTTAATTGGACTGCCAAAGAATTTGAAATTGATTATAACGATCAAAAGGCAAACGACTACGCAATGGAAATTGCGCTGCTAACACCAGACGGATACAAACTAAATCGAGTCGGCGTCGCTAAAAATCCCGTACCGATGACCGACATGGTATTTAAAGATCCAAGAGATGCCGTTAAATGGATACTTAGAGAACTCCGTTGCGGGTCTGCCGACATAGAAATTGTGGTAGCTTCTCTTGGCGGGCTGATCGTTAGGATCAACGAGCGTTTTTTCTTGCTTGAAACATCGCTAGAAAATCTAATTGGTTCCAGTCCAAAACCAGAGACAGTTCACTAAAAAATGTCGGCTACAGACGAAATTTTAAAACAGATGCGCGACTTGGCTGATGAAGTGCGAATTCACGGAGCAGGGCGTTTCAGAAAAAATACTGAAACTCCTGAGGTCCTAAGCGAGTCCTCGGTTTGGCGTCAACTCCAACCACGGTCAAACCGGTTCCGGTGTCGGAACTCGTTTGGCCCTGCGTTGGGGGAGCCGACACCAGAAACGGAAGTTACTTTCCTAGAATTTGCCGATACAAATCCTTTTAAAATAGAAGGCAATCTTAAAGAGCTTGAAAAAGAGCGCAAGCAAAAAGCCTATTTTAATAGTCTTAATGGTGACTTGAATAAAAAAATGGAGTATGTTGATCTTTGTTTTAAAAACCAAGTTTGGTTTTACGGAGACGGTAGAATTTGCCATATAAAAATAATGAAAGATTCACACTTGGTAAACACGATTTCCTATATTGAAAGAAAACTCAAAGAGGGCACAAATCCAATTTGGAGAAAAGGAAAAGACTGGATGCCGATTTTAATAAAAGAAACCGAGCGTCGTCTTGAAGAGCAAGAAATACCATTCTAAAAACCTAGGAGTAAAAAAAATGTATAAAACCGAAATAGAGACAAAACACGAGCTTATGGTTCTTGGTCTGGCAAAAGACGGACAAGAGCTAATAAAAGGATTAACGCCTAAAACAGCGCATAATCTTCACATGGCGATAGGGATTTCAGGCGAAGTCGCAGAGCTAGTTGAGGCAATGATCGACGGATCATTAATGAATTTAGTTGAAGAAATTGGCGACTGTTATTTTTACATAACCGGATTGATTCAAGGAGCTGGCGTTCAACCACACTATGTAAATTATTCAGACTATTACAATGCAGTTGGGGCCGGAATGTATGTGTATGGAGCCGCAATGAAATTGTCTATTTGCGCTGGTTTTTTATTAGACGCCGTAAAAAAAGAAGCGATTTATAATAAGCCTCTAGATTTGATTGAATGCGAAAAACAATTGTCTATTATTCTTTGCTGCCTAGAGACAATAATGAAGTCGCGAGGGATTACAAAAGAACAATGCTTGCAAGCCAACTATGACAAGCTAGGCAAGCGTTACGAAAATCATCAATACAGCGATGAACAAGCGCAACAAAGGAAAGACAAAAACGGCGAAAGCTAAACTAAAACTAAGTTAATAAATGGAAATAGAATATGGCTATACAAATCCAAACCGTATTAGAGGCCGTGGAAGACAACGGGATTAAAATCCTAGTCCATGGTCCAGCTGGAGCCGGTAAAACGCAGCTTTGCGCGACTACCGGACAAACAACAATAATCTTAAGCGCAGAAAAAGGTCTGCGAACTCTAAAAAGATTTGCACTTGAATTTCCAAAGAAATTCAAAAAGATCAAAGTAATTCAAATCAATAATATTGACGATCTGGAAGAAGTTTTTGAAATGGTTTCGGAAGATCATATTTGTGAATGGATTTGCTTTGACTCTGTTTCAGAAATTGCCGAGCAAATTCTTCACGCAGCAAAAGAAGAATCCAACGATCCACGGCAAGCTTATGGAAAAATGCAAGATCGCATCGGCGAACTTTTACGGCAATTTCGTGATCTAGATTATAACGTGATGATGACTTGTAAACAGAAATACGTTGTAGACGGTGATTCGGGTAGAACTACTTATATGCCAGCACTTCCTGGACAAAACCTGCCTCAGCAGATTGCGTATTTGTTTGACGAAGTTTTTGCGCTACGTGTTGAAGAAGACGAAGATGGTGAAGAGTATCGCACTTTGCAAACTGGTAAAGATTCAAAGTATCACGCAAAAGATCGTAGTGGTTGTTTGGACATGTTTGAAAAGCCGAGCATAAAATATCTAGCTGAAAAGATGGAGGATTTTTATGCTGCGATTGTTCCAGCAGACGAAGGCGACGACGAAGATAATGAGGAAAATCCTAAAAAGAAAAAAAGAGAGAAGAAGGACGATCCCGACCTAGATAATCCGCATGAAATGAGTAAGGCGAACTCTGAATACAATGCGGAAAAGTCTGAAAAAGACCCTGAAAACAAGGATGAAACGCGGAAGCCCAAGAAAACTTTGGGCAAAAAGAAAAAAGAAAAAGATGCTGAATCTTAGCCAGAAAGCGAACCAGCTCCAGAAGAGTAAACTTTAAATCAAAACCAAAACCAAAACCCAAACTTTAATAAAACAAGGAACTAAAAGAATGGCTAAATTATTTGGCAACAGAACAAAACCGTTTAAGGCGGCAGAACACGACGACATGAACTCTTTTGATCCGATCGCAGACGGTTGGTATAACGCTGAGATTACAAAGTCTACTTACAAAGAAAACAGTAAAAAGACTGGACACAATGCGAATCTCACTTTTGAAATTCTTGATGGAAAATCAAAAGGTCGTTTGATGTTTGTAAATCTTTCGATTGATAATCCGTCGCAAGAAACTGTGCAAATGGCTGAAAAAGAATTGGCTACCATTTGCCGAGCTATTGGAGTCGCCGGAGTTGAAGACACGGAAGACTTGCATAAAAAGCCTATGCAAATAAAAGTCGTTGGAAAGCCCGCAAAAGACGGTTATCCAGCGGGAAATAAAATATCTTCTTATAAGCGCATGGAAGGTCTGGCCAAGCCAGAAAACAAAGACAAGATCGCCAGTGGCGAGGAACAGAAAGAAAAGAAAAAGAAGCCTAAAGTTTCTTTTGATTAACTAATCAGGTCAGCCGACATTTTTCTTATTATTATGTTATAAGAAAAAGTCCTGTTCCAAAGTCGGCACTAATTAAATCTTTTGGAGACAACATGAAAAACAAAAGAGCGATAATACCGCCAAGACTAGGATGGAGAGAAAACGCTTTTTATCTAGTTGAAGTAAAATTGTATGAAAACAACGTAGAGCACATCTCTATATTTTACACTGGTTATCTAGACGATTCTGGATTTCCATCTGGATACAATCAAGTCTCAAATCCAACTTACGAGAATAAAACTTTTAAAATTACAGAGGTTTTTTCTTTAAAGTCTATAAAAAGACTAACCGAATCTAACGCACTGAGTATGAAACAATGGCAAAAATAATCAGGAAAGTTTCCACCAGAAGAATCATAGATAACCGTGAGTCTGAAGAGCGTTACGGAAATTTTACCATAGGCTTCGGATCAATTGGGAAGGAGTGCGCCAGAGAATTATATTATGGCTTGCACTGGGTTAAAAAGGGAACCATAACCGCCAAGACGCAAAGGATTTTTGACGTCGGACATATGTTTGAAGCGATGGCAATTAAAGATTTAAAAGACATTGGCATTGACGTTTTTAAAAGAATAGATGGCGAAAAAATTCCAATGACAGGCGAGCGAAACGAGTCGCAAGAAAAACTTGTTGGCTTGACTGGACACTCAAAAGGAAAACCAGATGGTCGCTGCCTCGGAGTTATGGAAGCTCCACTCACGGAGCATCTTTTAGAACTAAAAACAATGAACCAAAAGAATTACGACGCGGTTCTAAAATCTGGCGTTTATGCGGCAAACAAAGTCTATTTCGCACAAGTTCAAAGATGCATGAAAGAAATGGATTTGACTCGCTGTCTGTTTATGGCGATCAATAAAAACACTTGCGAGTATTATATAGAGCGGATTTATTTTGATCCAGCCTATGCAAAAGATTTAGTACGCAAAGAAATATCAATAATCACAACTGACGAGCCTCCGGTCAAAGCTTTTCCAAAAGGACATTACAAGTGCGACTGGTGCAATCAAAAGAAGATTTGCGATTTGGATATTGAGCCTGAAATGAATTGCAGAACTTGCGAATTTTCAGACATGGAAAATGGCGGATTATGGTCTTGCAACGTAGCTAAAAAGCAGAAGATTTTATCTATTGACGATCAGATGGCTGGATGCAAGAAATATAAAAAAGGCTGGGGACTATAGTGCCACAAGTTATATACGAAGATCGTTGGTATCAAGAAGAGGCTGTAGAGGCGCTATTTCTAGCGTCTCAGGATAAAAACTGTCATCCACTTGCTGCGATACCAACTGCCGCTGGAAAGACTCCAATCGTCTGTAAATTAGTAGACAAAATTCTTTCAGAAGATCCAAAAGAAAACGTATTAATTTTGTCTCATGTAAAAGAAATTCTTGAGCAAGATCACGATGCGCTTAGAGATTTTTTTGAATGGGATGAAGAAGCCGATTGTCTGTCTGATTATTCTAACATTGGAGTCTATAGCCAAGGCTTAAAAAGAAAGGAAATTAAAAAGATAACCGTCGCTGGTATCCAGAGCGTTTGGCGCAAGCCAGAGCTGTTTAAAGATTTTGGGAAAATAATCATAGACGAGTGTCATTTAATAACAATAAAAGACAGCGGGATGTACCGGTCTTTTCTAGATGCGCTAGAAGCTAATTATCTAGGGCTTACAGCCACGCACTACAGAACAGGCCACGGATATATTCACGAAGGCGAAGGCGCACTTTTTAACAAATTAGCCTATGATTTAACGTCTTTTGAGAATTTTAATAGACTTACTGACGAAGGATATTTGTCTGAACTATACTCGGTAAAAACTAAATTATCTATGGGCGATGAGAAATTTAAAATCGTTGCTGGGGATTTTTCTCAAAAAGACATGGCATCAAAGTTAGACCGTGATGAAATAACTAGCAAAGCTGTCAAAGAAGTTTTAAAGCTCGGTGAAAAATATAAACGATGGTTATTCTTTGCTATTGATATTAAACACGCAGAGAACATCTGCCAGAAATTAATAGACAATGGAGTCAGTGCGGTCTGTGTACACTCGAAAATGGAAGAAGACCGAGATCAGATTTTAATAGATTCAAAGGCTGGAAAATATCGCGCACTGGTAAATGTGGACATTCTTACAACTGGATACAACGACCCGCAAATTGATCTAGTGGTTCTAATGAGACCGACACAATCTCCTATAATCCATGTGCAAACTATCGGTCGCGGCTTAAGAGTACATCCAGAAAAAGATCATTGTTTGGTTTTAGACTTTGCAGGAAACTGCAAAAGACTAGGACCGATAAACGACGTTCTTGTAAAGCAAGCTGGAGATAAAAAAGGCACTGGCGGACCGATGGTCAAAGACTGTCCGGAGTGCATGATACAGAACCATCTGTCCGCAAAAAAATGTATTAACTGTGAATATGTTTTTCCGGTACAAGAAAAAATAAAAGAAATAGCCGACCATAGCGCGGACGTTGTTCGTAAAGCTCCAAAGAAAAAAGAAAAGCCCTATGTAGAGCCGAGTTGGTTTGACGTTACAGAAATAAATTTATCAATACAACAAAGCCGTGGCGAGAAGCCCGACTCTTTCAGCGTTAAATACAGATGCGGTCTCACAACTTTCACGGAGCTAGTCTGTTTAGACCACGGAGGCTATGCGAAATACATGGCGCTCCATTGGTTGAGCGAGCATTGGACTTCTGATGGAGATTATAAATCTTTATCCGTTTCAGAATTAAAAGAAGCGGCAAAAGAAAATAAGCTCAGGTTTCCACACAGAATAAAAGTCGATACTAATGGGAAATATTTGAGATTTATGGAAAAGGAATTTTAAATCCCCAGAAAACCGATTAATTTTTGCCTGCATACGCGCCACGTTTTTTGGAAATTAAAAAAGCGCCAAGTGTACCAAAATTGTATATTTATACAGTAGTTTCCAAAATTCCCCAAAAAACGCAAGTCATTGATTTCGTTGAAGTTTACCAAAAGTCCATCTTGCGACCTAAGTCCTTGTTTTCTATAGCTTTTAATTTTTACCGACATGGTCCAAAAAGTCGCTTTTTTGTCCCAAAATCTGCCCGACAAGCCCATTTTCAGGCATTTTAGGTCTCGCTAAGTCATTGTTTTCATTAGCAATTTAAATTTCCTTCTACTATTTATAGCAATCTGGATCAAAAAGGGGGATACTATCAATTCTTCACAGGCAGTTTTAACGGGTTACTGCCTAAACAAACAAACCGCTCCCAACTAACAGGATCAAAAAGTTTAGTGACTTGTGAGACTCCAAAGAGTTGTTCATAGGAAGTAAGGTTTTTAAATTCTTTTTTCAGAGAATTATTTTCCTTGGTTTACTAATTTGAAATTGAAACTATATCTTATCCACTTTTCGCATTGACCGTCTCAGTAACGCAGCTAAAAGATTTTTATAGTGTGCTTTCTTAAATCCAGCCTGAATAAATTTTTAAAGTGTTTAACTATTGCACATTCTTACGAGTGTGCAAACTGATAAACATTTTCGTTTATCACAACTACAACATAAACAGGAATCAAAATGAAAACTTTTACAATGCAAGCGGCAAAAAGAACAGCAAAAGATCACGGCAAGATTTTTAATCATACAATAGAAACGCTAGACAAACATTGCGCGTTGGCATGGGCGCAAAGAAATAACAGATCACCCTCTGCAAAAATTACTGTACTGACTAACACAATCAAACAAAGAAGTAAAATAAACCAACCTAAAACTTTTGGAGAATAATTATGAAAGGCATATTGATAAACCCTTTTAAGAAAACACTAACTGAAATCATAAACAATAATATCAAAGACGTTTATAAAGAACTAACCAATAAGGAAATTGGCGAAGTGAATATGATTGAGCGTTTCCCGCTGGGTCCTCGTGAATATTTATGGCTAGACGAGGAGGGGCTTTTTAAAGCGCAACAAAAACGATTTGCAATTCCGCCATTAACTGGCTTTCAGACTTTTGCCGGCATTGCCATTATACTTGGCGAAAACCAAGAAGGAGATTCGTGGTGCGACACGAAAATAAATATTGAAGAGCTTTATAATTCAATTGTGTGGGAGAAATAAAATGAACTACGTCCAGCAGCTAAAAGAAAAATTAGAGTTTCAAAAAACGTTTTTAGAAATGGCAATTGAAGATGCAGAAAATTTAGTCTTTGAGATGGCAAGCAAAAATGATCCGTTGGAGCCACTAGCAAGAAAATTACTATCAACTCTTAAAGTGCAACAAACCGAACTTAAATAACTTTTATTTTTAAATAACATAAACAGGAAAATATATTATGCAAACTGCAATTAATAAATTAGAAAGATACGAAATGAGAATGATGCTTGCGTTTTTTGACGTGCCATTAAAAGAGCAGCCAAAAAATAGTCCCGATGCTAGAAAACTATTAGCAAGCTTTCAAAAAGCAGATCGCGCTCGTTACGATCAGATTTATAAAATATGTGTCGATCAAGACTTGTCACAACAAGGCAACGAGCCACCGACAAAAGTAATACCATTCACAGACGCTTCAAGAATCGTCCGTGATGAGATGAAGCTTCTTGAAGACTCGGCGATAAATGTTATAGCCGAACGCTACACGAAACTTTCTAAAGACCTTGTAAAAGAAATTCAAAACGAAGCTACAGAAACTATCAATCGTGAATCTAAAAAGTTTAATCGCATTGAAGTTAAAGTCGGCAACAAAAAAGCAAAAGAGATTAAAGGCGCGGTTCCTGAAGAGTTTGAAAGACTTTTGCAATTGGCAAGTGCTCGCTTGAATATTCTTATGGTTGGCCCGACTGGTTGCGGTAAAACTTTTATATCATCTAAAATTGCCGAGGCTCTTGATTTAGATTTTTCTAGTCAGTCTTGCTCCGCTGGTGTTTCTGAGTCTGCGTTTTCCGGTTGGTTAATTCCTGTCGGTGCTGGTGGTAAGTTTGTTTATGTTTCTAGCGAGTTTGTTCGCATCTATGAAAACGGCGGCGTTTTTCTTTTTGACGAAATGGATGCAAGTGACGCGAATATGTTAGTATTTTTAAATCAAGCACTAGCAAACGACTCTTTTACAATTCCGCAGCGTCACGAAAATCCATTAATTAAAAAGCATAAAGACTTTGTCGCCATTGCAGCGGCTAACACTGGTGGCGGCGGAGCGGACGCAATGTATCACGGAAGAAATTCTTTAGACGAAGCTACACTTGATAGATTTCGAGTTGGTACTGTCGTTATGGATTATTCACCGATTGTAGAAAAATCTTTGTTTGATGAAGAGATTTTAGAATGGGGATTGAAAATCCGTTTAGATATTCTTAATCATAATCTTGTCCGTGTTTTAAGTACGCGAACAATGATTGACGCGCAAAAAATGAAAGATCAATACGATTGGTCTGTCGAAGAATTTGAAAAAGGATATTTTGCAAGCTGGTCTAAAGAAGAATTGGCAATTGTAGGGAGAAGAAAATAATGACTGATTTAACAATTAGAAAAATGGACAACGAAATGTGCTCTGTTTATTATAATTCGCTTTATGATTTCCATACTGAAAAAAGAATGGACAATAATAAATCAAACCATATTGGAACCAATCGCCATCTTGAAAGAAAAGCTGATCCGTCTTGGTTTGGAGTTGAATACCAACAAGGAAAAGACGTTATTAAGAAAGCTTTGCTAGGAGATCCGATCTTGTATAAAAATCTGCAAGAAAAAATATCTCTTCTTGATAAACGCCTTGGGACTTTTACCGCCAAAGGAGTCATGCAAAGCGTAGTAAAATCTAAACGCGTAACAGTGCGTGGAAAATTCGGCGACGAAATTGATATTCACAAAATCAATTCCGGACAGCTTGATACGGCATGGTCTAGCAAGATTCGCAAACAGTTTGACGCGCAACATAAATTGGTCACTCTTTTTATTGATATTTCTGGAAACTCAAATATTAAATGCGAAGACACTTTGTGGACTGCAGCCGTGACAGTTAAATTGCTTGCCGATTTAGAACGTGCTGGAAAGTCCGTGAAGATTGTAGTCGGTGGAGCTGTATACAGTGCGCTTCGCGGCACTTCCAAAAAACTAGCATGTGCAATCACGGTGAAAGAATATAACGAACGCCTAGCACCGGAGCGCCTAGCTGCAATGTCCCACGTTGGATTTTATCGCTCTTGGGGATTTACCGCTTATCACGATCACGACTATGCGACTGTAACTGATACTATCGGATATTCTCGCGGAACAATGACAGTAAAAGAATTACCGATTAATCTGCAAGAGGAAATAGAAAAAGGACATACGAGATTAATCGTCGTGCCCAAGTCTTTAAACTCTTATGATGCAGAAACGTCTATCAAAGAATGCAAACGACAGATTGAGTCTTTTGCAAACTAAGACTGTTTACATCCACTTTTATTTATGCAGTGCCGGAGGAATTGCATCGCCTATTATATAGGTAATTATTTTTTAAAAAATTAACAAAAAAATTGCTTTAATACTTGGAGACTGTAAGATGGTCTACAAGGTTGGGCAAAGCATTACAACCAATCGGGCAAATGCCCACAACTTAAAAACTTTTGGAGCTACAATATGAAAACTTTAATCAGCAACACTTTCAAAGCAAAACGCCAAGGCGAGTTCGTAACAGCAAACGAAGAGTCAGGTGAATTTATTCTTGATTCAGAAAATTGCGAGATGTCTAAAGCGACTTTAACAGAAATCGCAAACGCGAATAAAATTGAAGTCGGCGCGAATGACAAAAAAGACGTTTTGCTTGAAAAGATAGAAGCTGGTTTTATCTCTTTAAAACTACCGGAGCAAAATCAAATGTCAGATACAGATAAAGTTAAAGAAATCGTAGAAGCTGGTGTAGCAAAAGGCTTAGAAGATGAGGACATGATCGTCCTGATTATAAAGGCAGGTATTAAATATAAAGCTGCTGCAAAAATGTTCGCTGCCGCAATGACAGACGGCGGTCACAGAATTTCAACCAAGGATCGCAAAGAGCAAGCGAATGAAATCTTGGTTGCGCTGGAATTTAACCCAGAAGAATATTCTGACGTTGAAACGGCTGTAAAAAAACTCATTAAAGAAATTCCTGACACGACAGAAGCTCAAGCCGTTAAACTTTGTCGGACTTATTGCAAAGATTACGAAATTGAATTTCCTAAAGCTGTCAAAGCTCCGCGCAAATCTTTCAAAGCGAAGTTCCAAGAGTTTGTTTGCGAAAATCCACTTTGTACTTTTGACGAAGTTAAAGCTTGGGTTCTTGAAAACAAAAAAGACGAAAAAGCTGCAAAGCGTCTTTGGACTAGCGTTGAATTTGCACAGCGAGTTGCGAAAGCAACGGTTGCTTTGGAAGATGAAGAATGAGGCAGAAGCGGCATAGAAAATCTCTGAAATTTTCTAGCTTGTCAGCTCAGTTTTAAGCGCGAAAAACCAAACGGCCGACCCTTAATAGGGGTCGGCTTTTTTTGCCTGTAGGAAAGCTCACAGCCCCGCAGGATAAGGCTTGCAGCGTATATGCCAATTTCAGCCCCTCTGAGCGCCTATACAGGCTAAAAACGGCAAAAAGCAACACCAACGCCCCAATATCACATAAAAAGCCTTGTAGACCCCTCAAAACGCCTTAAAAGCACTGTATATTTATACAGTAGTTTGCGACTGCGCTGACGTGTCACGTTTTAGCGCCTAGCATTAAAGCGAGATTTTGGCCTATGTATATCCAGATTTTTTGTTGGTAAAATAGACCAACTATTTCCGCTTTTTTAGGAAAATAAAATGCAAAAAAGAATAGCTGTAATTTTGGCCGCAAGTAAAAATTTTAGAAACACAGGAATGTTTTCCGTGGACTTGGCGGCTTACACTTTTTTTAAAGAACACTTCCCAGAAGCCTCACTTACTTTTTATGTGATGGAGCTAGGCGAAAGAAAATATTACGATCAATACGAAAAGTTAATTCCATACGATACCTACAAAGAAATTGAATTTTCAGACGCTATGGAAATTTACTCAAGCGACTTGATAGTTTTCTGGTCTGACTTTTTTCATAACAGAAGTTTTCTTGAAGAGTATATGGAGACTTATCAATTTTCAAAAGCCAAAAACGACTCTGAACTAGAAGAGATTAAAGCTCTTTTCTTTGACTGTTATTTTTTAGAAAAGGCGCACGACAACCAACTAAAAAAAGTTGTTATATTCGGCAACTCATTAATGCCGTTGAATCAAGCCGATCTTTTAATAAACGACCGCTACACGAAAAACGTAAAGAGATTATATTCTAACGCATATTTTGTTATGCCTAGGGACGATGTTTCTACAAGAAATGCAAAGCTATTACTAAATAGAACCAACGCTGTCACGGCTTGTGATCCCGCTTTTTTGTACGAGGGTTACGAGGTTCTATATCAAGAAAATACGCTTGGATTATTCATCGGAAGAAGAACAGAGATATCAATATCAAACATAATTAGCATTGTTTTATATGCCAGAAATAATAATCTTAGAGTAGAATGGATACCGTGGATGATAAACTCGGAGTCTATGTTGTGGCGGGCGATTACGAATCCAAGGCAAGCAAAAAATCTGTTTTTGCATTTGGCACTGTCTAGAATATTTAAGCCCAATGTCAAGTACGAAAAAAGCAATCTGCGTTTTCTTTCTAGACATCGTGTTATAGTTAGTGACACGTACCACTTGTGCATAAATGCAATTTCTCAAGGCGTACCAGTATTTTGTGTCGGAAGCAATAGCATAATCTATGGGAAAAACTCCAAGGACTTACACGACAACAAAAAGATAGAGTTGTTTAATAGACTCGGAATTTCGCATAGATACACGGATAAAAAAGATCTTAGCGAGGGACTTATGAACTCCATGCACGAGCCTTTTGATTCAGATTGGCCGGAATTAACTGACTACGCAAACAGGGTTTCAGACGTAAGAGTTTTTCTAAAAACCATTTGTGAAAAAATTTTAAACGAGGAAAAATAAAAATGGCAGAAGAAGATAAAGGCGCTCATTATAGATTTGAGTATCGTGGAATAAAGCTAGATCCAGCGCGTATCGCTCTGATTTATGGGATAACACATCCTTGTCAGTTTTCTTTAATGAAAAAATCTCTTTGCACTGGAAAGCGCGGTAAAAAGAGCACTATAGAAGATTTACAAGATATAAAATCCGCGTGTGATCGCTGGATTGAAATGATAAAAGAGGACGAAGAAAATGTTAGCGACTGACACTGAAACAACTGGATTATTAGCTCCAAGCTCGGCAAGTCTTTTCGCACAGCCTTACATAACTCAGATTTATGTTGCCAAGGTAAACGAAGACTTTGAGATCTATGAAGAGTTTGAAACTCTTGTTAAGCCTAGAATTCCAATCCCAGAGTTTATTACAAAAATTACTGGCATCAGCGATGAAACTGTCAAGGACGCTCCAGAGTTCATAGAGATCTACGACGATCTTTGCGAGTTTTTTCTCGGTGAAACAGAAATTCTTGGGCAAAATATTCCTTTTGATCTTGAAGTTTTACAGCACGAGTTAGAGCGCCACGAGTTGCAGTTTAAATTCCCATGGCCCACAAAACTACTAGACACTGTAGAGAAATCCTTTCCTATTAACAATAAGCGTATGCCACTCGGCAAGCTTTACGAATACTGCCATGGACATCCTTTTGAAAAAGCGCATACTGCAAAAGCCGATACGCAAGCGACAATCGCTTGTTGGAAATGGCTAGTGGAGAATGGATACTAATGGAAAATAAAAAAGAAATAATCCACGTTGCTTTAAGAACTGGATATTCTTTCAAAAGTGTTTATGGTCATCTAGTAGACACGATTGATAAATCTCACAATGGGTTTGTTGGCGTAGCAGATATTGGAAATACTTTCGCCCACGCAAAACTTTTTAAAATGTCTGAGACAACCGAGGGTCTAACTCCGATTTATGGAGTTAGGCTAACCGTCGTTTTAGACGCTGTAGAAAGGGTTAAACCGCGAGGGCAGTTTGGGAAAGAGCATATTTTTATTGCTAGAACATACGATGGTCTAGTAGAAATTTATGGACTAATGTCTAAATATTTTGCCAACTTTTATTATCGTGGAAATGTTAGCAAGCACGATGTTGATAATCTATCTGAAGATGTTATTGTCATAGCAGAAGACTTTGAGTTTCCTGATCGCATAGACTTAATAGGATTGTCGCCGAACACAAATCTAAAAGTGTTAAATGATTATCCAGAAATACCACGGATAGCCTTGTGTGATAATTATTATCCTAGACCAGAGGACAGAAAAGTTTACGAGCTTTTGACTGCGCCCAAGTCTGAAAGAAAAACAAGACCGCAACATATAATGACAACCACAGAGTGGAAAGTGTTTTTCAAAGATAGCGGAGAAGATTTAGAACGCGCCATATCTAACACTCACAAGCTCGCCAAGGCTTGCCAAGTCAAAATGAAAAGCGCACCGATGATAAAATCAATAGACAAAGAAAATATAGAGCTTCTTTGTAAAATTGGCGCTAAAAGAAGAAAGATAGACATAGTAAATGAAGGCGAGTATAAAGATCGCTATGAGCGCGAGATGGAGCTTATCAAAAAGAAAGATTTTGACGATTATTTTTTGGTGGTTGCAGATCTAATTCGTTGGGCAAAAAAGAGGATGTTTGTGGGTCCATCGCGCGGGTCATCGGCGGGCAGTTTAGTTTGCTATTTGCTTGGCATAACAGAGGTAGACCCGATACCTTACGATTTAATTTTTGAAAGATTTATTGATATTAATCGCGGAGATTTACCAGATATTGATATTGATTTTCCAGACAATAAGCGAGAATCAATTATTAAGTATCTCCGCACAAAGTACGGCGAAAAGCAGGTTAAACAGATCGGCACTCTGTCTTTGATGAAACCAAAAATTGCGATTTCAGAGTGGGCTCGTGGTCTTAGAATTCCTGAATACGAAACCGAGTCTTTGAAAAATGCAATTGTAGAGCGGTCTGGCGGCGACGCAAGATCGGCGATGTGTATCTTGGATACTCTTGAAACCACCGAGGTTGGCAAGGAGTTTGTAAAAGAATATCCAGCTATGAAAACGGTATCGCAAATAGAAAATCACCCCAGACACCACGGAGTACACGCGGCCGGAGTTATTGTTTGTAACGACGATATAGAAAAATATATTGGCGTTAACACTAGAGACAATACTGTAATGGCAGACAAAAAAGAGTCTGAGTATTTAAACCTTTTGAAGATAGACGTTTTGGGTTTAAGAACTCTTGCCGTGTTAGCCGACTGCGCTGATCAGATCGGTATGAAGTATGAAGAGTTTTATTCTTTAAATCTAGAAGACCCGAAAGTTTTTGAGCCATTTAATGAAATGCGCCTCTCTGGAATATTCCAGTTTGAGGGGTATTCGCTAGGAAACATGGTTAGACAAATGGGCGTCCATAAGTTTGAAGATATCGTTGCCATAACTTCTTTAGCGCGTCCAGGAGCTTTGTATTCTGGCGGAGCTCTTAGATATGTAAAACTTAGACTCGGTGAAGAACAGCCAGACTTTAAAGGAGAAGAACATAGAGCCATAACAGAAAACTCTTATGGTATCGTTGTTTACCAAGAGCAAATTCTTAGGATTTGTAGAGAGATTGGAAACATGAGTTGGCTTGACGTAGACGCATTAAGAAAAGCGATTAGTAAATCGTACGGTAAAGAATTCTTCAACAAGTATAAAGAAAAATTTACCATCGGCGCTTTAGAAAATAACTATTCAGAGGAGGACGCCGAGTTTCTTTGGGGCGAAATAGAAAACGGCGGCGCATATGCCTTTAACAAAAGCCATGCAGTTGCATACGGAATGATTTCGTATTGGTGTGGATATATGAAAGCTTATTATCCTCTTGAGTTTCTAGCGGCAAACCTAAGAAACTCTCGCAGTGAAGACTCTGCCCGTAGGATATTGCGTGACGCTGTTACTCACGACAATGTAAAGTATTGTCCTGTAGACGCAGACGAGTCTTTAGCTAACTGGTCGGTAAAGAATGGTGTTGTTCTTGGCGGTCTTACCAACGTCAATGGAGTTGGCCTAGCAAACGCAAACAAGATAATTAAAGCTAGGACAGATCCAGCGGAAAGAGTTGGCAGGGCGCTTATGATTAAACTTTCTAATCCGAAGACGCCTTTTGATATTTTATTTCCTACCAGACATTATTGGGGCGACATCTTTGACAGACCTAGAATTTACGGTCTAGATCGTAAGATTGACGAAATAAAAAACATAACGACAAAAGGGAAATACATTTTTATCGGACAGTTAAAAGATAAAAACATTCGCGACCTAAACGAATATGTGAACCTAGTCAAGCGAGGGGGCAAAGTGTTAGACCGTGACTCTTTGTCTCTGGCGATTAGAGTTGAAGACGATACCGACACTATCATGTGCAATGTAAATCGTTTTAACTTTGAACAGATCGGCAGACACGTTGCCGAGACTGGGATCGTTGACAAGACTTGGTATATAATAAAAGGCGAAATAAAATACGAAGGTCGATATGTAAATGTAGACGACATTCAAGAATTAACTGTAGACCTATTGGAGAAATAAAATGAAAATAATTGGAGCTGGAATGTCTGGCTTATTGGCAGGACAATTTTTTAGAGCAAGCGCTCCCGTGATTCACGAGCGACAGTCTTCGCTTCCAAATAATCACAAAGCACTTCTAAGATTCAGAACCGAGTCTGTTTCAAACCTAACCGGAATTGGATTTGAAAAAGTTGAAGTTCGTAAGATGATTAGCTTTAAAGGCGTACATTTTAATGAGAGCAACATCTTTTTTGACAATCTTTATTCACAGAAAGTTATCGGACAAGTTATCGGTCGCTCTACGTTAAATTTGAAGCCTTCAAGCAGGTACATTGCCCCCGAAAGCTTCATAGCAAGAGCTTCAACGGGGCTAGAAATAGCCTACAATTCAGGCTTAACTTTAACAGACAATGAGCCGATAATAAGCACGATACCAGTGAATATTTTGGCAGAAATATTAGGCTACAAGTCTCTGATAACTCCCCTAGAAACTAGGGGTATTTGGACTATCAAGCTAAAAATAAAAAGCAAAAAATGCAAAGTATATCAAACGGTTTATTATCCATCATTGGAAGAGTCTCTGTATCGCCTTTCAATAACTGGCGATCAAGTAATAGCCGAGTTTTGCTCAAAGATAAATAAATACGAGGACACGGAAAAGTTGTTTTCTCTTTTGCGAAAAGACTTTGGAATTTCCATTGGTTTAGAAGACATGAATAGCTCCAAGTTCTCTTATCAAGAGTACGGCAAATTAATTCCATGCCCAGACAACACAGTTAGAGATTTTATTGTTTGGGCAACTAGAAACCATAATATTTATAGTCTCGGCAGATGGGGTACGCACAGACAGATATTAATGGACGACGTCGTTAATGACTTACGCATCATTCAAAAATTAATCGAAACCAATGGCTACGGGAGATAGAAAATGGCAAATGCACAATTGATAGATTACACAGGAAAGGGTCGTGAAGACGAGAAAAATCACGCGGCTAATATTCTTATTTTTACAAAGTCCACTAGACTCAATATGTCTGCCGGACTCTTCAAAGAAATCCAAAACTTTTCTCAAGAAAAAAGACTGGAAGAGCTCGCTTATATGGCGTCTACAATACCTTCAAGCTGGGAGTTTATTGATGTTACTTTTTTGTTAAGCGATGTAACACGCGCCAGCGCACAACAAATCACAAGAACGCGGACTGGTAGCTATGCAATGCAAAGCCAGCGCGTAGTTGATATGTCTAAGGGTGCTGTTAGAAATCCCTACAGTTTAGACTCTCAGTTGTATCACGATTTTGAACGAGCTTCAAAAATGTCTTTGGACTCTTATGAAAGATTTATAAGCAACGGATCTGATAAGCAGTCCGCTCGCGGTATTTTACCGATGAATATAAATTGCAATCTGGTTTGCAAATATAATTTTAGATCGTTCGTTGAGCTAATGCTCGCCAGACAGTCTTTGCGCGTACAAGGAGAGTACGCAGACCTAGCCACGGAAATGAAAGAGTCCGTGATTGCAGCTTGGTCTTGGAGCGAAGTGTTCTTTGAATCAAGATTCGACAAAGGCATCGCTATGCTAGAAAAAATTGCCAAAGAAATCCAAATAGAAACCGGCACTGGCAATGGTTGGGATATTGCAAAAGCGATCGATCTTTTAAGGAAGGCATAATGGACTATTTTATTTCCGATTTAGACGGTTGCATATCTAACGACCAGTGGAGATTCAAAGATGTTGACCATTCGGTAAAAGATCCGAGCGAAAGATACGCCAAGTATCACTCTTTAATGTCTCTGGATAAGCCTAGAAATATGGCTATTATTCGTGCCGAGTGCAAAGTAGCCAAGCCTCTAATAATAACTGCTAGACCAGAAGAGTTTAGGCCAGATACTAACTGGTGGGTCAATAAACATTTTCCAAGATTTGTAGAAAACAAAAATGTTTTAATGAGACCGAATGGAGATCATTCTCCGTCTCCTGCTTGCAAAATTGAGCTTTTGCAGGGATGGTTATCCATGAACCCATCAGCTAAAATAGTCCTTGCGATTGACGATCGCGAAGACATTTTAGAGGCTTATAAAACAATCGGTATAAAATCTCTTCATGTGGTTTGCGGAGATTATTTAAGGACTGGCGAATGATTTTTTACAAACTTGATTCAAATAACAAAATAAGAACTTGGGAAATATTCATTTTCTCAGACGGTTTTATGACGAGCTCTGGACTTATCGACGGTGAAAAAATAGATGTTGAATATCCGGTTCCTTGCGGACTTGCGTCGCGTACAAAAGACGAACAAATTGAACTAATGGTCAATTCAAAAATAAGCAAGAAGCGTGACCGTGGATATTGCGAGTCTATAGAAAATGCTAAACTGGGCGTTACAAATCAGCTAGGTTTTAAACTGCCTATGCTTGCAACTTTATTAAAAAAAGCGCCTAAATTCCCGTATGAAATGACTTACATCCAAAGAAAATACAACGGGCATCGGTGCTTAATAAAATGTGAGAATGGAATTAATATCGCCTATTCAAGAGGCGGAAAATTAATTCCTGCCATACACGAAATTTTGGAAGACATAGAAATTCCAGAGGGCGTAACTGTGGATGGTGAGCTATACGTTCACGGACTTTCACTGCAAAAAATATCTAGTTTAGTCAAAAAAAGACAAGAGGGGTCAAGTGGCGTTCGTTTTATGTGCTACGACGTTATTTTAGAAAAGCCTTATACCGATCGTTACAAATTCCTTTCTACAGAAATTGGATGGTGTGATAGGTCTGAGTTAGTGACGACTACTTTGGCTTATGGAAGATTTGACGCTGAAAAAATAATGTTAAATTATATAGAGCAAGGTTTTGAAGGCGCAATTTTAAGAGACGGAAATTGTAAAGGCTATCAAGACGGCAAGCGTTCAAAAACTTTAATAAAAGTTAAGCCGTTTTACGACGATGAATTTACTGTAATAGATATTCTAGAATCAGTTGAAGGATGGGCTCGTCTAGTTTGCAGAATAGACGGTACAGATAAAACTTTTAAATGCTCGGCTCCTGGGACGCATCCAGAAAAACGACGTGTTTTACTGAATAAAAACAATTTTATAGGCAAGAAAGTAAACGTGAAATATCCTGAAAGATCAGACGATGGGATTCCGGTTCAAGCAGTAGCAACCGCATGGAGAGATAAAGAAGATGAGTAAGGATTTAAATTTGCATTTGCACAAGAAAAAAGTTTCAAAAATAACTGGAACTCCGAGCCAGAGATCAAGTATTATTTCTGAGCATATTGAATCTTTCTTAAAAAAGGGAGGCGAGATAAAGAAGGTTGATATTGGAATTAGCGGTTCAAACCCTGACAAGGGAGTTATTCAAATTCACCTTTCAGAAAAAAATAGATTTTTAAATAAAGACGATTAATTTCTAGTATCCCATCTAGCCGGACCATTTGTACGAGAGTCCACGTGAGTCCGGTTATAGTACCTTCCTATGCTAAAAAGCGGATAATTCTCTTCAAACCAAGACGCAATTTCTTCTGGGTCTATCTGAGTTTTTTCTATTTTTTTCCCATTGTTCAAGAATATTTTAAAGTCTGCTGCCCTGCCGTAAATGTGCTGGCTATGTATTGCGCTGTTCGCGCCTTCACGCCCGCCAGTGGCATTGTATAGCTCACGCAAGCGCGTGTTGTGCCTAGCACAACGATTGCCGCCACTGACTATGATGGTACAGGGTTTTTTATAACGCTGTGAAGCGGCTGTGACGCAGTGCTGCAAGGCGTTTACTAATTCAAAATCGATCGTATCAAAACCACATCCGCAATCGCATTTAAATTCTGATCTAGATAAATTTGCCGTTAAATCGCCCATTTTAAAATACCTTAATAATTTTATCTTCTTTGTGAAGAGTGTGTTTAAATCCAAAAATATCTAGACCTGTCTTCCAAGCGTTTGCTCTTAAAGAGCTCATTTTGCGATCTTTCATCCAGCGACAAATATCTTTATTCGCAGTAAGAAACCAAACATCGCGATCTATTAAATTTTGGCGCATTAACTGGAAGAGAGCGTCGTGACCGGCGCTAGGCACGATCGTATTGTCCGTGTCTATTGTCGGGCCGCTTGCTCCATCCCATGCGTAATTTACGTCTATAAATAATTTACCGTTCGGTTTTAAATTAATAAACGGCGTCTGAATTTCGCGCAAAGGATAAACAGTGCTCTGCAATTGAATCGGGCTAGTCAATTTGTATTTATGATTTATTTTTTTATAACTAGCCATTATCTATTGTCCGCAGTGGAAGCCCAACTTATTGTTTTTGCTCTAGCAGTCTGAGTATTTCTTTGGTTCTTCCTTCAAGAAGATTTAGCTTGGCAGATTGGTCGGTGAAGGCAGAAACCAGAGCGACCCTTTCCTCTTTTGCATCGGCAATTTTAAGATCAACAAAATTTGCTCGTTGGGTCACTAATTCAAAAGATGGACGGCTATCAACGTGCTTGTCAGCGTTACTTACATGAGCATTAAACTTCTCTTGGTCTGACTGATACTGCCAGATAAGAAAAACAACCAAAAGATAACCAACGGCTTGCATCCCGATGAACTTGTTTTTAAACCCAATGAGAGTGTCCAAGTCATCTCTCATCTTGTGTAGGTCTTCCGGTGACATTTCGTTCATAACATTATTCCATTAATTAAATTTATAAAAGAGCTTTTCGTTTAGCACCAAGAGCAGCTCCAAACGCAGCTTTGAACTGGGCAGACTTAGTAAGGATGTTTGCCACTAAATCAGCTTTGGTTTCACCACTAACTTCAATGATCGAATCAATTAAAACCGTCTCTGCTGTACTGTCAGCACTCCAAGCCTCTGCCTCTGCAAGCTGTTGTGGCCAAGAATCTATTTCATCCTGAGTGTAACCAGCTTTGATTGCAGCAGCGTCTGCGGACAGTTGCGCGTTTGCAGATTTGAGTTTTTCATCTTGTGTAGTCGGAGTCGGCTGTGGCCTTTCGTCTAAAACTTCCCAGTCATTACCTGCCCACTGAGCCACTTGACCTTCCATGATTTCGGGAGGTTGAGTCTGTGTTGAATTTTTAGGAACAGGCAAAAATTCACTTTGCTCTATTTCTTTAATAAAAATTCTTAGATTGTCATATTGATAAAAAGTAATCATGATAATTTGCCCTTATAAGGTTGCTTTCACATAAGTTAAAGAAGGAAATACGGAGGTAACTTCTGGAATAATAAACTCAGTAGCAGGGTCATAAGAAAATGCCACAAACTTTCTAACAGTAGTTACATCAGAACCCGGACTTGCAAAAATTCCACCCCCATAAGCTAAAAATCCATAAGTGACTGCTCCTGCACTGCCAGTAGAAACCCAAGTAATACCATCCAGTGATTTAGCAGAAACATTCCATCCCAGCGCGAAGAAAACTCCGTCGCCAAAGGACACAGCAACGGGACCAGAAATTACGCTTGTTCTTGAAGTCCATGTAAGTCCATCGGTTGATGTAAGGACTGTACTATTACTTGTAACTATCACCCAAGTTTCATTCCCATAAGCAATAGCTTGCGGATTTACCGAAACAGGAAATGTTCTTGCTGTCCACGTAATACCGTCCGTTGAAGTTGCATAAGCTGTCCCTGAGACGCTTTTAATAGCAACCCATAGGCCATTTCCATATCCCACTCTTTTCCAAGTTCCCGATGAAGGGAGTGTACGACCTGTCCAATTTATTCCATCGGGGGAGGAGGAAGCAATGTTTGTCCCAGAGGAGATAGCGACAAACATTCCATTACCAAACGAAACATCTTCCCATGCGTTTCCGCTTGATATTGTTCTTGAAGTCCATGTAAGTCCATCGGTTGAGGATGCGGCTACCGTTGAATTTAAACTGACCATTACAAACAAGCCGTCCCCATAAGCACAAGATGTCCAGTTCGCTGAGTGAATACTTCTTGCTGTCCACGTAATACCATCCGTTGAACTAAAAGCAGCGGTCAAAGTACCACTGTAAGCTGCCCCTACAAAAATTCCGTTTCCGTATGCGATGCCTCTCCATCCTTGTCCAGAAGGCAGAACACCCGATGAGAGTGAAGTTCCATCGACTACAGTCCCCAGCAAAGCAAAAAGATCAGGATAGGCGGATTGCAGATAAACCGAGTCATCTGTCCGTAAAAATTCGGGGCTAGACAGCGTACGAGATGTCGTTAAAAGGTCGCCAATCTCCAAGGATGCTGGAACAAGAGGATCCCAATTTGTTGAATCGGTAGAGGGGTCAGCTGTGCCGGTATTGTCTACTTTACAACGATAGGTAAAAAACGTTATCGGCGACCATCTTACTTGCCCCTCTGTGAAAGGACCGCCAGAAATCCACTTGCTCGCATTTGATGAAGCCTCCGCTGCGGCAGCACTTGCAGCAGCAGCAGCAGCATCCGCAGATGCAGATATAGCATTTGAGTTTATTTCGGCTGAAACTAAATTTATTTGACCGATCGATACATTCATCCCGACATTAAAAGTGCCAAGTGACGCGGCCCATGCATCTGCCGTGGCTGAGTATCCCGAATCGCCCTGACTTCTATTCGGGGCCGTGGTTAGTGTTGGAACTGCTGGAATAGTCATTATGAAAGACCCTCTATTTCTAGTAGACAAGTTGCCTGAGAAAAGTTTGAATAAGTTTCGCTAAAAGATTTGTAATATCCGTACTGTATCATGCCGCTAACAAATTCAGAGCCAACCCAAACCACGGGAATATCCCTTAAATCTGTGAGTGTATTTAGAACACCTGAAAAATTACCAGCCGGCAATTTTATTTCCACGTCAGAAATACTTCTAAAAGTTCCTGCGGAAATAGTTACTGCTCCAGTGACAGGATCAACAACTTTTTGTGAATAATTTTCAATGCCGTATTTTGCGCCATATTGAGAAGCGCCAATTGTAATTTCATTGCCATTAACTACCGCGCCGCATTTTGCGACAGTCGGTCCTGAAATTATAATTCTGTAAGACGCTCCTGCATAAGCAGGGAGCCCAAAAACCACAAGATTAATATCAAAAGTTAATGGAGAAAATAACCAAGCATACATTCCGTTTATGCCAGAAGTAGAAAGTAAATTGAATGATTGGTTGGAAACCTCTCCCTCGCTCACCTCTTTTCCTATTATTTGCACCGTGGTTGCCGATAAATTCATAAGCGCAATTGAGTTTGTCAAAGAGCCTATTGTAACGTCCGTTACAATTCCAGATAAATCTTGCGTCAAAGCGGCAGAGCCTCTCTCAGTCCAAACCTGTCCTGTTCTCCAAGATGTTGAAGTCGTGCTTGTGATCGGGTCAATCCGATTGTAATCTGAAACGAGCGTTTTAGTTGATCCTATGCCGTCATAAATAACAGACTGCTGAATACTTCCGATAAATGTTTCAGTTGCTCCTGCGTTATGCGAGCCCAATTCTAAAAGTGCAGTAGAATTAAAAATGCTTGTCTGTGTTGAAGAAACATCAACACCGATCTGCTCCCAAGATATTAAATCTTCACTGTCAAAGCTTTGAAGAGAATCATAAAAGCGAGCTATTGAATTTGACCCGTTGTCGCCATCAAATTCTATTTTTGTCCATCCTTCTGTTGCGTCTGTCAACTGAGATATTGCTGTAGAATCATAAGTTATTTCAGCAGCAGAAGTTCCGTCAGGCGAAATTGTAAGTCTCAAAAATCCCGTAGTTAATAACTTTAAAGTCACGGATCGCTGATTTCCCGCGTCCAAAGATTTAGAAAATATTGTTTGTATAGACGTCGGAGTTGCGTCTGTTGGCTTTAATTTTGTAATGATCGTTATCTTTTCCAAAGGAAACGCAATGTCTGGCGAGTTTAAATAATTTCCAGCTCCTCCGAGCAAGGTTAATCCATTTTGTCTAGCGACAGTTAGAACAGTTTGATCTTGTAATATCTCATTGAACATTGCCCAACGAATTGTTGAGCGAACAAATTTCCAATAAGTTGTATCGGTCTGCGTTGTTGGATCATTGCCAGTGTTCGTACCAGCAAGAGTTGATTCATAAACTCCGTGGGTGATTGACGCGGTATCTGTACCGAGCACCACAGAAACAATTTGTCCGATAGTGTAGTCGGTCGCAGAATCATACTCTGTAGGTTCTGGAGGTTGCGCCTCTGCAACATTAGAATAATCTAACATCGCGTTTAAAATAACTTTTGGGTTTATAATCTTCATTTTATGTTCTCGTCAGCAGTCCGACAGCGTTCCATTCGTCCATTAATCTACGCATTTTACCAAGATTTTCCGCCATTATTTTGTTCATGCTAAAAAGTTCCTGCTTACGATCAATCGTTTCTATTTTCTCGCGATCTGTCTGAGCCTTTGTCTTTATGCTTTCGCCCTTGTGCAATTCTGCTTTATAACCATCAAATGGAACGGGATTTAATCCGCCAGCATGAGAACCGTCTATTGTTATTCCGTTGATAGAAAGATTGTCAGTCGAGGTAGTCCCGCCGATTCCTAAAGCGTTGGCAAGATTAGATTTCATCGCAGCGCCATATTCTAAAACAGACATACCAGTTGCATCTTTGACCGATTGGTATAATTCTAGACCGCCTTCTGACATTGTTGTTCCTGTGTCTCTTTCAAAATTTATTACGTGCTGTCTTATTTCGTCTAGCTTTTCAGGAAACCTTGCAGCCAAGTCCATAACACCAGCTTGCGAAAGATTGTTTGCGACCTTATTAAAAGCCGAGCTGTAATCTGAACCTTGCGGTATAGAATCAATTACTGGTGTCGGAATTGGATCGTTGTCAGTTGCGAAATTAGGAGCAGATCTAGCGCCAGAAGCGGCAGAAACCGCAGCAGCAATCTCGGCAGGAAGTAACGATAAAACACGAGACAAATTGTCTTGGCTTGTAATTATTTCGCCATTTTTATCAACTAAATTTCCGTTGCTATCAATTAGCAATCCGTTAATGTCTTCGATACCTTTTAATTCCAAAAGCGCAGACTCAATATCGCGGCGCATATCGTTCGGTAAAGAACGCAGGATTTCAGAAAATTCATCTGACGATGCAATTACTTCGTGGTCTGAATCAACTAAGGCTCCGTTGCTGTCGATTATAAAATCGCCAACTTGAGAATAAGTTCTGGCTGCTTTATCGGCAGCAATTTTTGACTCTTCGTTTGCAATTACGACTTCACCAAGAATATCTACAATCTGTTGAGCGCCAGTTGCACCCATTAATCTTGCCATTGTTTCTGGAGCTAAACCTTCTATTTGTGCGGCAATTTGCTTTGAAAAAGAATTTAATTGGTTGGCAAAATCTTGCTCTGTAGTTCTACCAGTAGAGCCAAACAAAGTGCCATTTGTACCAGTTTTTCCATCTATACCGAATCCTCCAAGAGTTGCTCTTGTGAGATCAATAGTTCCACCGGCTAATATAGTCGCTTGCGTTATTAGATCGTCTAAAAATCTAAACTGGTCTATATTTTTATTAGCATCCTCTTGTGATGCTCCGTGTGCTATACCGACAGGTTTAAAACCTGACGAAAATGGATCGACTTTAAAAGTTCCAGTTGCTCCTGGAGTATCACCGACTAACATTCCGCCAATTTCACGAGTAAAACCGTCTGGATCTGAAGTTTTATCGTGGATTAATTTTCCGGCTATTAAAACTCCAGCAGCTATGCCAGCGGGACTTGTAATAAAGCCTCCAAGAGAAGACATCATGCTAGAAAAGCCAGCAGACAAACCACCAGCGGCAGTGGCAGGAGCGACCATAGAATTAACGCCAGTCATACCGGACGTTAAGGAACTAAATAGCGAACCCGCATTTCCTGCGACTGCTCCTAATCCTCCGAATCCAGCGACATTTAGACCGCTATTTACAGTCCCAACGGCGTTTATTGCATTAAATCCACCGCCTCCATTTCCACCACCAAACAAAGAAAAGCCACCTGACGCGTTTGGACCACCACCGCCCATTCCAAAAATCTTCATAACGCCGGATGCGGCCCACTGCGCGACAATTCTTTTTGCGGTTTGCTTAAAAGTTTCTTCAAGATTTTCTAAAGCGCCGTCGCCATTTTTTTCTAAATCTAAAAAGAAATCAGCCATGAAATTTCTAGTATCACGCCACTCTGCAATAGCAGCTTCTGCCGCTATTTGGTTTTGCCTTGCGCTTTCTTCTGCAAATTTTGCAGTAGCTTTTGTTTTATCTTCTTCGGCTTTTTCGTGAGCTTTTACTGCCTCACGTTTTGCCTGTTCGGTAGTTTTTATTTCTTCGCGCTCATCGTAAAGTGCGCCGGCCAATTCTTCAACTGCTAAAATTTCACTACGAGTTGCGCCCTCTTCCATTTTTCTAGTAATGGCAAGCGCAAATAATTCTTCTTCTGTTCGTCCAAGGTCAAGTATTTGTTGTTCAAGCTCGACTAATAAATCTTTTGTAGATTGCGTATAAGATTCGGTTACATTAACAACACCAAGCATTTTAAAAGAGGTGTCTTTTGTAGCGTTATTAAGAGATTCTTGAACGTCAAAAAGAGATTTATTTTCCTCGACTAAGTCTTTTGTTTTGTATCTTAAAACTCCAACACTTAAGGAGGCAGATTTTAACTGAGCGGTATTTAATATGCTTTGTTTTCTAGTGCTTTCTGAAAGCTCTCCGTACTCAATTGTTAGCTCGTTTAAAAATTCTATTCTCTTATTTTGCTCATCTTGCAAACGATTAAAATCGCTTCCCATAAAGCCTGAGCCAAATTTTCTTCTTGCAGTTTCAATTTGACCGTCCATCGCGCCAATTTCTTTTGCGACTCCTGCCATTGCAAGCTCTAAACTTTTTAAACCGCCTGTGCCAGAAATATAATCCACGGCTCCGGAAAGTGCTTCCTCTTGCGCCTTTTTAAGATCATAAAAACCCTTTGTAAGCAGCGCCACGGCAGTTATTACCAAGCCTATGCCAGTGGCGCTACTAAGCGCTCTAAACCCTACAGTGAGCGCCGTGGTAGCTGTGAGCGTACTAGTTTGTGCGGCAGTAGTGGCAATAAAACTTGCTGTAGCTAGGCCCAATGAAGTTACCATGTTCGCCGCTAAATAAGTCGCAAGAACTTGGAGGCCAAATCCTGTTTTATCAATCCAGTCGTCAAATTCATCTGTTTGGACAAAAGTTGCTAAATCGTTTGTCAAATCTGTAAAAGCTTGAGTAGACTCTCTCAAAGCTGGAGTTAATTTTGTTCCAAGTGCCAGTTGCAATTCTTCCATCGCACTTGAAGCTCTTAAACTATCTCCAGCCAAGTTGTCAAAGTTCGCGACCGCTTGTTCTGTTGCGACCGAGGTGTCAGTAAGATTTTTAGTTAGAGTGCCAAGTGTGTCAGATTGCTCGATAAGTGTCAGGGCAGCAATTGCACTTTCCCTTCCAAAAATTTCTGTAGTTTCTGTAAGTGTTAAATTTTTGTCGCTAAGATTTTGAATTGCAGTTGAAAGTCCAACAACGGAAGGACGAAGATTTTTATCTGCCTCTTGCTCAAGAATTAATAATACGTTTCTTAGTCCAGTTCCTGCCACGGCAGCATTTATTCCTCCAGCTGCGAGCGCTTGAATACCTGCATTTGTGGATTCAAAAGAAAGTCCTGCTGCATTAGCGGCAGCACCAGCTTGCTTTAGAGCCTCTGAAGTGTCTGCGATTGAAGACGCTCCAAATTTAGAACCGGCAGCCAAGACATTAATAAATCTTGAAGCTTCCTCTGCTCCAGCTCCAAATTGGTTTAAAGAGTTACCTAGGGCACTCGCAGCTTCTGGCAAAGAGATGGAGGCGGCTTCTGCTAGAGTTACTGCCTCTTTTGTAACGGCAGCAAGTGCGTCTCTTGAAGAAAGTAAATCTGGTTTTGCGGAGGCAATTAATTTAAATGCCGTGACAGCTTGCGAGGCGGACAGTGTAGTTGATTTACCAATTTCCCGTGATTGTGCTGCGTAAAATTCTAGGTCTTCTCCAACTGCTCCAGTGATAGCGGACAATTGGCTAACTGATTGTTCAAAATCTTTAGTTGTAGAAATCGTAGATTTAATCGCAACACTTGCAGCAGCGAAAACAGCAGTAAAGCCAACCATTCGCTTAACAGAACTTGCAAGGTCGGTATTCAGATTTTTATTAAAAGTTGAAGAAGAATTTCCAAGCTCTTTAAATCCCTTGGAAACTCCTTCGGTGCTTTCTGTACCCTTCTTTAAAAAACGGCCAAATTCATCTCTGGCCGCTCCGGTAGACTTTTTAGTTTTTTCGGCACTGGCAGAGATTTCGCCCAAGCCTTTTTTAAGCTTGTCTACATTCTGCTGAGAATTACCACCTGTGATTTCAACACTAACGCTATTTTTAATATCCATTTTTAAAACTCTGTGTCGTTAGCATTATTTCTTGAAATGACTTCGTTTGTAAAAGCATCGTCAAGAGAAATCATTAATCTTGTAAAAGTTAGCAGATCGTTTTCTTCACCAACTATTTTGGCGCATCGTTCAATATCTGCCAACTTAAATCTCTCTTTTGGATGTCTTGTAGCGTTCAATATTGCGAACGACTCTAGAAAAAGCCCTATAATTGGAGTATATTCAGGCTTTTCTTTTAGAGCTTGTGGCGTTTTCCCTAACGCCTTTTCAAGCTCTTTTAACTTTTTCTCTTGGCCCGACCATCTACAGCTCCAAATAATATGGTCGGTTAAGACTTTTCCAAGTCTTTGATGTTTGATTCGCGATAGTTAGCCTCTTCTTTAGATAATTGAATGGCCGATTTAAAAAACGCATCCCAGCGCGGATCAAGCGCTAAAGACTTTATCAACTTAGCAGACCATTTAACTGGTTTGTCTCCGTCAGTAAAGCCTTTAATTCCCGTGATTATGTGTGGATATTGTCCGGCGTTTAACTCGGCAGCCTGTTCTTCGTTGATCGCGTTATTTGCGAATTTTAGACCATGCTCTTTTGCAATGTCGCGCAAAAATTTTGAGTGATCTTTATTCATCCACTTAGCGATTCGCACTTGTGCGTCATCGCCATAAGGAAACCAACGTCCTTGTTCTGCCGCTTCAACATCTAAATAAATATCTTTAATGTCCATCTTTTATTTCCGCCTGTATTGTTTGCCTGAATTTAAGATTGGGAGTGGAGAATTCTAAAATGGGTCAGGCGAATACCACTTTAAAACCTTAGCCTCCACTCCCAAAACACTATGGAGTAAAGCGATCAATCCGCATCGTTGAGGATGATGCCGAGTCCAAAATTCCTTGAACTTGCCCATTGATTATCATGTCTGCATCTCTGCTACCAGCAGCCAAACCCTGCGATGTAAATTTCACGGCTGGGAGACTGAAAATGTAGGTATATCCGTCTGCAGAAGTCGCTTGCCAAGACAGCGTAAATTCTGTACTCGCAAGGTAAGCCTCAAGCAATTGGATATTCTCGAAATACGGATTAATATTACCAGTGGCCTGAATAGTGCCAGCTCTAATATCTATTGAGCCAAGAACTCCGATCGCTTTCAAATCGCGCAAACTGTTATCGTAAGACAAAGACAGATCGGTGAATTTTATGGCGGTCGTTACAGAACTTTCGTTTGTTGCAACAATGTTAGAAATATTAGTCACGGCGTTCATTACGTCGGTGGTTGTTTTTGCCGTGTAAGTTGCGCCAGAAATATTAGAGGCGACAGACTCAGAACTCATGCCCATGAAACCGAAACCGATCGTTAAAATAGAGCCGACCGACAGATTCATAGACATTGTAGAAATCCTGCAACCACGGAAGTTCTGGTATGAAGGAGTATCTAAATCCAAAAACGCTTTTTGGACAGTGTAAGAGTGATCCGTGACTCCGTTAGAAATAGTTGAGCCGACAACCGTAACTGATGCACCTGCAACCTCTGTAGCTGGTGGAGCAGGATAAGTCGTAATTTCCCCTGCCACTACAGTTTCAATGCGGTAAAAACCGTTTATCGTAGTATCTGTAAATCCTGCGACTTTAACAAATTGGCCGACATTAAAACCGGACGATACAAAACCGTTGCCAGAATCTGTGAATCCGGTTGCTGTCGCTGCAACGGTGGATGCAGACAAAGAGTCAGCGGACCAAGTCGCGTCTGACATTAATGCGCCTTCCATTAATGCATCAAAACTAGCTCCACTCAATTCGTGATTTGTGTCTCCAGAATTTGACTGATCGGTTACGATCAAATCTGGAACGTCACGATTCGCAGTAATTTCTTGCGATTGAGTTGTTGAATTATTTACTTGCAAACTTTCACTAAGATAGCGAAGAATTTGAAGTGCAGGAGTTCCAGGAGTAGTTCCTGGAGTCACTTCCTTAATAAAGGAAAGTTGCGTTTGGTTACTTGTTCCTATGGTCATTTTTGCTCTCCAGTATTAGGAAAATATATCGTATTTAAAATCTACTTCGGCGTTGAGTTGATACTCGTCACCACGTTTGCCTAGCTTGGTTATCTTGGTCGCGTAAGTAGTCACGCCTCCAAAATTTTTATTCTGAAAAACTGATATTACATCATCGGCAATTTCAGAAGCCTGTTTTTCTCCGGTGTTTGAAGTCGTGAATATTTGAACGACTATTACACCGCGAACTCTTTGAAATCCGGTTCCAATTTCAGCGTTGTTATTTGAATAGACGACATAATTTAATCTAACCCAAGGAGCTGTATTCGCGTCTAAAGCTGTGCGATTATCTCCGTGCATAATGCGATTTAATGGAGTCGCTGTCCAAGCCGAGACCATTTGCTCTGAGATCGCTTTTCTTAAAAGATCAAAACTCAATTTTCAGCACCGCCAACTAAATCAACTGCTTTTGCCAATTCAATCTCTACAAATTTTTCTGGAGCTTTTGTAGACCACCCCTCGTTCAAATAAATTATATGGTCTACTGCGTTTACTAAAAAATAACTGTCTGTAATTTTTTTAGCTTGCTGGTCTGGTTGCGATTCTTGAACAGGAAGCTTCTGTCCATTTTTAGCGGGTTTCGCAGGGATTTTCGTGTCCATTTTGTTTAAAGTAAAATTCCATCCAGCTTGCGCTTGTCCTGTGTCTTCTGGCGTTCTAATAGAAATTAAATTGTGCGCTGTAATGGCAATTTTATCCATTCGGTCAATAACTAATTGTTCTATCTGACCAGTTATCTTAACTATTGTATCAGGACTTAATTCCGTCGCCACTTGATCGCACCTGCATATTGTAAATAATTACGTTTGAATTTCCACCAGTAATTTTTCCTGGATCAACAATTTTGTAACGCTTGTTATTTGTTAAGACAATTTCCATATCTATCAATGGCTCAACGAACGGAGAGGCCGGTAAATCTAGTCCATTTACGATTACCATCTCGTCTTTTTGCATTATGTTAATGCCGTCTACTAATTTGTTTTCGACGACATTAAAAATGCCTCTTGACGCTGCCGTGACTTCGGTTGCACCAGTGTATGAATCTGTAGATGGATCGTATGTTCCAGCGGAAGTTGATACAACAAAATCAAAAGGAATAACAACGTCGGACAAATCGTTATTGAACGCTTCGTCAAGACCCTCTTGAATGTCGGCTAATAAACCCATTATCTTCTAAGTAACGGAACTGATTGAATTCCGCCTTTTGCAATTGGACACAGACCATCTAAATTTAATAAAGCTGTAATCTCTGGAAAAGGATCGACCCACAAACTTGAACGATTGGTATCATATTCCCTTTCTGCCTCGGCAGGACCAGCTTTTACTCTTGTCTTCTTAAGACCTTTTTGAGGCTTTCCTGCAGACTCGGCATTAAAAAGCGGAGTCGTTAAGTCTTCATTTGCCAACATTGAGTTAGCTGTTTTTACAGCGTCACTCGGGTAACTTTTATCAAACAAAACTCTGTAAGTTTTTTCGATATAAACTCTAGCCCATTGGAGCGAGTTTTCTTTTTGCGCCGTGGTTGCTGTCGGCCACGGAGCAGATAAATTAATACCATCGGCATAGGCGACGGTTGCGAATGATTCTGGTAAGCCAGCTATAGACATTTCAATTTTTTCCTCTCTAACCGACTGTACCAGAACTAAACGAGTTACTTGTCTTTCTTACCAGTATCTTTACCAGTATCTTTACCAGTATCTTTACCAGCGTCTTTGCCAGCTTCTTTCCCTTCGTCTTTACCAGCTTCTTTGCCAGCTTCTTTCCCTTCGTCTTTACCAGCTTCTTTGCCAGCTTCTTCTTTCTCTTCAACTTCAATTGGAGTTTCAGAGTAAGCGCCAGACTTGACTAAAGTTGCGATCTGATCTTTAGTCGCAGACACTGCTTTTCCAGTCTCTTTGTTGTAAACAGTATTCATAATTTCCGCCTTATCATTTTTAATCTATCGGTTTAAAAAGCTCCTGCCCCTAGAGTAAATAAGGACAGGAGAAGCTCTAGGAGAGTTTAACCTAGTTTACATCACCAAGCATAGTAATTCTGCGAGGATCGTAGGCAGTTGCACCTGCCAACATATCAAGAGAGATCGTCTCTTTCTTGCTTGCCATGTCATAGCCTTGAACGACACGTATAGAATATCCGTTTGAAGTTGCGACGGACGTTGGCTTATCAGACGCCGGATCAAGCATTGGCGAGGCAAAAGCCAGAGACGAATCATCAAAAATCGCTCCATTAACAGTGTAAGCAGCACCACTAGAGATCGTAGTGATTGCAGCACCGTCTGGTATGATTTCCATGATCGGATCAACTAGAGGAATTGAAGTCGCAGTCGCAGCGGTTTGAGTCGCAACAATTAACGGACGACGAACACCAGCGATCTGGATTCGCGCACCAACTTCAAACTGTCCAGTTGTTGAATCGGTGGTCAAAACAGACTGTCCGACAAGATTTGTCGAGCCAGTGTTATTAGTGACACCGACGCCATTTCCTGGAGTGTAAGATTGTGCCGGAACATTTAGTGAACTAAAAAATTCCATGCCCATTGCGCGACCAAGTGCGGCTTCGTTGAATACACGCTCGCCACTTTCGCCGCGATTGTTGTAAGTGTTGAAGTAAGATTTGCCAAGCAAGCGAGCTTCTAAAACGTCGTTGATTAAAGCGAAACGACCAGTAGTTGCAAGTTGTTGGAAAGTTGCTGCTTTCTTGGCAAGTGCCATGTCTGCGGCATCAGCAAAAGTCTCTGCGGACACGTATAAACCAGCAGCTTTTAGGATTTGCAAGCCAACATAAGCGTCCGCACTTTCTGCAATTGCATAGGCAGCGGGTTTAATAACTTGCTCTGAAAAATCGTCAAAATCCAAACGCTTTTCTTTCGCTGTCATTTCAACAGAGATGTCAAAGTGTTTTTCGATTGACATTGTTCGCTTGGCAGAACGGATATCTTGAACTGCGATTGCAGTCGTAAATTCTTCCGTCTTGTAAACTGGATTAGTGCGGATGTCTACGCTAGAGCCGATTGCATAACCGTTCGGTTTAACATTGAAATCTGCAGATTTATCTTTAGCAGCTAGCTGTGTGATAACTAGTGCGTCTTCAAGATGGTTAAGAGCTTCGGCTGCGATCCAACCGACTTGTTCCCATGCATTTGCCATGACTGAAATCCTCTAAATAAATGATAGGTGGATTCCAGTATCATTAGTAAAAACTCGGAACCCAGCCTTAATAAACAAGCTGAATAGTTTTTACTATGATCGGCCTAGCTTCGCATAGCTCTCAATGAGTGAGATGTTATTTAAGATAATTTCTAAAAATCGGCCTAGCTCTTTTTTAGATTTTATCTCGGGTCAAAGCCTTGCTTTTCCCCAACAAAAAATAAATTTTTTGCTTCAATAATTAATGTGCAAGGTAACATGAAATACGCTAGAAGTAAAGGGGTTAGCGCTCGTTCAAGCCAGAATAGATAAGATTGAACGAGCGTTTAATTAAGACCTTTTAGATGCTTTCGCAGCTCTAACTTTTTCTTTGTATTCTCGCAAAAACTGTGGACCTTTTGCGGCTGCCGCTAACATTTCTGCATCGCCGCCTTTTCCATCAGAGTTGGGTCCGCCGCCTTTTCCAAATCCAGACTCTGAATCAGGAAATAAATGCGGGGCAGTTTCTTTTAATCCTTCGGCCCATTCTTGAAAAGTTAAATTTCCTTTTTCGCCTTGGATTAAATCTCCTTTTGCGTCACGCGCCGCAACAATATTTTCTCCAGTCTTTTCATCGCGCTCTACTTTGAAAATCTGCTTTGCTCGCAAAATAACGTCTGGGACAGCTGTTTCGCGACCCTTGGCACTTACAAAAGCTTTCATAGCTTCGCCGTCAATCAACAAGCCGTGGAGTTGTTGCCTGTCGGTGGCCGATGCTTGCTCCGCAGCAGTTAATTTTTCGGTTACGGATTTTAATTCTGCATTGTGATTTAACTGCAATCTTTCGGTGTGCTTTTCTAAAGCTTCGCTAGATTTTCCAGAAGCAAGAAGCGACAAAATCTCGTCGTTTTCAATCTTGTCTTTAAGACTCAAAAGACTGTCCACGTCTAAGCCATCTATCTTAGAAAGTGCTTCTTTATTAGTCTTAATCGTGTTAAGCAGTTCTTGATTCTTCGTTTTAATTCCTTCGTATGGCTTAGTCGCTTCTGCGATTTTTGCGTCAAGCTCTTCTTTGGTCATGGAGATTTTTTCTGGCTCTCCGCTACCTCCACCGCCTTGATCGTCGTCGGCCATCTGGTGAAGCATCCCCATTGAGATCAATCTTTGGATTTTATTTGAACGATTATTTCTAAACATAATATACCTGCCTGAGTTTTAAAGTGAGTTTCTATTTAATGGTCTAGCTACTGGACTTTGCAGTCCAAGTTGGGTCAACGAGACTTCGCCATCACGAAATAGCCTCGCATTCTTTTTACCAAGAATGTCTGAAACAAAATCAATATTAGTTTTTGACTGAGCCTTCAACCATCCTTCGTATTTTGTACGCATGGTTTTTTCTTCAACTTTGTAAATGCCTTTTTCTCTAGCGTCTTTACTTAGTTTTCTTACACGACCTGTTCTTGTGGTTTTATCCCCTGAAACATAGTCTTTTCCTGCATCTACAGAAGCTCTAGTGCCAGACAAAGGAACGTCAAAAAGTTTAGGCACAGAAATTGAACGACAGTTCCAGTGCAAGCGTCCTGGACCAGAGTCCCAAGGCAAACTATGTCCGACTGGATTTCTTTCATTGTCATATAATAAACCATCTCTAACTCCGCAAAGCATCGGCGTTGTTCTGTTGTCCAACACGGAGATCCAAACCGCTCCTTCAACAATATTTTTATTCAAATTGAAAACGGTTTCTTTTGCTTCCGTGGCGTTGTGCATGAAACTTGATCTTACAATTGTTCGTACGTCTCTTCTTGAACGTCCAGTTAATCTGGCAATTTCTGCCTCTATCTCCGGCTTCGGAGTGGTGTTTACAAAGCCGCGAGTCAAAATAGAATTTACCTGTTTAGAATTGTGCTTAAATTCACGATTGACCCAAGTAGAAATTTTCTTACCTTGATACGTTTTGCTCGCTGCTCTTTTGACTATTAGCTCGTTTTTTGGCCTGACTAATTCCTTAGCTTGCTCGCCCATTAAAGTTTTAACTTCCCAATCTATTTCGCTTTGAATCACTGCAATAGCGCCAAGTCTAAGTTCTTCGGGAAGTTCAACTGTATAGTATTTTTTTAACTCTTGCTCTATTTCGGCAAGCATTAATTTAAGACCGCGCTTGCCCATTGACTGAAAATCTTTTTCACGAATCTTCAGAGCGATCTTAGAATTAACTTTGTCCAATAATCTTGCGGCATCGTTGGCTTCTCCCTCGGATGCTCGCAAAAGAGTTATGCCACGCCGAACATATTTGTCAGCAAGAGTTTCCATTAGTCGTTATCTTCCTGATCGTCATCCTCTTGCTGTTCGTCATCAGCAGATTCATCTTCTTCTTCACGGCTTTCAGTTACGGTTTCGTCTATGCCGTCATCGCTCGCTGGCCCTTCGCTTTCTATACGTGCCATTTCTAACTGTATATCTTCGTCTTCATTTAATATGCCAGCTTCTTTAAAATTTCTTAGCAGAGTTTCTTTAGATAATCCGCTAGACATCCAAGCTTGAATCAGAGCGTTCAACATTTCAGGAGATAGAGATTTCTGTGCAAACTCCAGTGACGGAGTAACAATTGGCTTCTGCGACACGTTTAAAATTTCGCCACAAAGCATCAACGCTCGCTCCATACCTTCTGCTACGTTTTTGACCATTCCTACCAGAGTCGCTCCTTGGTTATTTGAACGCATGGTTACTGTTTCGGTTGATTCTACGCCTTTTTTAGCGGGTCCAGACAAAGACGCTCCGTACATCATAGCCTCTTCAAATAATGAACTGATCGATTTACTAACATGATCTAATCCGGCGGTATCCGTCTTAGGATAGAACGCTTTTGAATCTGGATTTGGAAGTATTAAAGCGACAGTGCTTCCAAAAACCATTGGGACGCCAGTCTCATCTTCTGCACCAGTTATTACAAAATTTGGATTGCAGGTCATATATTCAGACTGCGATAAATCTGCGTCTTTGCGATAAATTGAATAGGCAATTTCTGAAATTCCTAACATCGGCGGAGTCTGCGGGACAGGATCGTTTCGCACTGCTCCAATGTAAACAACTGGTATTTTTTTCCACTTGTTGCCTAGCAAAGACTGCTCTACTGTTCCAACTTCTTCGTTGTCTAAATATTTTGTTTGAACAACTGTTCCATCTCTTTCTTTTGAGAAAACAAGATGGGAGTTAACCGTTGCGCTGGTGTCAAATTTGTCCTCGTTTTCTGGGTCTTTTTCCATAGTTTCAAAAACACAAAGATTTAAATCACCCGTTACAGAATCAACTTCCCAATTGATTGCGGTCTCCGAAACATAAACAGACAAATAAGGCTTATTAGTTTTAGAGTCTATTTCTACAACAACGGCGACGTTTCCGCCTTGCAAGACTTCGGACAATAGTTCTGCATATAATTGATGAATTGTCATTCCATCCATCGTCGCTTTTTCTTCAAGATATTTCATTTTTGAAGGAAGGTTCAAATCTAGAGGCATCCGTGTTGCTGTTCCCACTAGACCTCGCAAGGCGTGGGAAGTAATCTCAGGAAATCTAGCTCGCTGCAAATACGCCCTATATGCAGGGTTTTTATGATAATAAGGAGCGTTCAATAAATCGTAAGCGACAGAAGACGCTGGAGCATTTTGTGAACCGCCAGAGTTTGGAGTCATCTCCATATTTCCAGATTGTCTACGAGTAATATTCGCAGCAGTATCGTCAATTGACATTCCGCTAGGCATCGGCAAATAAACTTCCTGCGCTCGTTTTACTGAGTCGGACCCATCTACTGCATCTCTGACAGAGCGTCTAGAAAATACTCGGCGCATATATCCGCTATGTTTTGTGTCGCAATTTTGTGCCATGATAATTTTCCTTTATGTTCTTAAGTAACCGACTTTTGTTTTTACAACCGGATGGCGTTTTATAGCAGTGTATCCACCAGCGTCTCCAGAGTGATCTAGTCCACCAGACTTATCTGGCATCCCGTTTGAATCGTAAACTTGCTTTTCTAATGTCTCAGTATGAGCCGGACAATTTTTAATATTAACAAAATAAAATCGCTCGCCTTTCCCATTACAAATTCTTGCGCTTAACGCTGCGACCCTATCTTTTATAGGGGGATTTGAGAGATTTACGACAACTGTAAATCCTGCTTTTCTTAACAAAGCCAAATCGGTCTGTGTCGCTTCGCCTTTTGTATTTACTCCAGTGTTTGAGCTTGATCGTTTTTTGCCAGAGGCGTCAGGATAAACTTTTATTGGATTATTAGGATATTTTTCCGTTATATATTTTATCGTTGCTGCCGTATCAAAAGAGTCTTTAACTTCGTCAACAATGTGATCTTCTTGAACGCCCGTTTCTTTATTAAATCTATCAACAGAGATTACTGCCGATCCGTGTTCTATGTTGAAGTCCATCCCTATGTGCAAAGTCTCTAAGCCTTCAACTACTGAGTCGCACGAATTTAATTTGCGATCAAAATTTCTATAGACTCTGCCAGAAGTTAGGTTTGTGAACTTTCCTTCAATATAAGCTTCCGCTAGCTCTGGTGAATAAGTTTCCATCATAGACTCTATATAGTCTGGTGGAAGATTATGCTCGTTTGATCTAGTGGATGCAGTTACATGATTATAGAATTTGTCATCTGGTTTTTTGTCGCGCACCCATCTGTTATATGCAAATCTCCACCCTTCTGGAGTTGTATAAGCCGATACTCTGTTTAGCTCCATCTCGTAAACAAACTGATCATCGTCTTTATATCTCTTTTTTGAACCATCATTATTTAATACGTGAATCTTATTTCCGTTATCGTCTAACACATAAATCTTTTGACGATTACGTGCAATTACTTTTTCCCAAGCCTCTTTAGCTTTTTCTTCTTTGAGTGTGTCAAACTCGTCACAGTGCGCTCTGAAAGTTTCGTAACCAACAATGCGTGAAGGATTATCTAGAGATCGACAAATAATGCGACCGTACCCTTTTACATAAAAAATATGTTCGCCGCCGTGGTAAGTAAATTCGTAACCACCCGCATCTAATATCTCCGCTAGATAAGCGACAACTATTAATTTCAGTAGATCAAAAGTTGGAGCATAGACGGCGATGTCTGATCCTGGAAAATTGACCAAATCTCTAACGGCACAAACTGCAAGCGTAAGAGATTTACCTGATCCCATTCCCGCTACAAACAACGGGTATTTATTTTCTAATAGAAAAAATTCCATCTGTGGAATTGTTAAATCTATTTCGTGGAAATTTATGTCGTTTGCAGCCGCACCAAGAGCGCGAAAGTCTAGATCGTCATCGTCAAATATCCCTTCAAAACAAGGGTTAATCCGAGAAAGAGCGTCGTACTCTTTTATGTGACTGTAGTCTTCTACAAACATTTTTAAATGTCCGGTTTACAATTCAGGATTTTTACATAGCGCGTTGTATGCGGACTGCTCACTTTCCGTTTTAAACTTTCGTTTAATTGCGCCGACCGGAGTAGCTTTGCACAAAGTCCAAACCGCAGACTCAAGAGTTTGATCCGCAGCATTTTGTCCACGGACTGCGATTGTTGTACGAACGGTTTGTAAAGTTCCACAGCTAACTAATAGAGTCAGTAAAGAAACTAGGGCGGTTTTCTTTAAAATAATTTTTTGGAATTTCATCACGCTGCTCCATAAGAGTTTTAATTTCTAAATCGTGAAGAGCCAAAGAAATCCTTTTAACTAAAGGCTTTAGCGTCTGTCTACTGGTAATAGATTTTTGAATATGTTTCTTTTTTAAATCGATCAGTAAAGAAAAATACTCTATATATTCTTGGTCTATATTTTCTTGATCGTCCATTTTAATTTCCTAGAAGTTGGTCCATTGCGTCTTTTTTAATTATTTCGCATAGCGCGATTATTTCTACATTTGTCAATCTTGATTGGCTCTGACTAATAATGTCAAATTCATTACCGTTGTTTTTTGCGCCGACTATTAACAAAGAGTCTGCCGATTCGTAAATTCCTTTTTCAATGAACTCTTTTAAAAGTTCTATGGGAGAGATTCTGTAACAATTGTCATGAACCTCGTGCAGTTTTACAATTTTACTATTTTCAGAATCGTCCATTTTAATTCGCCTGAATTATTTAATAGGAGTAACTTCTGTACACGGATAAACTTTTGTTTCCATAGTTTTATTTCCGCAGACTACGCACTCATGTTCGTATTCATTGTCGTCTTCGTTTCCCGTGGAGATGCACTCGCCAGAACAGTATTCCAAATCGCAAATGAGCGTTACATAATAAACTTCTGCGCGGCGTCTACTCTTCATTTTTTGTCCCCGACAATGTTTTTAGCGAACGCAAGAAAAACCGAAGAAGGTGCTTCAAGATAGCCGATTTCCAGTCCTGCAATAAGATTTGCAGGTATAAGAAATCTCCACTGTTTTCTGTTTTGTCTGAAAGCAACAACTGGGATAAGATCTTTTTCTGGGTGTCGCTTTTTTGCAATTGCGACTTGATACCACCAGCTTTCAAAATCAAGAACCTCGCGACGCTTAACCTCAATAATGAAATCTTTAACAATAATATCTGCTCCGCCTTTTGCCTGATTATATTCGCGCTCTGCATATTCTATTCCTATATTTTTGTCCAACCATTCACAAAACTCGTTTTCGCCTCGTTTACCTTTATGAACGACGTTGATTCCCATTATTTTTCATCCACAGCCTTTGGCATTGTAAAATAATCAGTATAGTTCGCTCGCAAATATGGCATATTGTTATGGTCGGTAAACTCTGTAAATAATTCTACAGCGACAGAGCATTCTTCGTTAGCGCCAA
>Ga0306898_1000063_pt1 | contig 46555 bp, 32 predicted proteins | sample AntRauMFilla1564_FD_190424 | JGI IMG/M metagenome (GOLD analysis project Ga0306898, IMG submission 190424) | Saline lake microbial communities from Rauer Islands, Antarctica - Metagenome Filla 1 #564 (v2) (version 2) | ecosystem: Environmental > Aquatic > Non-marine Saline and Alkaline > Saline ...
GGTAAAAGAAACAACATTTTAGCCCAATCAACCGTTCCTGATATTTTCCCATCCTGCTCAACATCATCAATATAAAATTTTAACCAATCACAATTAGCCTCAGAACTAATTTTACCATAAAACGAAACAATCGCGTCTACAACAGTGTCGATTGTTCTATACATACATGTTGACTGGCTATCTGCTATAGTACCACTTTTAGCTGAGAAGTCACTCAAACGCCCATTCCCGCTAGCAGAAATGGTCCAATCAGCATCCCCAGAAAAACTCCAACCATCCAAGTTTCCATCTTCAAAAGTATCATAAAACTGTGGTATATAACTAGAAATAATTACGTCAGGGTCTTCAAAATTAACAGTATCTGCACGTAAATTTACATACTTATTTATAGTGACTTGTTCATTATAAGTCCCAGAAGAAACTACAATAAATTCACCATTACCACTTGATGACGTTATCGCTTCTGATATAGTAGAATACTCTTTACCTTGTCCCACAAATTTCATTATTTTATAACCCTCCTGCAACAACATCTATAGAGTCTTCTTGTACTAATAACTCATTTGCTCGACCATTTTGTGTAATTGTATAACTATCGTATAAAAGTTTAAGTTCCAAATCTAACACAGAAAAGGCGGCTCCATCCCCTATTGATGCTACGTAGACCTTACCACTAGTTCTACCAGCATCAGCAGATGCCCAAACAGCTGTTATAGTATTAGAACTACCGGATAAAAACTCAAAAGCTGTAGATCCAAAACTAAAGTTTACTTCTAAAGCGCTTGGAAATTTGGACCTCTCAGTTATAAAATTAAAATCTACCATTATAACCACCCAGCCACATAAGGGAAAGAATCTGTAATAGGTGTGGGATAAACATCAGTTTCTATCAACCCATTATACACATCACCCTCAGCGTCGTCAAAACACACAACATATGTAGAGCCGCTATATGTAGTAGGTAAACAATATCCAGTACCACTGGACGTGGTATGATTTAATAGCTCCCCAGTATCTGTTCTATGAAGCCTTAACTCTTTACTAGCAAAATTACCCTTCTCCTTAACTACTCCAGACACCTCATGGGATACAATGGGAAATTCAATTAAAAAAACATGCCCCCACCCAGCTGTGTAAGACCCATTTTCGTAGCGAGTTACTTTTAAGGTTCTTGAATCTTGTAAAACAGCTTTAATATAAGCGCACTGATTTAATGAACTACTAGTAGTATCAATACGCATGGTAGGCCGCGCCTTACCATTCCACACAAGTGTGGTGTTAACATCATAATCCCTGCCCAAATCCACAGTTATGGACCACTCACTGGAGCTGAAATAAAAATGTATGTAATCCACATGTATATCTAAATATGTATTAAAATTTATTATGGAAAAATGAGTATCGCACGTTTTATCAGAAAGTAGTCTATCTGCAGAAACAGAGGTCATACCAAGATGATCAAACTCAGAATAAACTTTAAAATTATAACGATGAGGATAGCTCCCAGTGTAGGAAATACAGAATGAAAATACAACAAAAGCATTAGGGGTTATAGTATCTATATTAGATGTATAACTACTACTAACAGAAGGGGATAAATCAATATGCTGTACTTCCCATTGATCTTGTAAACATTCAACTACATACCAATTCACGAGTACCCACCCAGTAGAACCATAGCGTTTAAAATACAACTGTGTAGAAGACGTAAATTTAGCCATTACTATACTGACCCCATGGTTTACAGTCGAATCCGTTACATAAGGGTAATGGATAATAAAGGCTTTAGAAGTTACCACAGGATCTATAGTAGCAGATGTAATAGTAGTACCTGGAAGTAACCACGCTGAACCAGATTGTACCCTAACTTGAACCGGATCAAATTCTAAAACAGTAAGATCCAAATCAACCCCGCCGTTGTTAGACTCCGAATAAGTTTCTACCCTCAGTGCGTCCCCCATATTAGAATCAAACCAAAAAGAATAAAAAAAACTTGATACATCAGTAGAATCTTCACCTATGCTCCAAGTACCTATAGGCACACAATTACTTTTATTTTGATTTTTAGTAGTATAAAGGTAAGTAATACTATTTGTACCAATATACGAAAGTTTTTCAATGGACTTTATAAAAGACCTGTAATTAAAATAATCTGGTATCTGCTGAGTCAGAGAGTCATCCCAATAACCATCCCAACACACTGTAAATACAGAATTAATTGAACTATGTGATATACCTGCGTTAGTGTTCCGTGCAAAAGTAACCTCATTTGTTTCTTCATCATAAATAACCTTTATATAAATACCAGAAATACAACTATAGTTAGTTGTACTAGTTTCAGCTAAACCATTTAAATTAGTAAGCACAGGCGTAACAAGTCTTCCCTGAAAATTAGAATCTACTGAATATATGGACGATGCACTATAACCAGCCAAAGTAATACAGGAGTAGTCAACCCTAGTTTTAGTTCTATCTTTAAATTTAACTACTTGTAAAGACACCTTAGCAGGATAGCCATTTTGGTACCTGCTACAATTAAAAAGTACAGGCCCACTATAACGGGCTACCCAACCAGCTCTATAAGGGCGAGTATAAGTACCTTCGGCTGTAGCGCATACAAGAGCGAAAGCATTTTTTTCAGAAATCCTGTCTTCAATATAGTTAGTATAAACAATACCATCAAACGAGCTAGAATTATAGTGGTCTACAGACCACCAATCTTGTAAATTCTCAACTATAAAATAAGACCCATACCTAGTGTGAGTACTTGTTATACCATACTCAAACACAAGAGAAGTGTTATCAAAAATATGGCCCCTACAAAGATGAAATCCCCAACCACTAGAACTGCTAGACGTGAGATGCCCAAACACTAGAAAGGTTTTTGACACATCTACCTCATCTATAGTAACGGTAACAGATGACTGACCAGACTCAATTATAAAGTTACCCTGCTGCACTTTAACCTGATTTGGGTAAAACTCCACGACAGAGAGATTTAAAGTATACTCATAGTCTGGGCAACCTCGCTCAAAATACAACTCGTCACCCCTAAAATAAGTAAATAACTCATGCTGATATTGTAGGTCGTACGAACCAGTATTATCACAATAACCAGAACTAAACACAGCACAATTACTCACATCTTGTCCTTTTGAAAGCCTCACGGAGCCTACGTAGTCGAGTAAATTAGTTGATATGTTCTCAACCGACTTAACTGGAGAAATACCAGAACTAACGGTCTCAGAAATTGTACCAGTACCTAGGTATTGAGGCACCTGCTTACCTTCCCAATCAACTATATAACATGTTGGGTAGACTGAGGCTGTCATGGACGCTCTTTTTATTTTCAATGTAGTACCACTAGCAGTTAACCAGGCAGCTACAAAGGCGTCACTCTGTTGTGATAATGTAGTAGCGTTACAGCTAGTTGGAGTCTGAACAGGTACTAAGATAGCTTTTTCTGAAACTGGGTATATAGAAAACTCACATTCTGTTTGTGATTCGTCCATGCTGTAATAACCTGTAATTTTAGGGCAATAATAAGTACCAGACATAGTTGCACTATTATTAAACTCTATTAACTGAGTGTTATACCAAACTATAACATACCCATTAACCCTAACTATTCTTACGTAATTACTATCTTTAAAATATGATTTTATAGTAGATTTGTATAAGTCTCCCTGACCCGACTCGTTGCCGTAATAACTACTTAGTAAAAAAGAATTGTGGGTATCATGCCCACCGGTAGATATATCAGTAGAAGACGACCCATTCAACTCCCCAACATAATGCTTTACAGTAAAATCATCGGTTATAGATTCAAAAATATAATAATGCCCAAAATTATTATCTGTGGTACCAAAGTAGCGCCCAAATGTGATATCCTCACCATAAGTGCCGCTATAAGTGGTCAGGCTGCCCCTACATAAATGATAATTAACATGGTCACTTGTAGAAGATGTTCTATTATAAAATCTAAGTGCGGCTCTTTCAGTATTAAAAGGCCCACCACTAACAGTTGTAATAGTTTCCGGAGAGTACCCTATAAGTGTTGGTAGAACGCCTTGATATACTTTAACTTTAGCGGGATCAAATTCCACAACGTTAATTTTTAAATATAAACTAGTAGACTTAGCCTCAGTTCTTTGAAAATAAACTCTTGGCCCATCAACTGAATCTTCAAACCAAGTATCAAAAAATTGTGCACTAGGATAATCAGTATCTCCATACCAAGACACAAAAGGAACACATTGTGTTATATCCGTACCACTTAACAAAGTACTATACGTTTGTGTGTCTGTGTCTGGAAATGTATGTTCTATATTTTGAACTGAATTAACTAAACTAATCATGAACCCTCTCTAATTTTTTGTGTAATAAGTATCAAATTCAGATGTGCCTTCGTCCAGTATATATAATCCATGAGTTGTTGCAACAAATACTGTATTATGTGTATTATCTAAAGAAGTATTTTCTGTTATAAAAATATCATTTACTTTTTGACCTTCTGGTAAAAATGATATGCCTACACCGTAAAAAGTGTCTGGAGTTACCCAATCACATAATACACTATTCATTTTAAATACTCCATCAAAATCACCTGTTTCCTGTACTATATAATACAATTCATTTTTAGATGTTAAAAAACATTTAGTAACATTTGCATTATCTGTAGTGCTTTTATAACCATTAGGCCCATTATTTAATACATCTATACCACTTGGAGTAACTACGGCTAAGGTATTATTAGCCCCGTGTAAATAATTAATTTCACTCGAACTTGTATTATAGTAGTAATCATAGTTTTTTAAATTGGCCCCTAAATCTCCGGGCGAAAAAGTAGCTTTCTCAATATATTTTATACCATCATCCAGGGTTCCTAAATAAATAGTAGAGTCATTTCCCCATATAGTCGAAAAGCCATCTCTATAGGTAATAGAGGATACTTTATTAGTAGAAATTATGTCAAATATATCCAACCCAGAAGACGTAACAGCATAGGCATAAGCCTGATCCTGCCAAACTTGATATAATACACTACCAGAAGACTCACCTGAGCATTCACCAAACTCAGGGTAGTAGTAATCAATCCATTCATAAGTACCTGAGTCAACCCATGTATATAACTCTTGACAATCTACCATATTATACTCCTGTAGTGTATAAAGTTCCTGAATTTGTTACACTTATAAGCCATTCGCTATCATTAGGTGCTCGCAAAATTATACCATCAATTGCTTCAATACCTGAAGTAGTTGTACGTAAATACTGACCTTCCAAATAAGTTACTGGTGTATCATTTAATTCCGTAAAGTTATTTTTAGTTTCTAAAACAATATCCCAGCCTAAATCTTCTACATCTGAAGGTATCAAAACTAGAATTTGATCATCCACTTCATCTACAAGGGAGTGTTGGTCAAAAGAGCCATCAAAAATCAAAGCTGAATTTGGCATAACCTCGTTATAAACTGTAGATATAATTTCATCTGCTGATGTATAAATTTTTACATTCTTGGCACCATAATTTGTATCAGCCCCATAATTATGAGCGTTATTTATAATAATTGAGTCAAACAAGGTGGAGTCATTAAATACACATATCAAACGTTGATTAGTGGTATTCCCAGCAGATGCGATCCATTGATTCGCCTCACCACCTATTTTTGAATAAGAAGTATCAAACGCTTTAACAGGACTAGACGAAGCATGCGAAGATGAGGCATAGGCAGTTATATCCGTAGATAACTTAGTAAGTAAAGAACCTCCAAAATAAAACTCAATAGATCTAATAGATAAATACGCGGCACCATGACCGTCAGCAATATCTATAATTATTGATTTAGACGCATAGCCAGAATCCGGAATTACTCTAAATTTTTTATATACAAGGCCGGAACCCTCAGTCAAATAATAGTCGTTCAAAACACCAGGAGTACTAAGCTCTGGAAGAGTAGTATCTGAATAAATAGTATTTAATGGTGTAGTAAACTCAATACCTAGCCCAGTCGATTGGACACACATACCCTCCGTTCCAGAAAAAGTGGACGGGGTGTCTTTTAAATCTAATAATGACAGCGTCCCAGACATAGACGTAAAAGTTACACCATCCCCTGTTGACTGAACAAATTTACCATCAGTCCCTAAGTAAGTTGTTGGGGTATCTAAAAGCTCTGTAAAATTATTTCTAACATCCAAAACAACATCCCATCCAGAGTCCGGAAGATAGCCAGCTGCGGGAGTTAACGTAAGTACCTGATTATCAACAACATTAGCAGCAACATGCTCATCAAAAACACCATCAAATATTAAAGTTGAATTTGAAATAGCAGAATCATAAACGGTAGAAGTTATTGCATCGGGAGATGTATATAGTTTTACATTTTTAGCTCCGTAGTTAGTACCGGAAGTGTTGTTATGCGCATTATTTATAATTATCGAATCAAAAGACTGCTCTTCATTAAATACACATATCAAACGCTCAGTAGTAGGATGCCTCTTAGCTGTAACCCATTGACCATCACCTTCTCCACCTAATTTTGAAAAAGAAGTATCAAATGCCTTATAAGCAGCATACGATGAGTTATATACAGAACTAGCATAAGCAACAAAGTTTGTTGAGTTTATATTAGGTATTAAAACTCCATCAGAATAAAAATCAACAGATCTGATAGCCAATAATGCACTTCCATAATTATCAGCAATATCAAGAACAATACTTTTAGCTGTATACACAACATCACTTGAGTCATTAATTCTATTTTTCTTAATAACTGAACTTTCAGAAATATCTACTGCGATGTCCCCAATACTAGCTACATAATCATAACTTGGGGTACTGTCTAAAGTATAAACCTTAGGCATAAATGAAAAGGATATCCCTGAGCCGGTTGATTGCACATAAAAACCTTCAGTGCCCGAATAAGTAGAAGGTGTATCTAAAAGTTCAGTAAATGAGCCAACACCTTCCCACTCGACACCTGATCCTGTTGATTTAAGATACATATTCTCAGTACCTGAGGTAGTAGGTATTTCAGGCTCAGTGTACCCTCCATCACCTTCATCCATAGAATGAAAATGGTTAGGCATATTACCTTCTATTCCTGGCTTTACTGGGCTATATAACACAGACGTAAGATTACTAGTTAAACTAGTTTCATCTATAACCACTGTAGTTACAGCTGTAAACGTAGATGAAAGCACTACAGCGTAAATTGTGCCGTCTATACCGCAGTCAATTTTAACCCGCCTACCGGCTATAAAATCAGCTATTCTTGATCCAACAACACTAAAAGAATTATTACTTACATATACTGCTTCCATTTATTCCTCCTCATTTCCCCACCAACATTTCAATTTAGTTTCATATTCACCTACATCAGCCTCTGCGGGCACATCTGTCTTTATATATACGTTCTTAAATTCCTGTGGTTTTATATCATTTATTACCACAGGTCGAGGTATTATTACCTTATTAATACTTGCTGAAGCTCTATAGAGTTCGCAGCTTAACGCATCAATATAAAGATTATAACTAGCAGTATCCTGATAAGCACGCCCTCTAAACCGTATCTCTATATGCCTGGTACCTATTGGAACTAGTTTATTCATGCTATCCCATCCCCATGCAGTGGAAGAATACTGGTCAGCCCAATAATCTTTAATAAGCTCATCGGCAACACTAAAAAATAAAAGGCCTACAATTACGTAAGTAGCATAAGTATTTTTTACTTTCCTAGCAAAATCAAACATAATACGATACTCACCCGCGTCAACTAACGACGAGTCTATACCCATAGCATGAAGTCCCACTTTTTGATATATGTAAGATGTATCCTGATAACTACATCTATACACAAAAGAACGTTCTCCTACATATTTATAATCTGTAGTAGTATCGTGATACCAAACTGTGCCAGTGCTTGACCAGCCACTTGTAGTTGCGTTGTCAGGATCAAGATTAATGTATGGTAATGACGGTACTTCTGGTGTTAATTTAAACTTCAATCTATGATACCTTTTCATAATTAATTTCTCGCCACGCATAGGTACCTCATTCCAAAAGGAATCAATTGACCAATAAGGATCATTTGCTAAAGGTAATATATTTTCTGTGTAGTTCATAGTTATAAAGTCATCATAATAAATAACTACAGGAAAAGGTTGAGCAGCTTTCTTATCATATGAACTAAAATCCCAAGTCCGTGCGATGTCCCCATCTTCATTTAATTGGTATGTCGTTTTAATAGTAGAACAATATACTAAGCAACCCCCAGGAAAAGCATCAATACTTGTTATATCGAGAATAGCAGTATCAGATATTACAGTACCATCAAAACCTAACTGGTATACCACCGAATTATTATCAACCATCCAAAACACTTCTGAATTATAAGGGTGTACTGAAGAATGACAACCAAAACTAAGCGCAGTTATATCTAACAAACTACTATAAGTAATAGAGCTTATAGCTACACCGTACATATCAAAACGTAGTATAGTAGAGTCCCCACTACCAATTACGAAACATCCACCATCAGGGAGAGATGTCACGTAAGTTGGACTAGTAATACTGACAGAAGCAATACTTGTGCCATTAGACTCAAGCAGCTCCAATTTATTTTGTGTTTTATCTGTGTACCAACAACTATTATAATTTTTATTAGCAGACATATCCACTAAGAAATCATTTTGATCGTCTTCTGCCATAGTAGTCCTTGTAGCAAGAGTATAATCAAATTTAACTAATCTAAAACCATCCTGTTGAACATACCCCCACACATTTCCAGCAGAATCAATGTCCATATTTGCTGAAATATTATTATCTTTTGTCTGACTAGAATAAACACTCCATGTAGTGTCAATGTAACTATACTTTCTAAGTCTATAAGAATCAGGGCTATCTGCTGGATAGTAATATAAAACTACATACTGGCTACGCTTTCTATCAAACATAATTCGTACGGGTTCTATTGATGAAGACTCGAACATATATCTACTTTTATCACTAACAAAACCAGAAGTCATGTCACCTTCATATATATAATGATAATTAGTAGTCACTTCCCTATACCACCAAAACAACTTATTAAAGGGTAATGGGGGTGCGTCACTACTTCTAAGTAACATAGAGCCCCCAGGAATATTATCACTCCAAGAGTTACTTGTACCACTAACCAAGGTGTTTTCAACCATAAGATAAGTGTTATTCAATCTATCAAACATATCAAAAAGTGGTGTAGTATAATACCCTATCTCATTATTAAGACTTACAACATTATCATTAGAATCAGTAGTAGTGTTGTCATGGTAACCCATATCCCAGCTATATGCCTTAGACTCATCACTATTTGTTAAGTCAACACCGTCAATCACACTAACGTAAGGCCCCTCAAGGCTATTAGACAGCTGAATATAACTATCGGAGGCATTACCTTGGTAGTCCACCATTACATAAGCATTAATAGGCTTAGTGCCTATAGCGGAGTTATTAAAGATGCCTAAGTCATCATAGCCCTCTTCTTGTACTAATGATAGTAAAGTAGTATTACCATCTTCACCAAAAGACACTTGGGCCTCATCATTCAATAGTTGGACTTCGTGTATATCACATTCTATTGAGTCTACAATTATTCTTATATATCTAGGTGCAAACAAAGTCTGCATACCATCCATATAAAAAGTAGTAGCATCTTGGTCTTTGCTGCCGAGAATAAAAACACTCTCTGCTGTAGTTTTATAATAAAAATACACACTAGTTAAAGCAGTAGCTCTGTCACCAGGTACGTCTATAACTAATTTTACATCATCTAATCTAGCTCTAAAACCTAAATCTATATCTAAGTATAAAATATCTGTACCTAATAAGCTAATACCAGATGAGGTAGTATTACCGTCATACAATGCTGCTATCTCTTCGCCGGTTAGTGATTTATTACCAGTACCTGAAGTGGTACTGCTTACCATCATACCAGTATTTATTAAGTTATATTGAGCCATGTGTTCTCCTTATACAGGAACCTTCCATTCTACATTTATTGATCCTGTTAATCTATCTAATTCATCTACTCTAGTTTTATCTACTCTAATATATATTGGAATCTTTTCCCCAGGAGCTACTTGATTGAACTCTAATGGTAGCTCTGTTGATCTAGTCCCATAAAATTCAACGTCATCTTTTGAAACTTGAACAAAATCATTAGGAGTAAGATTTTCCACATCAGTCGGCACTTGTTTATTAATTTCAAACTCAGTCTTACAGTAATTATAAAACTTAACTTCACTAAATATGGCGCTACCGTCAGCATCATCATTATTAGCCAAATAAGTATTACCTCCGCCCAACCTTAATAAAACATTTTTACTATCCCCCACATCCCAAGTAACCTTACCTCGTAAATAAAGATTTCCATTGATATAAAGACGTATTGTATCATTATTATCCATCTGTTCAGCGTCATTACTCCAAACCAGAGCTATATGTAATATATCATCTATTTGGAAAGCAGCGGAACCAATAGAAACTTCTTTAGGATCAAGGAATAAAGTCTTATACTCAGACTTAGTGTTACCTACACCAATTTCAAACCAACTATTAGATCTCATACTTAAAGAAATACTATTATTAGCAGTGTCTACTAATGTAAATAAAGTCCTAGAAGCTACATTATTGAAATGGTCAAGCCCAGCAGTACTTGAATAAAGCTTTACCCAAGTTTCTATTGTACCATACCTAGTATCCATACCACTTAAAGGAATTTCTGCGTAATCATTCCAAGTAAGGCATAATCCTTTTTGACCGAACACCACCTCATCGTAGAACCAATTACGTTCAATCCTTAGGTCATCCAACAACATATAAAAAGCTTCCCCCTTACCTCTGAAAACCATTCCAAATGAAGATGTAACATGCTCTCTAAAATTCAATTCACTTGACAACTTACCAGAATTTGTTAACGCTTCTGGAATTGTTTCAGCACTTTGATCAAATCTTAATTTTACTTGATTCCACCCAGTTTTTAAACCTAAATCTTTAAATTTCCATATATAAGTTGCAGCATCCGCAGATGGATTACCACTACTATCTAAAGAGTCATCTGCTGTTAGATCCCCTGTAGTTGGTACAATATAACCATCAAAAGAACCAAAGGCGAACCCTCCACCATCTACATATAATTTATCTATATCACTCACATACAACCAAAGACTAAGTGCGTCTTTTATAGAAAAAGAAGCATCATGTCCAAAGTAATCACCTTCTAGAAAGTTTATAGTGTCAACTGTCTCTGAAGCGGGATAATTAATTTTCAACGAACGTTTACCTACTTTAGTATTAATTACATCATTCTCAAAGGTACTTAACAAAGAACTCCACATCCAATGATATTCAGTAGGTCTATGGCTCTCTGCTGCGTATATTTTTAAGGATTTAATGATATCCACACCAGCTGCGTTGTCGATAGTTTCGTTATAAGCACCAGAATCCCAAACAAAATTAGTGGCAGTATTTCTTCGTAAAGCTACCCAACGAGAAGTATATGAAAAATTCTTAAAATTAATATTTTTTACTCCCCATTTATCCTGGGTCACGTTTAATAGTGATTTTACCTGTATAGTATAATAGTCAGAAGTATTAAGATAAAACTCATTAAATTGAGTACCCCAACTAGAGCTCTTGTTCTTAGATTTTAATTCTATATTCTCCATACCTAACACATTCAATATTATGGCACCCTCTTCTTGGGCATTATAAGACTGCCAATTCACTTCATAGTACCCTGAAGCTAAGAATACATCCGTAGATAAAACATAAGAACCAGGGCCTCCAGAGTCTATCATATATTCAGCCGTATGGTCAAAAGCGAATGTGTAATCATACCCTTCAGAAAAAGCTACCTTTTCTGGGTCAGGTGAGTTATCACCAGAGAACTGGTAGAATTGATTGTCATTACTCCAATTATTATCATCATTTGGTCCCTCTATCTTATGATAGGTTAGATTAAACTGATCTAATAAGTCCATACATATAATTGGGTGATCTTCACTGTTCAACACCTCAGCTACTGGAGTTGACCAAATTTCAAACTCTCTCAAAAATCCACCATCAACAACTATATAGTCCCCTGTATCTTCCCTATCTCCAACTGAAAACATCAAAGGCGCATTTGGTTTAGTGAATGCTAAAATCTCTAGTTTAATAACTCTAAAATCTTTAGGATTATCTAATTTATATATGTTAGCATCTTCAGTAGAAACATCTTCAGTGTATCCTGTCTCTTGTACTAATAACTCAAAAGCACCTGAAGTAGTCGTAGCCCCATATATATTAAAATCATTAATGACATAATCATAGTTATTATCAAAGGGTCTATGGTATAGTTTGAACTCCCCTATCCTATAAGCGGCACCTAAATCCAAAGTTAATACAGGATTTATATTGTCTCCTGAAAAACCCCAACAGTTTTCAAACCCTTGAGCAGACAAATCGCCTGACAGACAATTAGAAGCGTCAAATTCATACAAGTGCCCAGTAGTAGGTAAAACACTAATGTTATCAAATTTTATATCTAGTGAATTAACTCCCCAACTACTGCCTAAAAACCCTTTAATTTGAAATTTAGCTACCTCTGTGTTACTCATCAACTCTTTATTATATGTACTAATTAAATTAGTAGAAAGGTCTTCCCATTCTACTACAACTGTACCGGCTTCCCAATCAAAAGTAGCTCTAACCCTGTACCAACTACTGTTTCCATTAGGTGGTGAAAGATTCACAGCTTCCCAACCACTGTTATCTTTGATAAACCAAACTGGAGAAGCCGTAGCTAACCCTAAAACCTCATTACCATTCGTGTCCATCAAAGAAACTCCCCCACCAGCTCCAGTATTTAAATAGTAGTATTCAAAATAATCTATTTTAGATCCCGCTATTAATGTAGGATGGGTAAATATCGGACCATCCTGTGTAGGTATATCTGTCGTCTTATAACCAATAGCATAGTTACCGTAGTCTGATGAAACAAGACCCCACTCAGTAGGTTCGGAATAAGCATCTAAATCAGTTAAAGACACACTATGAATTACGAAATCTACTTCAGGATAATTAGAATCTTTATAAAGCCTTAGCCTAAAACGTACTTGACCTCCTAATAAGGAATCATAAGTAAGCGTTTTAACCTTAATCCACACCCCATTAATTTTAGCATAAGCCTCTACATACCCTATATACCGTTTAAGCATCAACGCAGTGTGAATCCCAGCATAATTATTATCAGTAACACGAGAGCCGTTAACATATACCTCAACCGTGGTATCAGTGCTATATTTATGAATTCTAATCTCATAGTAATTACCATCCTCAACATGTACACTAAGCATAGTATAAAGATTACCGATTTCTTGTTGAGTAGAATGAGTAAAATCAACTACTGCCTGACAAGGGCCATAAACATACTCAGTATAAAAAGTACAATCCTCTGCAGCGTAACTGAATGATGCTACTAGACTTGAACCTGTATATATTATACTAGAGTCTGGACTTGTTAAATTATTATGTACTTCCGCCCAAAAGTTCTCTGGGTTTTCTTCAGTAAAATCAGTCTGTTTTATAAGAGCTGTAGTAGCCTGCCCTTCTAAATTTATCCAATTATCTAAGGACTGCTCTTCGAAGGTATCCTCTATCAAAGAGTCACTTATAATGGAGGCTGTAGGAGAAAGGTTACGAATCATGGTATCATAGTTAGATAAATCATTTTCGATAGGGGACCATTCACAATTATACCCACCCGAAGGGATAAATGGTACTGATATATTAGGATATATACCTAGCTTGTTAATATTTCTAGTTGTACCATCACCACATACAAAGGGTATACGCACCCAACGAGCACTTGTCTTATCACCTGCTCTACCAGTAACACTGTACCCAGTAGTAGGAACAATAAAATTAGATTTCCAAGTAGCTTTACCTATAAGTACTCTAAACTCGTCTAAGTACCCATGAAAATAAAAAGCATCAACTTTACCAATATAAAGTCTTTGTACACATTCATTTATTTCTAAACCTACACCTATATCTCTACTAGTTTGCGCAATACCATCCACATAAAAAAGTAAATATGCCCCATCCCTACATACAGCTATATGATGCCAATCATTATCCTCATAAGCTACCAGTGATTTTAATTCATAAATAGTACCCTCTGAATAAAAAGTAGCTATAAGATAATTAGCATCATTAAATGTAAAAGAAAAGGTAGACAAAACAGAAGCATTATCAATTTGGCCTATAATACCTTCTGCACCAAGCCTACTACGTTTAGCCCAAAAGTCAATAGTAAAATCATTATCCGCTAGTAACATAGTTGAGTCATAATCAATAGATAAGTGACAATCTTCTATTACATCCACAAAACGAGCATTACGCCAGCCTAAACTATTTCCCCCATCAACAGTTGTTATGTAAAAACGAATTCTACGTATGTACCTTATATCAGGAACAGTCGCCGAGTCCCCAAAAAAAGAAAGAGGTAGTTCAAACTCCTTATACTCAGCGTCTACTGTACCAATAAGATTTAATGGGTCCGCACCATTTCTACTAAACGCGTATTGCCACTCACGTTGATCGGAGTACGAAGAGCTGGATACCTCTAACTGTCCATGATCAATATTAGCAAAATCCCCTACTTTTAAATCTATAACTAATTTGGTAGTTTGTTTTGTGATCCCTGTACAATTTACATAAGTAAAATTACGTACAGCACCTACATATTGTGCACCTCCAGTGGCATCAACAGCTCTAGTAGTTTCTCCAGTATATAAAATATGCATTCTTGGACCTAGCCATAGGTAATTCCCACCTACAGGAGCATTATACGATCCAATTTCATTATACCCATATACATAAACCGTCTTATATAGGTTATTACTCATAATTAGAGTGTTAAAATTAAATAATATTACAGGAGCATCATCAGACCAACTTACCTCATCTATATTAGGTGTATCGGAATTAGAGTAATCTAATAAAGATAAGTTGTATAAATTATATAAACTAGACTTAGGACCATAATTACGTAAGAAATCTAAATTATGAGGCTTTTCTAGATCTATTGCCATATAATTAGTGTAATTAACATTATTAGTTACAATACCAGTTATATTACTTAAATTATATTCTTCATATAGGTCTATTTCTTTAATTGCTATCCTATGTGAGACATAATCTGACGTATGAGGAAAGTAAAAAATTATATACCTAAACTTAGTGTCATTTACAAAAGAACCCTCATTAAGAATATAATCATAACTACTATAAATAATATTAAACTCAGTAAGTAAAGTAGCATCCGATAAATTAATTAAAGGATCATACACATCATAATACAACTTAATAAAGTCCACTTGATATGTGTTTGTCCCATATACTTTCGCAACAGGAAACTGTGGGTAAGTATAACTAGCATTAAATCGGAAGCCTCTTATTTTTTTAGCATTACCAGCGCCAAAGTCATAAGCTATCCAATGCTCCACATAATCAGAACCTGTAGAAGCACCTGTACTTTGATCATCAAAAGCTTGCCAAACAAGGCCATGATTCGCCCAAACATCAACGACCATATTACTACCAGTTACTTTATAATTTAAGGAAGTTAAATCCCCAGAATACTTAGAAAAACTTTTAGCCCATATGGCATAATCGTCACTATCATTACCACTAATTGATATACTTGAATAATCTATATTACCAGTAGGTTGTACTATTTTAAGCGCGTTCATTGGTTGACTATTGTCAAAACCAAACACAATAGATTCTTTATCACTAAGTCTAGGTAAAGCTACAAACCTCACAAAAGTAGTCCCATAATTATTAGACTGGTCAACTACATTAATAGTCGCTAAGTTAGTATAAGTAATACGTAATTTAGAAACCCTATCTGGTGGAGCTCCACGTGAGGTGCTATTATAATAAGAAGTAGTTTTTACGGTGTTAGTTAAACTTAACTTAGTATAACTATTATAATTCTTATTACAAGTAAATATAAAACCATCTTTATATTGAGAGCTACTCTTAGTAAAAGTACTATTTTTATATATCAAAGGATTCAAATGAATGTTCCGTCTATTAAAAAACTCCTGTTCTTTAGATATAGGACTCTGTATAGCTAATCTTGCCTCATTGGTACCGTAACCAGTCAGACGCATAACAGTAGATACTTCATTTTCTGGTGTTAATAACTCTATTGTATACACCATCTCAGTAGGAAAGTCTAAATTAAAATGAACTTCACACTCAAAACTATTTGCACCAGGTAAAAACGACTGTTCAATGGAAATAGTCTGATTAGCACCCATAAATGGATATATAGCATTCTCTTTTTCAATAAAGTCATTATCGGGAACGTTACCCAAACAAGCAAGCCAATTACTATACCAATCACCATCCGAAAAATCATCTTCAATAAGTACTACTGGATTTATAGTACTAGTCACTTTATCGAAAGTAGTTTCGTATTTAGCACTTAAATTACCTGGCTGAGCTTGTATATACACTCTATCTAATGTCACTGGACCAGCCACCATAAATTCTGAGTTCAAATCACTAAAATAAGTTTTACCGCTAATTATTTCAAACTTATCTATATAAGCTTCCATGGTACCGGCAGAACTAGGATTATTCCATAGAGCTAAATCTATATAAACATCTTTACTAAAATTAGTAAAAGCCAATGGAGGGTCCATAACAATGTAAGTACCAGTACTTGAAGAAGACAAATAAGCTGTAAATACATCACCTACCCTTTTTAATTTTAAATGCTCACCAGCAGTGTGAGCTTCATAAGAAGAACTCCAAGTATCAATTGTTTTTGAAACACCATCCTTACGATAATTGAACACAAACATATCAGAGGATGGGTACAAAGTAGCATTTAAATAAGCACTATAGTAAAACTGTATATAATCAGTCAAATTAGTATCAAGTATCTTAAGAATAGGGCCACTTAAATAGGAACTTGCTGGATGAGTTTTAGCCGAACCACCAATATAAATCTCAAAGTCCCCATTCACTACAAACTTACTTCTTTTATAAGTATAACCACCTGGAGCAGTTATTAGTAATAATTTATCGTTTTCAACTAGTACATCAGGAGTTCCTCCCCATAAAGCAGGGTCCATTTCTGTTATACCGGTAAAATCTGTATTAGGTGTTACCGGTACAATAGTAGAGTCTTCATTGTGATATGCTTTTATACCATTTATAGTATAACTTTTAGCTTCATGTACACTTAATTTCCAATATTTACTAGACACTGGTAAAAAACCTAAACTTGTAACCTTACCTGCAGGGATATTAGTATAATCTACATCCTCACCATGTCCTAAAGTTTTATACTCCTCCCAGGCATGCTCATTTTCAAACACATATGATTGCTTATTATCTACTAAGTTCTTTAAATAGTAGGAAGGGGTATTAATTGCTACCTGACCATTCTCTAAATACAATGGATAATCAGGGGACTTCCTTATTAGTGCCCCAGGACCAATTTCTCCATTAAAAGCTGTATCCTCAGAAGCGAACTTAATCCAAGAAAGCACATACTGTTCTTTAAATAATTGTCTTGGTATTTCCACTAAAAGGTCTAGTGGTATATCATAAGTGTTCTCAATATCTAATTTCTTAGACGTAGTCATAACACCTTTAGGTGCATTATCTTGTAATACTATATCGGTACAATCCAGTGATTTAATATGTTCGTCGGAAATAGCAGCACTTAATTCCTTCAATTCAAAAATATCCTGTGATTGTAATTGTAATCTAAAATATCTAGGGCTTGCTGGTACATAAGCCGATATTTTTTCTAAGTCAACTTCGTCTTGAGTGAATGAAAGTTCTCGCCAATCCTCACCATATACCGACGTCTGTACACGTACATTATCTAATAAAGTAGGCTCCACCAATGTCTTACTATACAATTCAATTTCAGTAAGCTTAGTGCTCTTATGCCAAGTAGAATGAATTTTAAACCCTTTACACGAAACAGCATCAAAGTTATGCTCTAAAATATTCATCTGAGTATTCATCACTGTTTGATATATATCCCAATTAGTACAAACCTCTCCTACATATTCCGGTATTGCCCAAGGAGTAGGGTTACTAAATAAAGTATCAGTGTATACTTGCGTTATTGTATTTCCTATGCCCTGATCAGCAGTGACAGTTAGACCATCCATAATTACATTATTATAAGAAGGTACATAATTAAAATTAAGTTCTTCAGCATTACCCGCTTCGCCGTCTTCACCTAAATAATAAGAAAGGGAATACCGTTTAAAATTTTGTGTTTCTTTAAAGTATATAATACTTCTATGTATATTTAATTCTTTACCTGCTGGAAAAATTAAATAGTAGGATATAGGATCAAACTCGAATTGAGATACATCAGCTACCCAAGGGTCTCTAAACTCTGCCTGCGTATCACCTGAATTACAACCTCCATTCAACCATTCAGCATCCCCATTTACATAACAATAAGAATGATAACCGTATGTTTTTATTCCTGAGTAGATTCCTGGATCTGAATCAGAAACCGAACCAAAACCCCCGTCAGACCTAGTAGGTCCCATAGAGCTTGTGCTAAAACTTGTACCTATTTGTCCGCCATCAGGAGTAGTTACACAATCACTTAAACATTCTACACCATAGGGGATATTTTGATGTTTTACATGAACTAAGGTAACAGCTACATTACACTGAGATCTTGCTGCGTGCCAATGTGTATAATTATGGCAATCAACAGACCAATTTACATCTAAACAGCAAGCAACATTATATTCAAAAGCGTTACTAAGTTCTTTACCATACACAGAAATTTCTTCTATGTTAGTACGCTCCCCTATATCTATATCCAATTGAATATCTTTTTGTATACGTGAACTTCTCGCATAGAAAGACATCCCTATAACTCCTTGTGACATTGGCTGTCCAATATCAAATTTCTCAGATGAAGGCCCATTTGAACCACAAGCTACCTGAAAATATACTGCGTTAGGTTCCCCTTTTCTTGTAGAATAAGGTACTAATACATTTAGATTAAAAAAACCAATAAGGTCTCCTTTATTTACTAGTACGGAGCAATTAGTTCTAAAAGTAACATGGTCAGTAGTGTAACGTAAGGACTCATTTTCTATAGCAATATCTAATTCAGCGACAACTATAGCATTATTATATTTATCAGGACGTAATATAAATATCTTTGGTGAAAAAGTAGATCCTTTATCAGTAACATATTCGCCATTAACCCATATAGTAGATAACCTACCTGAATCGTTTATTGGATGAGAACCATCTATAAGTAATTTTTGGGCGCCATCTAATAATTCATAATGGTCTACCTTATCCGCATTAGCTGCGTAATTAGAACTCATAGAATCTGAGAAATCTCTTCTACCCGCTTCTACATTATACTGATTTGGATTATGGTAGTAAGCTGATTTAGCTAAATTCGAATCTATTAACGCATTTAATTCAAAACCTTTTAGTCTTCTTGATGAGCCAAAATCAAACCCTGTGGCAGATGAAACACCATCTTCAAAAGTTGCTGTAGTCTCACCATAAGTATTTATAAAACCTAAAGGCTCAGCTGCGCTACCTGAAAGCGCTATAGTTGAATCTCCGTACATAGCTCCAGAATAAATAGTAAGCTTCTGATCTTCTTCTAAGTAAGTAACTTCAGCATAAGTATATTGTCCCAAATTAACCCTACTAATCCTATCTACTATCACTTTAGCCATCTCAACACCTGATAGGTTCTCATGATGGCCTAAATTTACCTGTTCTGGGCCATAGTCATCAATATCGAGTATAAGCTTATCTGACACTCCTGAAACTGTCGTAAAAGTACCTTTAGGCGTCTCTGATTTGATAGACGCACGTCTTCCAGCACCAACACAAGGATGGGAGAACTGGGTATAATAAGAACACTGGGTGTTTAAACAAGTATAAGTACTGACCGAGTCAATTACAAGTCCTTTAATCATAAATTTTATATCTGGGAACCCATTAAGTGTAGGAAATAACCTAAGATTATTTATATCACCTATCCAGTACTTAGCTTCGCCAAGATTAATAACATAAGTATACCACTGGTCTGTTATATTTAAATCAAATTCGACAGAGTGGTCTGCTAACCATGTAGGATCAGCAGCTTCTGTCCACATAATCTTACCTTTAGTGGGCGGAAGCTTCTTACCGTAATTATCTGGCAAGGTCATCTTCATAGTAAGTTTTAACACATGATACTTCTCAGCTTGTACAGGAGTAAAAGGATTACTTCTACCTATGTAACACTCCCTATCTATAGAAGTACCAAATAATACAGAGCCCCACGCCCCGTATAAACATACATTATTATAAATGTCCCAACCATTTACATCACCATTAGTACTAAAATCGGTAGTATAACCAGTTAATGAGTCATATCTACAAGTAGAGGTATTTTTTATAACATAAGCATCTTTTAGTAAATTAAATTGCCCCATTTTTCCGTCCTAAACTAAGTCCCCTAACAGCGCATTGAGCCTTAATATCATTATAGCAATAACCATCCCCCTCCACAGGGCCTGGACATATACCACAGTAACTCATACCATTCTCTTCTTTTAAATTAGATCTATCTAAACCCTCATAAGCGTCTAACTGCCTAGTTCTTAATAAAGCATGTAAATAGGTTAATTTCAAATCAAGCTTGACTTGTTCAAAAGACCTCTTCTCTTTGTAACCACACTTCTGGCATCTAAAAATCATATAGTCTGGCAAAAGCCCAGGCTGACCGTTACCATCTTCATCTATTAATATAGAAGTTTCTTTATCATAAAACTGTGCCGTAGCTAATATATCATCTATTAGCAATCCCCCACACTTTTCACATTTGTATTCAAACATAATTTACTCCTTTTTAAAAAGCTAAAAGTCCTGACCAAACTACAGGAAAATTCCAATGAGGATCAGCAAAACTCCCCACATTATAATTTATGGTACCACCATAAGAAATTAAACTAAGCGGCATATATAAATGACTACTGACGTCTTCTAAAAACATATCAGTAGCAGGTTCTCTATCAAACAGATGTGGAAAATAAGTAGTCATTAGATCCTCGTACACCATAGTACGCTCTACCATCCAAGCTCCTCCACGATACAATTGAGCAATAGGGTTGTCCATCTCTCTAGCCTCTAAAGTAGCAAGTCTAGAGACACCGTCATCTGCGGTGCCCATAATAAACCTGCCTTTTTCATCAACAGATCCAATAGCAGCATTAACCAACAAGACCCCTTCTACATCATTATCCAAATTATAATATTCAAATATAAAAGAATCAAGAGTACCATCAGCCTGACACTCAGGAACTTTTTGATTTCTTTTATCGGCACAAGTAGTCCCATCTGTTATTCTTTTAGGTAGGCCAGGTTGATACCTATGCCCTTCTGCTGACATCTGAGGAACTTGATTAAGCTCGGCTAATAAAGTAACAGTAGTATTTTTTAACTTCAACGCACTAGGTCCAGAAAAAACAACACCAGCGTCATCCAACATCATCTTAGTAGGGGTAGGTATAATTGGGAACATGGCAGCATTAGGATCTACTTCAGAAGCTGCATCATCATAAAGCTCTTTTTGTTTTGACTCCATAGCTACTAGATCGTCAGTTAAAAGAGTCCCATCTTCATATAAGTCTTTAACTAGCCGTCCCCTTACTTTATTTACGAAATGCATCTCTCCACTAGAATTAGGTACACCATTAACTCCTTCAGCAACATCAGACTGCCATACACCTGATCTATCATTACCTTTACGCTTATCTAATACCCTAAAATCATCCGTGTCATCAAGAGGGTCTTCCCCTTGTGGTGGACAGTCTGCCGAATTACCATAAGAAACGTAATACTTTCTTTCGTGTAAATTTAAAACCTCCGTGGCATTAGTTAATTGCTCTTCATACAACTGAGTATTTAATAATGAAACTAAATTTAAGTTATTTAAATACCTATTAGGGTAAATACCACTTAGCGCTTCTATTTCTGCTCCAGTAGGAGAAGTCCTAAATTCCACAGAAACCTTAGTAGTGCCCAACACTATGTATTCCCATTCATTCACCCATTCATATACCCTTTCTTCGATACTATATTCTTGATCAGTACCGTCAAACAATTCCATACCATCAGAAGAAAATATAGTAATAATTGTTGGGGAATCGTCCAAAGTTAATATGGTAGATATCTTTACATGAGGTATATTATAATACTTATAAATTGCGTCAGTAGTCTCTGTAGCTTCGGCTATTAATTCAGCACCAAATTTATAAGAAGCTGAAACTTTACCTAAAGTCTTTTTTAGGTCATCAAATGTGATTTCAAACTTTTGCATATACTGTACGCCGCAAACCACTTCGAAGGCTAGAATAGGCTCCTCTTGATCCTCTATTTCAAATTGATCTATAAACTTAAGTTGTAAAGGTAATTGAGATAAGGCATCAATGTTTATTTTAACATCTAAACCACGTTGAAAATGGGTCTGTATACTTGTAGTTATATCTGGAGGGCCTTCTTCAAAACGATAAGTCTGACTCATTCTGTCTTCGTCTTGTGCGACTTGCGGAGACGTGTCTATATAGCCACTACCAAATAAAGTAACATCCCTTGACCATTCCGTCTCTACTGGCCTATCTCTTTCGTCTGTTGAGTAATCCGTACTACCTTCTTTACCTACACATATCTCATATAATTCTATATTAAAATCTTTACTCCCCTCCTCAAGAACGCCGTCTTGATTATAATCAGTAAGCCACTCACCTTTCCAATTTATACCTCGTAATGGACCGTCACCTAGCTGAAAACTACAATACCCTAAATATTCACCAGTAGACTCATCCTTCTCAGCAGCTACAAAGAATAAATCATAACTACCCTCATCCATTAGCTGCCTGAACTCCTGGTTTTTAAAGTCGTATAAATATTTAGGATACTCTATATCTAATGTTAAAAATAAACCTGTTTTTACTGCAGACCCTGTAAAACTACCTTTAACCATACGCTCACCAGCGCCTGCTACGAAGTCCTGTATAAATTTAACATAATCAGAAAAGTCACTAAAATAATTACGCTCTAAAGGCAACCAATCTTCCTGCCACGCCCATTGTATATAGGCGGAACTACCACCTACAGGATATCGTTTAAACTCGTACCAAGGAACAACAGTATTTTTCCCAAATTTCTTAGAGTATTCACCCACTGTATGTTGATAAGCTATATCAACAGTGTACTTACATCTAAAAACATCTTCATACCTAAATCTATTAAAGCTATCCATAGTTTCATTTATATCTGCCCAATTAAAACTTTCTGCTGTTAACCAACCTAAAGGGTTAACCACATTAGGTCCTTCATTAGAACAATTATGATCCCACATAGGGTCCTCATCAGTAGTTACATCTGCTTTTGAGAATACCATAGTAGCTGGTGTTAACTTCCATGTCACATCTCGATTACTAGCATCTAAATACATTATACGATCTAAGGTCCTATAAGATCTCACCAAAGACCTAGTAGCGTTTCCAAACTTAGGCAAAACACTCTCGGTCATTTGCCACACTTCTATCTCACTTGAAGCTACCCCGCCCCTTAATTTACCAAAACCTGTGAAAGTGTTGTCCTCACCATTTTTAGTAACATTATAAGATCTCATATTACAACTACAAGGCAATAAAGGGTTACAACCTATACCTACTCTACCGTAGCTTTTATGAGGCCCCTCCATCCGCATGTCATGCGAGCCATGTACCCAATTACCGTTATCGTCTTTTAACTGATACAACCCTATAACATCTAAACTATAATTATTTAAATTAGTTAATTGGGCATAAGTATCCCACTCAAAGCACGCATTATATGGCCACCACATAGGCCCTGTCTTTTGTAACTTAGATCTAAAATGGTCCCCACAACCTGGCGACCAAGTCTGAATTGCAGGCTTTGGATTAATTTGAGTCCAAGGGCCGCAGCACTTACATACAGGATGATTTTGGTAAAGTGTATAAGCTGCCTGCCATGAATAATATATTTCAACATCAGGACAAGACGGCTGATTTACCATACCAATAGGCTTAGTCCTGTATTGAGTAAAAGGCTTACCCTGGCTATTATTTATAACTACAGAAGGAGTCATAGTAAAATTAAAATCAGTAAGAGTAAAACCTTCTGAACTTGATTTCAGTGTCCCCTGGTCTAATGTCGTAAATACTTCAGCTGCTACCTCTCTTGTTGCCGCAAATCTATCACAATCAGGCTCCTCACCGTAACTTCTTTTTTCCCAGTAAGTCAAGTCTTCAAAAACCACTGTGACATCACAAGCGGCTGAAAGATCTTGAGGATCTTTAGGTTTAAGTATAAGTTGTTGATGCCCTAATAATCCACTAGCACCATGGTAAACTAGTGCCATTTCACATTTTAATTCTTCAGTAGGCTCTTCTTCATCATCAGTTTCAAGAACATAAGTTATTGTAACAGACTTAAATTCCCAAATTTTAAAAATACTATTTAAATATGGGTGATCAATATCTATTAACATATACCCATTAGAGCCTAATATAGTATATTCCGACTCATCTAATACAAACTCTTCTGCTTTTAGTTCGTACATATCATAGCCTACAAAACCTATAGCCGTTAGAGGATTAGATATAGAAGCGTCATTATAAAAATAAGCAGCAGTTGAAGGAAAACTTCCACTAACAAAAGGATTATAAGTAAAAGTCATCGTACCATTCTTATTTGCATTTGCAAAAAACCCATACTCATAGTCAGGAGGACTACTTACAGGTCTACCTTCATCGCCTTCCAAAATAAATTCACTTTGAGAAAGTATACCACCAACTATACGTTTATCAAATGTTGTTTTACTGTATGAGATATACTTATCCGTATCCTGCCATACCATAATGGTATTAGAATTAGTATTAAGATAAGAATTTTTTCTTGAAACAGTAGGAGCTTCTATTAGAAAAGTTAGATCGGTATCTGGGAGGGAATTAACACATATTTTCTCAGGAAAAAAAGCTTTTATAGCTTTTATAGTAGCTCTAAATTTAATAATAAAGTTCTCATACACTTCCGGGCTAAATGCTTTTTCAATATCATGTATATGTTCGAAATCATACAACTGCTGAGGAAGTACGGCCTTCAGAACTTTATCATTAATGTTCATAGCCATTGTAGGTAGCTCAAAAAAAACCTTACCATAGATTAAAATATCCATCTCTGATTTTAAATAAGGAGTTTCAAAGAACTGATGCGTTACATCGTCGGCGTCTAATACTTCTGAATATTTATTTTTTATTATAGGAAAAAGAGGTAGTTCTTGTATCTCTTTAACTAAAGTAGGATAGTCTTTTAATGTTTTAGTTATAGTGGTACCTTCAGTAAGCACCTCATCTCTAGTTTTTACTTCAAATCTTTCAAAGTCGGCCATCCAAGTTACAACTGAAGGAATCTGATATTCTATAAGATTACCTACAGAATCAGTAGTTACAGATATTGTCCCTCGAACCGTAGATGCTTCAGATGAGACACAGTCTTCATCAACATTTTCACCTTCATCGTCTTTTTCACAAAAGCCATCATCCTTTACACCACCCCAAGTGAATATAGTGCCTTCATCAATAAAAATATCTTCTATATCACTGACTTTCCACATATTCTCTCTATGATAGTACCTTAACTCATGTATTTGTTCAGCAAGGATAGGGTCCCCTGTTTCCATCTTCTCATCTATACAGTACTCCCAACACACACCAGTGTAATGTTTACATTCCGCTTTACACCCATTACAAGGAGGGCCAGTTTCAAAGCTAAAATCTTTATATTTGGCCGTATCATTAGAAGAAGTACATTTCCACTCACTGTCTAAGATAATAAGTCCAGTAATAGCATCTACTATAAACTCACCTGGAAGCTCAGTCCACCAAAGACACTTAGATAATACAGCCCTTAGATTGTATACAACATAATTAGTAGGTAACCTATAACCAAATTCCTCTATTTTAGAGTATCTATTGTCTTTAAATGTATCATACTTATCTTCCTCATTTGAAGGCTGTAATAAGCCGAAACCTAAATGGTAAGATGAATAACCAGAACAAGTAACATCGGTACCGTGCGAATCACACATACCATCGTTATATCCTGATATAGCATCAAAGTCCCAAGCCAATATAGCATAACTTGAAGAGGTAGCATCCTCAACAATCCCTGAAGAAGTAACCCATTTCTCGCCTGTTGCCCTATTACATAGATGCCGTATAGAATCTGGTAGTATACACCTAGCTTCAGAGGTCTTAGCAGGCTCATCATCATCCTCAGACCCCTCAGACTCCTCAGACTCCTCAGGTAAAGGTTGTGCATACTGGTCACATCTTATACTAGTACCTATTAAATTACAATAAGGAGCATACTCAGCAGCGCCTGAAACAGTTGTGGGGCCTACTTTCTCCTCAGCAGGAGCAAACTCATAAGTACATACAATATTAGAATGATCCCACCACCTACACTGTAAGGGCTCATTAACACTCCAGTACTGACATTTATTTATTGAATCCTTTTTTTTCACTAACCTTCACCATCATCCACTTCCATGTGGAATTTTCCTGTGGGCTCTTCTACTATATAATAAACCTTAGTAGCGCCTTCATAGTAGCCCACACAACGACGTTCTATCCTGATTGAGGCGGCAATACCCGGAACCATAGAAAGTCTGTTCTTAATGAAATAAGCCTGCTTATCGGACAAGTCCCATCTACGCCCATCGTAAAGTAGAGACAATTTTTTAATTCTTATTTTAGGGACTTCTTTCCAACTAGTACTTTCTTCATTTAATATAGTACCATCATTAAGTTCTACTTGCCATCCTCTTCTCATACAACTGCTCCTTTTACTACTATTTATTTTTCTTTTTGGTTTTTGTGCTTCCATAATTATCGAAAGCCCACCCAGAACCCTTAAGCACAAAACTAGAACAGGAGATAACTTTTTTCATATCTTTTCCACAATTAATACATTTTATAGAATTAGTCCCCATTGATACTAGTTCTTCCTTAACTTCACCACAACCACACTCAAATACATATAATGGCATTAGATACAACCCCCTATTTAAAAATCCTTTCCAAAAAAGTCATCCTTGGTATATCCTCATAATTAGCCTGAGCCCGTACCATAGCAGCATCTATCTCGTGTTTAGTGAACAGTGCATCATATACAGTACCATCAACAAGTTCTACTCTTGTAGGGTAGTATTCCAAAACTGAACCAAACTTTCTATCTTTGTTTTCAACTAGTTCTGTTAAGTAAATTTTTGATCTCATTTCTTAACCCCCTTCTTCTTTCTATATTTTCTATTTAATTTAGCGTCACCACAATTATTTATAATTCCTAATTTTAACAATTCGATGCCGTCCCACAAAACTATATTAACTTTTTCTTTCGCTTTATTGAACTTTATTAGGTCTTCTGGCGTAAGTCGTCCCTTAACTTCTATATATAAATTTAGATCTGGTAGATAAAAATCAGGTAAATAATTTAAATTCTCTAATTCCAACCAAGTTGATTCATAATACCAATCTATATTTAAAGAAGTTAGATAATCAGCTGTTTTAACTTCCCAACCAGATCGCATAGTTACTCCACCTTGATTAGGTGTAACATATGTTGAATAATTACCCCAATAACTATTATACCCCATCTTCCTACCATTAACAAATGCATCAGACATCCTCTTCTTTGCTTCATCGGTATGTCCTACATCATAAATAGGATTTAATTCACCCATACGTGCTTCACTCTTAGTTCTGAAAGGTATATCATAAGAAATCATTTTATTAGTTATAGTTTGCTTACAAACACCATATTTTTCGGCTATTTGTGAAGGGTGCATTTCTTCATCCCAATACATCCTACGAATTTCTTCTTCTGATATGTCAATACGGTTATTTCTATTACAATCATTAATATTAGCACCCCATTTTCTTAAACGAGTATTAATAGAACTGGCGGATGTCCCCAATTGATTAGCTACCTGTTGATTGGTCAACCCATCTTCTCGGTGTAATTTAATTATTTCTTCTTTTTTGTCATCTAACCAATATAATTTTTTCATAATCAAATCCCTGCATTAATACAAAAATAATTAATTAAAATAAAATAAAAATAAATATTCACGAATAATCGAAATATAAACGCATATTGATGGTTGAATTGGCACCGGTCTCCGAGCTTCCTAACCTAATATTTACCCACATAGGGTCAGACATAATCCCTAAATTACCTATTATCTGGCTATCATCGGCTGTAGATACTACAGATAAATTAGCTTTTGTATCAAATAAATAAGTAGGGGGTGTGTCACTATCAATATCTCCAGCAGCTACACCTGGGTACCACTCTATACCAGTATTCGGACTAGTTCCAGCCAAATTCTTCGGACCTGCAGTTCCAAACCTAAATTGAGTATCTAAATTACCAGTCTTATGATGACTAAAAGTACCATGGCTCTGTAACCCAAACTTAACTGTGGAGACTTCAGCAGCACCTGCTTCTACTTCAAACACTACACATTTAACATCTGATTCAGTACTAACCGTAACATTACCATAATTTAAACTAGTAATATTATAATTCAAAGGCTGTGGTGCTTTACACAGTACATGAAAAACATCACCTGCACTAAAGTTATCAGCGCCTCCAGGAGGATTAAATTTAATAGACAATCCTCTTGTGCCTAACTGAGTGAAAGTATCAGCAACTGTTGTAACAGGAGTAGAACTCATATCTCCTCGATCAGATGACCAGACATATTCAGCAGTAGCTACAGGACCAGAAGCATTAGAGCCTCCTACATAGTCAGGTTTCTTACAAAGTACAGTCCAAGCAGGACTAGCTTGATTAAACACAGCATCTGTAAATTTAACCATAAAGCCATAGTCCCCTACCTTATACCAAGTCTTAGGAAAAAGAAGCTCTGTATAAGTAGTAGATGAGTCTCCACCATTAGACGTCCAAGCAAGCATAGGGACATTACCTGTACCTCCACCCATAGTTGTACCATTAGTAACATCGATAGATATAGTATAAATTATATCTGAACCGCCGGAAAAAACCCCACCAGTAATGAACGACCCGTCATAGCTATTAGATACATCTTTAGCAGGGGTAGCAATCCCTCTAGGTGCCGAAGTAGCCTCAGCGTAAACGTCATTAGATATTACTATCGTGTATAACTCATCAGTTAAACCATAATAAGTCCCTGAAACAGTGAGATCACCACCAAAACCATTTGAAGTAGCAAGACCTCCTTGTTCCGTAGCCGTACCAAATCCTAAAATCGATGCCCCAGAATTAATTTCTGTAGGGGCTACTACTACACTAGCAGATGTCCCAATAGTACCTGAGTACAACTCAAAACAATTACCTTCAGATTTACTATTAGTCCAAACACACTTAGCAGCATTCCATCTATCACTGTTTTTTCCTAACGCATGCATTTTTTCAGTAATGTCTTTCGCCAAGAATCTTGGGTCAAGTCCACTGCCTGAATACATAGTTATATATGGAGCAGTTTCCCCATCAAGGGTGATATATAATCTGTTAGTGGTAGGTCCTATAGTAAATGTATCACCTACATTAGCTGTAGCACGAGAGTAGGCTAAAGTACCAACACCTCCATTACCATTACCATCGGTAGCCTCACCTTGAGCATCTACCGAGTATTGCGTCCAACGAGTACGTGCGGTCATATCTTAATCCTCCTTTTAATAATTAAAATTTATGCCAAAGGGTCTTCAATAGTAAATGTATATTCAAAATCCGGCATAACATTTCCGGCAAAATCTTTAACACCTTTTAATTTAATAGTATAAGTTTTACCATAATAAAATACTGTACTTTGGGGTGATATTTGTACTAATAAATCTACATAGCCTACTGGCCGTATAGTACATTTTAAATTCATAGACTTTAAATCTACAGTAGTAAAATCAAAAGCCTCCCCTTCTCTATTGGGACAAAAAACCAAATTCTGTGCCTCTACCCTAACTACTACAGTTTTATTAGGCCCCCAGTCTATTACCTCATTTGGGTGTAAATCATACCCATATAATAAGTAAAAATCTTTATCTTCTACTTCCCCCATAGTGTTCTCTGTATGTATGGAATAAGTAAGCACCCCATCCGAATAGAAATCATCTAAAGGGTCGTAATACAAACGCTTACCATTAGGAATATCTTCAAACCAAGTCCCACTAACTACAGTACCATTAACAGACAAATAAGTCTCATCTGTATTTATAGGGTACAAATAATCCACCACATCGATCCAAGCAATGTCAGTAGCAGTAGTGAAATTATCCTGCTCTATAAAAAAATCTCCTGTAAATAAACTACGTGTTTTAAAGTCAGTAGGGTATGCTCCAGCCAAACCTAAACTAGTAGAAAAAACGTCAGCCTGTAATCTATCCAGCCTTCCTGAAATCGTAGTTAATTCTGCCGCCAAACTTACAAAACCTAATCCAGAACAAAACACGTCAGAAATCAACCATGGGTTCTCTTGCTTACTACAAAAGATATCTATAGGTAATTTATCTAACCTACCAGATGCCAGTGCTACATCTGTGTCTAAAAAATGCATTGTACCAGAAGCTGCGCAAAATACATCAGCTATATTATTAAAATAATTCTGCCCCCAAGCAACAAGTAACATATCAGAATCAAAAGAGCCCGGAATTGTTCCTAAATTAACTCTATAACTCATAGCTGTGTCATTAAGTATATTTTGTAAATACCCAGTAAAATAAATATCAACTTCAATATCAGTTAAATCTAAATTCTTTAAAGCTAACCACATAGTGACAACAGTTACTTTGTCTAAAGAATTAAGACTATTATAAAGAATCTCATTATAAGCATCATCATAAGAAGTACCATCATAGCTTCTAGTAATAATTTCTATAATACTATCTATCGTATCAGAGTAATCTACTTCATATAAAGACATGTCCATAAAAACATCAGTACCACTACTCGTGGTGTTATCATACACTACACTAGTAGAGATACCACTTGTTCTATCTCGTTTATCACTTATTATAGTGACTACTGGAATCTCATGTTCTTGTAAAGGCATTTAACACCTCTTAAGTATACTGATAATGCAATGTAGTTACAAAATCATAACTCCCTGCTATAAATGAATCATCCATATTAACCAGCCGTGGAGTAAAAACCACATACTCCCCGTATTCCCCTGAGTCTATAGCAAATATTAAATCAAAATCCCCAAAATACTTTTCATTACCTTTCAACGGTATATCAAACGCTTCAGGGTGTACCAATAATCCAGTGTCATTAAATACTGGGGCATGTGGTTCTGCTGAATTAGATCTAAAAGCCACAGCGTCCACTCTATAATGCTCTTCAGCCAATATTTTATTATTAGTAGTAGAATGTGTAGCATCATCCCAAGCAGTTAACCTACAGTCGTAAGCTTCACCAAAAGAGACAGCAAAAATTACTGAGTTTCCTCCATGGTGCCTTCTTGGTAGAGGTATCGTACTAGCAGCAGTAATACTATCACTAGTAGTATACTGTAAACTAGCAAACTCATATGGACCAATCATAGCACCAGACAAAGTACCAGAAACAGTACCACTAATAGCACCATGTTCTGCTCCTTCAAGAGTTCCTGAAATAGTCCCTGAAACAATGCTATACTCCCTATTACCCGTACCATCGTTTGTAGAAGAAGATAGCTCCCCTGATACAGTACCTGAGACAGTACCAATTACAGTACCTGTACCATTCATAATTCCAGTTACCGAACCTATTACTGAACCCAGAAGAGTAGTTCCCTCAGTATCGTCAGCAGTACCAGAAACTACAGCACTTATATCACAAGTCACAGGGTTGGCGTCACCAATAGCTACACCAGAAACAAGAGTATCAAAATCTGCAACAACTGTAGAATTAAGCCACTCATTGACTACCTTTGTTCCCACTGTACTACTAAAAACTATAGATACTTCTGTAACCTCCCCTACACCTTCCAATATATAGGGCTCCCCTACAACTGATGACGAGCCTATTACACCATAATTATCTTTATCAATACATAATATATTTAAACTGGCTGCTTCGGCTGGATCAATTGCCATTTTATAAACATCGTCATCATTACAAGTATATACCGCACCGTCAAAACCACACGCTATCCCGTTCCAGCGGGTGTCTGCTTGTCCGGTGGGGATGAAGTCTCCTTCACCATAAATTTGTACATAGATGTCTCCAAACTCTTCAACAGCATAAACATTGTTATTAACTTTAGAAGCCGCAATACCCGTCCAAACCCTTGGGGCTTGATTAAGTGAGATAAAAGTCCCATCTACTAGTTTATAGATAACCCCACCATTCGCAGATGTAGATACTGTAACATAAATAGATCCGTTAAGACTACAAGTTATACCCGACACTAAGCCGCCAATAGGTCCTGGCAATAACAGCTCCAGAGGGGCTAATCCACCAGGTAACTTATAAATAGACCCATACGCAGTAGCAATATATATGTCATTGGTAGAACTAGAAGCTATCCCACGCCAATCTTCTAATATTCCAGCTGTATCTATGTCAATAGGTAATCCGTCAAAGGGTTTCTTGTATATAATTGGGTCAAACGCTCCCGTAAGCATTTTTGAACAAAAAAATAAATCACCGTTTAATGAGGAGGTCACACCAGACCAATAAATATTTCTTGAATCCCAACTAACAAGTGACTGAGTCCCAACAATTTGGGTATAAAGTCCTGCAGCTGTATAAGCATGTAAACTACCGTTATACGCAGCAGAAATACCGCCCCAATTTCTCTTAGTTTGATTAAGTTCTACAAAACCATCAGTAGAGTGAACCGTATCAGCAGCTATTGGGTAATTAGACCCATATAAATGATACCCCGATATTGTAGTATCACTAGCAAAATCAAATAGACTAGTCACAACCACTTTACCAAACAAGCTCTCCATCTCGTCAGGAAACTGAGCATATTCCTGATCAGGAAATGCCCTATACATCCAATCAACTGCTTCAAACCATGTTCCCATATACGCACCACCAGGAGGCATATGAGATCTTGTACCCGCTACTGCTGGGCTTGTAAAATTAGGACTGGTAAAGACTACTTTAGCTATGTCTTTATATTCTGTCCCATTATGGAATTTCTTTGTTATAGTAACTGCCATTAGTTTAGCTCCTTATGACGACATTCTCCACTGGGAAGATTTTATATTTTTCTTTGATTTTGAAATTATAATGTCCCCTATTTTATATTTACTAATTCTATCTTCTTTAAGTATAATTCTATAAGTTACCACCTCTTCAAAACCAAGGCAATTAACATTAATTGCATGAAACATTTTGAAGCCTTCTATTGACTCACTTACTTCGATAGTAGGTAGATACCCCTTGAACTTAGGTATATTAATTATATGTCCAGTAGATAATTTATATTGTAAAGTTTTTATCCCCTGACGTACCCCATCCCATCCGGTAGTAAACAAATCATTACCTGAATATACTGAACCATCCCCATAAGTTACTATGAAATAACACAGGTAGGGGTTGACCATCTTTACTTTATTATGTTTGCCATAAACTGTACCATCTACTGAATCAAGATGTCTTACTGGCGCTGTTCTTTTATCCATATTATCCTCGTTAACTATATAAATATCTATAAGCCTCTACAGGCTGATCATGCGTGAAAGCTAAGTCCCAAGGGATTGATGCGTACATGCTGTAATATACTGCTTCATTAATTATATTATCTTGCCCCTTAAGCCTAAGCCTATTACTATACCCAGCCAAACAAACCCCACTTGCTGTGGTAGTACCATTCCAGAGAGCCGGTGGTGCGCTATTAGTAGTACTAATGGCATTAAATACTGAGTTTGGATAACTCAAAGAGCCTGACAACGTAGGCACAGTGTGTGTGGAAAATGTAACATCATCCCACATCTCCAAATACAAGTCACTCTCCACTTCACCATCAACATACACCCCAAACACATATCTATTTGTATTAGGCTGTCCGCTTGCCAATGGGATATGATACATAACAGCATCCATTTCAGACTCTATATAAATCTGAGGAACAGGATAAAGCCCAGACACTGGACGCAGAGTAGCTTCTCTTCTTCCATAAGCTGCTGTAGGGGTAGGTAGTGACTGATTAATTCCACCTCCAGTATATACTTTTGTGTCCGATCCAACACCTGATCCTGTAGCTAATTGGATTTCTTTCCAATTACCAGAAGGCCCTCCAGTTCCGGTGTACGGAGCGTCTATAGCTGAGTAATTATACAAAAATGTTAAAATAGGTTCTGACATATTTTCTCCTTATACATAAGTAGGTTACTTTATTAACTAAGTCTATAAACAACAGGTATAATCCTTAAATTACGATACCTTCCACCAACCTCCATTCTGATACTATCATAATCAATACCAGTGTCATTTATTCCATATATTTGCATAGAAACAGGGTGATTTCTTTCAAGTCCTTCTACACATAACTTTGGTATAGTATTATCCATATCAAACCAAGGACCAGTACTCTCTACACAATAGAATCTCCATCCATCCAATAACTTATTAGCGGCATCTGATTTGTCTTGCACGACTAAGTCTACATGAACCGATTGGCCAAATTGAAAACTACTATTATGAATAACATATATATGATAGTTCCCAGGCTCATATTCATCATAGGTAAATAAAGCCACTCTCTGATTTATAAAAACTTCTAAAGTACTTATATCTACTCCCTCACCTTCATCAACTAAATCAAATGAAATCTCTGAGTTTATAACCACATCATACGCCTCCACTGCTGGGAGCTGATTAATTATATAAGGGGCTTTATAGTCTTGAATAATCTTAAACCAGTACTCTAAAATAACTATATTAGGTATAGCTGTAGTATCATACACTTCTATGTCTATATGAATAACTGCATTATGATGGAAGTCATTAATAGGGTTATAAAAAAAATCTATACCATAAATGGCACCTGCGGCTTCCCACATAGTAATAACCCCCAAAGCTGTAACATCCTGCCATTCTTGATTAATAGCTAAAGGGGATTCTTCTCTTAGTTTTACTACAAGACTAGAAGGATCTAAATCAGCAGCAAAAGGCCTAAGTCTAATCCAGAAGTCAGTATTAACATTATTCTTCTTTGAGTACATAGCAGGTCTTGCATCTTGTACAAATATAAATTGATCAAGTGCTACACTATCCGTATGGCCATAACTTAAGTGCCGACTTATATAATTAGAACTTATCTCTCTTTCTGCACTAACAGTGGCCTTAACATATAACTTATGTTCTACTTCAGTAGTCTCACCATTAGCCTCATCAGCGTCCGAAAATAGTATTTTAGATTGCTTTATCTGCATCTCTGAATCTTCACCATCAGTTAACGTAGGTACTTTCTGGCACTGTATTAATTTAGTTGGTGATACTACATTATTTTCCCAACCGACTAAACCATTATTACGTAATCCATCCCCAGGAAAAGTATAAGCTACTTTACCAGCAATTAAAAGGGTTTGATCAACAGACGTTTGTGTAGCTAAGAACCCTTCATGGACTGGATAAGGTACAGCCCTTAAGAAACATTGGGAATTAACCTCATGAAACTGTTGAATTATAGTACTTGCTAACACATAAACACTTCCATGAACACTGTTACCCCCATCCACTTTAATATTTATATTTTGACTTCCAGTATAAAAATTACCGGCATCATATTGAATAGAAGCTAATCCATTAGAATCTGTAGTCATATACCCACCTACAGGAGTTAGCTCACCATTTATATCACCTTCAGCAGTAAACCATACATTCTTACCCAACAAACCTACGCCGAATTGATCTCTTACTATAGCTGTTATAAATGACTGACCTTCACGCAATAAGACACGTTCGCTTACTTGTAAAGTTACTGTATTCGCATAAGGTAAAAAAGTATCTACATGGTAGTTATATGTCTCCCAATCAACTTGGTAGTACTCCCCATCGTTATCATGCTGGATAATACTTCTTTGTAACTTTAATATTGAGGCTTCTTTTATATCTATCCCATAAATATCTATTATAGAAGTAGCCTCGGGACTTTCTAAATGTATATCTTGGGAACGTATGACTTCATAGTTACTAACATCAAGGTGAAGTATGTTACTCCCTTTAACAAAACTCAAACCACCATAGTAATTATTCCAAGTAGCACACTTAACATTTCGATATATACCATTATATACGCGATCTATTGTTTCCCCATAATTAGTTTGATCTAGTTTATATAGTGTTCCCTGTGTTGAGGTATAACCTGTTTGTATACCATCTAAGTCTACAGCAGGGCTGGGACCACTAAACATAAAAATATCTTTTATAAGGGTAATGGGGTCTCCCTGCATATATTCCCACTGAGGTGGGTCTGCTCCACTATAAGTCTTAATCTCTACTGTAGTACCATTAATGGAATGTACATAGACTTCTTCGACTTCACCTACATTAGTTGTATCTGAAGAAGGTCCTAAAAATAATGTATCATACTTCTTCAAACCTGATGTAGTAGTTACTTCTATAACCCCAGTGCCAGTTGCCGTATGCCAATCAAAAGTAGTTAATACATTATCTACAGCAAACGTGTCCGCGTTATACCAATCAAATTCATCACTATCTTTAAAATATGTCTTATCTAGTATCAATCTAAAATTAGCATCGTCTACCAACCATTTTCTTACAATATTACTTCTGTATTCAACCCTCTCTTCAGTCTCTTCTGGGTCTTCTTCATTCTCATAAGTATAAAATTTTCTTCTACCATAAGCACGCTTTTCTAAAGTGTAAAAAATAGCTCCATCAAAGTAGGATGCCTGGTCATATGGGCCAATATATTGTATAGCTATAAATTCATGGTGAGTAAACGGGGGGGAATCTGGTGTCAAAGGTAGCTCGGGGGCGGGACCCGTATGAAGGGTGTCTTGTGGGTAAAAAGAATAAGTACGAATAATTACACCGATATCATTCTTTACATGCATAACTACAGGAGTAACTTCATCATCCACGGTACAATAAGTACCTGCTTGTGGCCCTACACAAAAATTTGCCCTATTTGTTTCAATATTTTCAAACATTGACTACCCCTTTAATCATATTGTGTCGTTAGTGCGGTGATTGTTACATTGCCGGGAATAGTGCCTGCCTTATAGACAGACGCTGCTATACCATAATGATTAGTGTAAACAAAAGTACTAGATATGAAGCCAGTAGCATCTGAGTCACTGAACGTCACTGATTTTATTTGTATAGGGGCATTAAACTGATCTCTTACTACAGCTTGTATTTCTGCTACATTTATACCATTACTCGGTAATATTTTAGGATTGACATCTACAGTAATTGAATCTACAAAAGGTCTGATAGTTGAAAACTGATAATTATAAGTAGAGAAAGTATAATCAGTACCAAAATACGTAGCTTTATTCTGTAATCTATAAAGAGTATCTCCCTTAACCTTTATGTCATATACTGTTATTCCGGTAGACTGATCGTTCTTAATATTATCAAGTAACATTGACTTTTCATTAGTTAATGAGTCGATATTTAAAAACCTAACAGTAGTTCCTAAAACATAAAGTATATACTGTTCTGAGCCCGTATTATAAAAACAACTTGCGTCTACGTACTCAAAATCCTCGTCAGCTATCACTTCAGTAATTTGCTTATTTGGAAGAGTTATTTTATATAAACTACCACCTGCGCTATTATACAAAAAGTTATTAACTAACCAAATACTCTTTGGAAAATAAACTTTTGTGCCTGCCTCATATGTATTAAAAGTATAAAAACCCAATCCAAACGAGTTTGAAGTATTCAATGTACCTGTCACAGTAACATTCTCATATACCCCCTCTGAATTAGGCCCCAAAGTTATTATAGTACCAGGGTCTACATAATCTGCGTAACCCGCTAAAGTAATTTGCGACGTTCTACCTGAAACTGTAGTAACTAAAGTAGTGTTATAAAATTCTAATGAAAAAGATGAGCTATTAAATTTATGATCAGCTGAATGAGCCAATTCTATAGTATCAACTACTTCACATATATAATTAGACACCAACCACTTCTTAATAACAACATCTTCAGAGGTATTACCCTCTTGAAGAGTCCAAAAATTAAAACCATCATACTCAACTGAAATTACAGCGTTGCCGCCTAATGGAGGATCTAATGGATAAGTAAAAGCAGTAGCACCATCACTTACTTTTTGATTTAAAGTATCATTCCTCTCGTCAAAGTAATAAAAGTACTCATCACGTATTGCCATGTGATTTCTTGGAAATCTTATATTTTCATGTGCCATACGTGCTCCTTATATTATACTTGATCTACTCTTGCTAAAATACGTACTAACTCAGCCACTTCGCCAGCCCTATAAGTAGTTTGGGCTTTGCCAGCAGACATACCTCCAGAGCCAGTATTTACTATTTCTTGACCATCAACAATTGCGCCATCATTTTCTGAATCCACTGCGAAATAAACCAAGCGGCCATCAATAGGTTGAGCAAACTGATCCCTAACACTAGCTATAATTTCAGACACACTGGTACCATTAGCTGCTATTATATTAGGAGACGCTACCATACCTATAGAAGCCACCATAGAATTAAACGTAGCTGCCTGATAGTTGTATGTAGCCCATCCTTCTGTGGCACCATAATACGTAGCGAATCTTTGAAGCCTATATACATTTTTATTATATACAGCTAAATCATAAACCGTGATAATGGATACTTCATCATCTTTAATGGTGTCCATGGCCATTGAGCCATAGTAATCTAAACTAGCTGAATTTATATTTATAAATAATAAATTACTAGCTTTAACATACATTAATGAATTAACCGCACCTAACTCAGTGAAGTGAGTTATCTCAGAAAACGTAGCTGCTTTAACGCCTTTATACACCCCACCGGGATAAGTAGCTATAACAGAGCCAGAGTAGGCATTAATTTTATATAATGCTCCGGTAGATGTGTTAGTGCCATGGGCATTATTAAACATCCATAAGTAATTATAAAATTGAAAGCTATCCCCATTAATATATGAGTACTCAAGAGGGTCAGCCAAAGTTATTACTTTACCAGCAACATGTTGTATATTAATAGTTTCTTGACGTCCAGCAGTATTAGGACCTATAGTCATAGCCATTCCTGATTGCAACAAACCAGGAAGCTCTGTGTCAACATCCACAGTGATTATAGTATCTCCCTCTGAATAACCTCCACTAATAGTACAATGATAATGCTCCACTGAAAAAGTATCAGAGCTAAACGTATGTGCAGGATTACTTAAAGTAACGGTGCTCTGTAACTTACAAGCATAGTTGTCTAGTGCCCAACGACGTATTACTTTAGTATCGTCAGCACTACCATCCTCCATACTCCAAAAGTTTACACCGTCGTGCTCTATACTATCAACGGTATTTGACATAAGAGTATCAAAAGGAAAAGAAAAAGAAGTTACCCCATCGTCTGTCTTTTGTAATAACATATCTGTGTCATCATCAAACATATAAAAATAACCATCAACAAAAGTCATGTGTGGTTTTCTAAAATTCAAATTGTCATTTGCCATCTAATTACTCCTCATCGTAATGTTGTGTAAGCCTCACAGGAGGTTCCCAATGAATATTAAACTCAAAAGGAGTCCCAGCTATGACACACTCATTTGTTATATCTAAATCCACCGCCCCTGTATTTAAAACAATTTCTACTTCCGACAAATCTATGCCAGCAGAAGGGGCGTCCTCTCTTATATCAATCTCAATATTAGATGCTATAGAAACAGCAGAGCCCATAGGTTTTGCTTCAGTAACATAAGGAGGAGAATCATCCTTGGCTAAAGGTAACCAATTAATTTGTGAAGCTATTTTTGATACTGCACTTGCAACAGCGGCGTCTAGCTCTTCAAAAGGAGTAGCTTTATTTATATATACTGGCCTTATCTTAGTACCACTTACTGAAGGGTAGGTAGTAGCTACCTCTAATAACCATATAGGGTCTCCTTCGGAATCAGTCGAAACATAAGCCGGTAAATTAATATTCACCTTAGCAGCTTTTAGATTACTTAAGCTATTCTTAACGTATATATGTGCCAAATGTATTTACTCCTTTGTAACAGTATTCAAATCTAAAGACTCATTGACCTTAGGTAATTTTTTCTCAACTAACCCATTGAACGCCTGTTGTACAAATTTCTCAATATCCGGTGAAATTTTCTTGGGTTTATTAAATAGTTTATTATCTTCAACTTCTATAATACCTACAGCTGGTCCCAGTATTTTACCATAGTTTTTTTTAAACTGTCTAAGAGTCGTCTTAGTCTTAAAGTGTTTAGTGTAGTCGTGTATTAATGCCCCAAGATTAAGCATTACACCCTTCATAGACCTTATATGATTGTATATTGTGGGTTGATTTATATCTACGTCGTATACTCCGCTATTTATTAATAAAAAAAACAAATTAGAACAATTACTAGCCACAGATTGAATAAACGAACTAAAATATTTTAATAAGTACACATCTTCTACAATTATATATATTTTTTTACTATTAGTCATAGCCATCCCAGTACTTATTGAAAAATAATCTATGTCTTCAGTAGCTAAAAAATAACCATCTTTAATAACGCTTAATTCTCTACACAAATACGGACCAATATAAAAAACCAACGCTTCATCAGGAATGAGTTCTGCTGCGTAATTTAATACTTTTCTTCTATTCATAATATGTCCTTCAGTCCATGAAACCCAATGCTTTAGCTTTGGAATATAAGCCTTTGCTTTAGCTGGTTGCCCAGCGATTAATTAGAATAAGTATACCCATCAGACTTTTCTAAGTCTCCAAACCCAAGTTTCTATGTTGTAAACTCTGCTCTTTAAAGACAGCCGCTTTTTTATCAGTCAGCAGTAATCTGGCTTTTGCCGGATGTACTGGACTGATAGGTTTTTTGTCTGAATTTAGAACAAACACTTTCAAAATTTATCCTCCGATTGCTCGAGTAATGTTTGCCTTGCTAGTGTTAGGGTCAGGTTTAGCGCAAATAACCAAGCGAATTTAACCCCTTAGATTCGCCAATTAATTAGTTTGCCGTAGAGCTTGGAGCTGGCAAGCACTCCAAGGTACCTATTTCTGACTTAACGTAGTTTTCACTGAAGCGGGTCAGCATGTGGACTTTTGCAAACCCAAAAACTTTAGCTTTGAGTTACTGACTACACTCTAATATCAATTATACATCCACCTTTCTTGGATTTATATAAATAATCGTCTGCCTTATATAAATTAAAAAAATCTTCCTCCACTACCCAAACTGGAAAGCCAGCAACTAATTCTTTTAATCCATTTGTAATAAATAAAGTAGGTATATTAAATCGTTCATTAAACCCTCTATACTGAACCATAACTCCCTTTATCTTATCCGGTGAAATTAACACAGCGCTTTTATACCCTGACAAAAAAGCCCCAGCTGTCAAACCCAACGAAATGCGGTCATCAATAGCGGGCACATAATGCATGATTTCAGGACTCATCGTATCATACAAAGGACTTAATTCTATTGAAGGTACTCCAGAAAAAAACCTATAATCCAACTTAGTACAAATTAAATCCCAAAAATCTTTTGCCTTAACCATAATACTTCCCCACACTAAAGTTTATTAATTACTATAATCAATCTGTTTAGACATAACCTTAATACCATAACGAACAAGTTGATCAACCGTTCTATACCAATTAGTGGGTACCCCTTCTGGGTCCTGTACTTTAAGTAACTGTACCTTAGCTTCTCCTGCTAAATAATCATTAGTAATTCCTATGAAACCGTTAGAGGACTCAGTAGCTACTTTAATAGCTGCACCAGTAGTTCCTGATAAAGCAGTAAAGTAATCAACAGAATTAGCGCAATCAGTAATCATAAAAGCCATTCCTACAGCAGCGGCAGTACCAGTATTAACGTATAAAGTATCAGTATCAGAGGTATAATTAGTACTTACAATAGTTTCTTTAACTGCCGTACTTGCTAAATTAGCACTTGAAATAGGCATGTCAAACCCCAACTCTTTAGTACAATCGTTAGAAGAGGCAGCCTCTATTAAAACAGAAGATCTATTTGCTCCTACATAACTGCCAGTAATACTTCCCGAAACTATCCAAAATTTACCGTTTTTATACTCTACACTAGCATTTCTATAAGACCCAGAAAACCCCACATCTGCTGGGGACAAAGAAGTAGCAAGGTCTCTAATAACACGTTTTAATTCTGCAGCTACTACTTCTCCCGAAAGCGGTGTCTGGTCTTCACTAGGTGTAAGAGTTACTTCGTAAAATCCGTTACCAACCCCACTAGTAGTAGCGTCTATTTTAATATTTAAACTTTTATGGGTACTATCTAAATCAAATTTTCCACCTGACCCAGCAAACCCAGAACTTTTTATCCAACCAGCACAAGTATCAGTAATATATAAACCTGAGATACCTATTCTTTCAATATTATCACTATAAGCAGAGGTTTTAGCATTCAAAACAAACACCTCATCACCCTCATTTCCTATAGGAACTACACTGTCTAAGTCTATAGTAATTCTTTTTGTAGACCCTGGAAAATTAACCAAATCTTGTGTATCGATATTTAACGCCATTTTATTCCTCCTAATAGTTTACTTTATTTATTATTTAATCCTAACTCAAACACCATCCAATTAAGTCTTAAACATAAAAATATCTTTTACCTGTTAAAATATAATATGGGCAACCTATATAAGTACACTCAAACCCCCAACGAGGCCCTTTACTATTTATAGTCATATAATAAGTATTGCCCCCTATCTTATGAGTTATCTTAGGAGGTAACGGATCAGTGTCAGACAGTTTTAAAGATAATCTAGTCCTTAAGTCATCACTTTCAGTAGAATAAGGACAAGGCATCCAAGAACGCCCAACTTTACCTTCATTAATTTTATTTTTAGATAAATTACCATATTCAGCTGTACCTATTTCATACCTCCAAATAAGCCACTTATCAAACGGAACTGCCCCATTGGATGCGGTCCATGTTACATATTCCTCGATATAATCATCACGTAACTCCTCCCAGGAAAGATCTTCAGAAAGAGGAGATCCTGGCCCCAGAAATGCCGTTATTTCTAACCATACATCTTCATTAGTAGTTCCAGAAACGGTTATACAATGATTACCCCAACTACAGCACCTACTCATTTTTACCAAACCTGTATAAATAATTATCTGTGTTAACTAAAATAGTTTTATAAAGCATATTAAAATTATGCTGATCCATAGTATGATTTCCGGTGTCAATTACAAAGCAGTCGTTATCTTCTAATTTAGGTACATTATTTAACTCGGAGTTATGTGATAGTACAGCATTTTTAAGAAACACCTTTGTCCCATCATCACTATAAATCACCTCCCCCCAAGAAAACTTACCGACATAAACCCCATGAACTAAAGACACGTATTGTGAGTAAAAATCTAGCATCATAAAATCGTTTTCATTTATTTTTTGGGCTACCTGTAACACTGGACCTGTAAAAAAGGCCCCTTCCAAAGAGCACTCCCCTTCTTTTAAATAAAAAGGTTTTGCCCATTTTAATTCCAATCTAAATTTTTCTGATGATATAAAAGTAACCATTAATTTCCTTTAAAAATATAACTGTGTGTATGGAATAGAGGCATTACCATTACCTGTTCCTGTTTTTGAACCACTGCCTACCTTTGAAACCGTTCCATGTGAATAAGCATACCCTTTTCCAAAACCGTTAGCAGACACACTACCAGTAGTAGAACTAGCTTCAATATCTAAAGTAATTCCCGTCTCTACCCCCGAGGATTGACCCTGAGAAATACCTCTAAGTACCGCAGAGGGTATCACAGCCCCAGCTATCCCACTAGTTACTTTCCAATTAGTTAATGACCAACTCTCTGTACCAGGAGACGCTGAATCTTCTTTAGAGTAACTATACCCAGTAACCCACCATTCACCCGATACTCCATCTATAGTAGTAGTCCCGCAAACGGCAGGTGACACCGTAGCCGATATAGTATCAGCATCCGTACAAGTAGTAGATGCTACTGTTGAATAGGTTTGACCACTACTAGCATAAACAGTCAAACTAAGAGTGGACGAAGGTTTAAATGTACGATAAACATTACTCGGTGCAGTTTCACCCAAACAAAAAGCGTCCTGTTTTCCGGGATTAAAAGCCCAATTGGCTGACTGCACACAACCACTCCCAAAACTTACTATAGTACCTGATCCTATAATTACAGCAACTGACATATTATTTCTCCTTTCTATATATATATTAGGTTACTTAATTACTTCTGCTGTAACCCTAAACAACTAAGATAAGACTCGTAATTACAAGTATACCTTTGACTACAAGATTTACAAAATTTACGTTTAAACACTTCCAATCTAGCTTGAATTTGCCTATCATTCAAACTTCTAATGTCTACACCTCCAGTAAGATTGTACTTATCAGGAGAAGTAACACCTTGATTAACGTTATTTCTTTTTTTAGAACATCCACCACACGCCATATAATTAGTCCTTTAATTTTTTTATTTTAATGCTATCATCGTAACATTAATAGTATACCAAACACCTTCTTCAGAATTTTCAGAATCTGGTATAGGCTGCTTAAGCGCAGACATAACAACACCTTCAAAAGTATGCCCACCAAAAGTAACACTATTTGTTATAGGAAAACCACTATCAGTAGTAATTTTAGTATAAGTAACAGTAGCTAATCCCATCTCTGAATAAGACACATTCACTGATTCACACTCTACAAAAGTAGGCATATTAATTAAACCCCAAAGAATCTTCAACTTTGTAGGCAACGCCTGTATTAAGTCTGCCTTGAAAGTAGTTACCACCTTTTATTGGTAATCTTGAAAAATTAGCTGAAACATTACTACCACCCTGACCTACAAATGAACTACTTAAAGGTAAACTAGTTGTACACGTATCAACAGCTAATGTATGAACAGCAGCCATAAATGTATGAATAACAAAATTACCATCACCACTAATAGGCATAGGACTAGAGGCTCTTAATTTGTATTCTTCTCCAGTATATATTGCCATATCGTATCTCCCAATATTTGAATAATTTATATATCATAAGCAAAAGTATAATTTGCTACAGGCACTGAACCAGGAACTACTTCGATATTAAAATTTTGAAGATAATAAGGACCTGTTCCTAGCCCCATATTAGAAATTTGAGGAGGTCCTGATGCCGTACTAAAAGAAATAGGGGTACCAGTATAAGATAACCCACGCCCTTCTGTTTGTTCAGTAAATGAAAAAACACTGCTTGGACCTGATTGAGAAGATGCACTAACAATCTTAGTTTTTACTGGATATTCAAACTCTAAAGAGGCTTTATGCCCTTCTCCTCCAATATAAGATCTTCCACCGCCTAAATATATGAAATAAACTTTATCTAGTTCACAATCATATTTTCTTAACCATTTAACCTGAACTCCGGCTCTTCCTGGACATCCTAAGTGTGCTTCAGTACTTGCATAACCAGAAATATTCAAAGACCCAACAGTTTGTCCAGCATAACCACAACTATTAGTATAATCAGTGTTTATATTATTATTAATAGAAATAATACACCCAGTAGGTAGATTAATACCAGTAATTGACTCAAATTGGCTAACTAAATAACAACAATTACCTGATGCCATTACCCATTACCTCCTCCTTGTGGTGGACTAAAATAAGTACCATAAGCAGGTCCACCAGTAACAATGGAAGCATGATCATGGGCTTGTATAGTAGAAGCAGTAATTTGTATTACCTCACCAGTTAGAGCGTAAAACCACACACTATTTAATCCTGGTAACACATGATTATACTTTATAGACAAACTATCAGTATAAACATCTTCTATATTACCTACTAAAGGATTTTCTACTCTAAACCCCTTCATTAACACAACCTCCGCACCATTTACTAGAGTAGTATCCGCATAATGTGCTCCAGCACCTAATTCAGGCATCGACGGTATTGTAAGCTTATAAGAATTTCCTGCAGCTACAAATACAGATATTATTTTAACAGCCATTACTTAAACCCTCCTTATTAAATGGTGGCATCTCCACTGGGCAAGAGTTCAAAATTCACAACTTGAGTAGTTTCCATCCCAACATTAGGAGCTTTAGCCACATGATTTACAATATCATCTACTTTTTCTGCACTAGGCATTTCTTTATAATCTGTTCCTGAATTAAAACTAATCCCATCATCAATATAGTTAAGTTTTCCTGTTCTTAATCCTGCCCTCACTACACTATCTATACT
>Ga0306898_1000065_pt1 | contig 45854 bp, 53 predicted proteins | sample AntRauMFilla1564_FD_190424 | JGI IMG/M metagenome (GOLD analysis project Ga0306898, IMG submission 190424) | Saline lake microbial communities from Rauer Islands, Antarctica - Metagenome Filla 1 #564 (v2) (version 2) | ecosystem: Environmental > Aquatic > Non-marine Saline and Alkaline > Saline ...
GTAACTATCTTTTAAAATCACAAAAGGAAACAAAGCAATACCAGCAATATCCATAAATAGGCTAAAACGCTTCAAAATCCGTGTACTATATATTATTTTTGGTATTTTCATAATTAATTGCAAGTTTGAACGTTACTTACTACACCCGATCCATTTATGTTAAAGCTCAAATCACCAGTAGAATAAAAGCCACTTCCACCAATAAAAGCCCTGTCACCTGACGCGTCACCGTAAATTATATCACCGTTATTAGGTATTGAATTTTGACCGCTTATATAAACCAATCTATTGACCGTAGCGATACAAGCGTTAGCTCTGGAAGCAGTAGGGTTCATTGTTATATTAACAGGGTTTGCCGCTGGTATAACAATGCATGTACTTACTTCGCTTACTACACCTGATGCGCTGACTATAAATGATGCTCTTTTAAAACCACCGCCTAAATCTTCTATAATTTCGTAAGCGTAAGAGTAATAGAGATTACCACCGTTTAAAGGTGTTTGGCTCGATATTGTGGTGTAAATTATATCCCCATTTGATACACGCCCTAGAGTATTCTTACTTCTGGTAAAATTATTTTCACCGAGACAAGCAGAAGCTGCTGTCGTATAATTTAGTTCGGTCATATCTTGTAGCTCGTACGATATAAAAGCTATATCATGGTTGTAGTTTCTAAAGTTTAAAAGACTGTTTTTACTGCCTGAATAATTAGAATCGAAACCGCCAACACGGGCGTCATTAAAAGCATCTTGTAAGCTATTTATAGTTAAAGTGCTATGGTCTTCAATTTCATTCTTAACATCTATTAAACTAAATGTTGTATTATTTGGAACTTGAGCAAATCCAAACAACGATATTAAGTATAGTAGTATAAAATGTTTCATAATCCTAGTTTGAAATTAGTAGCTTCCATTGTTCCATCAGATTTAAGCCTAAATCTTGTCGTTCCATTAAACTTAAAATCTAAATCATTGCCAATTTGTATGATTTCCCAATTACCTGTTTTAAATGATGTGGCTTTAGCTGTACCGTTTACGTCTAATTTTTCAGTTGGTGATGCTGTGCCTATGCCGACGTTACCTCCTAATTCTTGTAAAATAATATCATAAACAGCATTACTATTATCAAATCTTTGAGATTGTAAGTGGGTATTTCCATTACTATTTACAGTAACATTTAACCCATAACTAATACCATTAGTAAAATTAACTACTGAATTAGTTGTACTTCCTAATATAGGTTCACCTTGTTGATTTGAACTAAGTATTAAATTACCAATTTTTGTGTCAGCTACGTTACTTCTAACAAATTCTGTGCTATTTAGACCATCTAATAATGTAGCATTAATACCTAAAGCATCTATTTGCGTTTTGCCAAAGTTTGAAGAATTATAATAACCTTGTGAAGCATGATTACCCCAACTAAAAGCAGTTTGACCATTGTTAATCCTACTATCATTTCCTTGAGCTACTGTTCCACTTGTTGTACCAAAATTTTTATTAAACGCAGTCTTTTTTGTAAATGAATTTTCTTTAGAATTCAATTGAGTTGTAGTAGCATAACCATTATTGGCAACAAAAGCATCAACCTGGCTTTCATTCAATTGCGTATTTTCATCTGTAAAACTTCCACCTCCATTAGAAAGAGTTACTAATTTTGTTGTGTTATCTTTAGATATAGTTTGAGCTATTCCTACACCTGCATCGCCAGTATCACCTTTGTCGCCCTTATCACCTTTTGGTCCAGTAGCGCCAATACTTCCTGTATCGCCTTTTGGTCCAATTGGTCCAACAGCACCAGTATTTCCTGTATCACCTTTTGGTCCAGCTGAAGTAGGTAGAGTAACGCTACCACCGTCTGTAAGACTAAGAGTTGTACCAGATATGCTTAAATTCTGTGAGTCTGTATTTACAATGTGTGCACCAACCGAGTAGTTCTTAGTAGCTAAAAACGCATTGAGATCAAAAAGTAAACTGTTTTGACCTGAAACTGTGAACGTAAGAACACCATTGCTTTCAGTCACTGCTGTTAAAAAATCATTGCCATCACCTCCAGCACCGCTTATGTCTTGGAAAGAAGCTGTCAAATCTGGTAAACCTTCTCTAGAAAGTGTGATTGTTTTAGTAGTAGTACCACTCACATCTATTGAAGATACAAAGTTGTTTACATTGTCTAAAAATGCAGAAAGATCAACACTACCACCATTCTGTAAAGCTAAAGTATTGCTAGAAATTGACAGAGTCTGTCTGTCTAACAGTGTAGGATCGATCCAAAAGTTTATAACACCATTAGCATCCATCACTGGAATTCTAGTAGCTGAAGTTACTTGAGTAACCCCATTGAGCTGTAGTCCGTCTTCTACTTCTAGAGGAAAACCTTGAGAAAAAACTAAACTACAGAAAAGCAGCGAAGTTAAAAAAATTATTTTTTTCATAATAATTAAGTTGTTATATTAATATAGTCTTTGTCTTTTTCTGACATTCCAACTCGAAAGTAATGAACTATCACCAGAATTAAAAGTTAAATCATAAACATAATCATCAATGCGCCCATTTGCTGGATCACCTAACTGTGGTTGTCCAGTAGTGTTTGAACTTTTTGGAAACCAAGCAAACCTTTCTGAGTCAATAACAATTGTACTCTGAGTATTTACATTGCTGCTTTCTACATTTTCATATGGTGAGAATGATACAACGACTAAATCCGTTTCTTGAATATCATCAGCTGACATAGTTGGTTCAAATGTAATTCTATAAAAGTTCTCAGAGCTGTCTGTGAATGAAAATGATGAAACTTTTGCTAAAAGAGTCCTGTTCATAGTCATGTTTTTTATCTCTATGAAGAGAGAAGCAACACCTAAAAGATCTGCATACCCCTTGAGTATCTTAGTAAAAAATCTACCGAAGTGGATATACTGTATTTTATTAGAAACACTATCAAATTTTATTTGCATAAGATTTGACTGTACTTCATTTTGTACAGAAGTGTTATTGACTCTTTGCACTTCAAAAATATTAAGTGGATATGAAGTCTGCAAAGCTTGTATTTCTGAGCCACTTAGTTTTCTATAGTCTGCATCAATATCTGAGTTCTGAGTTCCTAAAAATTCATAATAACCAAAGTTTGAATTAGTATCACCAATATCATCTACAAACTGGACTTTACCTGAATTTTGATTATTCTGATCACTGAGCATGTCTTGTATGGTGTCGTAGCTGTTTTCTCTTATTTGAGAAACACTTTTTAAATACTCAGCTATGAGCGACATAGGTGCTCTGTATGTATTATCTCCAAAAGACACAGCAGTAAGAACCCCACTAGAGATTGACCCGATTGGTGGAAGTTGCTCAATGTTCTTCTTGTTTGAATTAAAGCTTTCAAACCAAGAAAGAATAGTGAGTTGATTTTGTAAAATTTGTTCTAATGAAGCCATTATTTTTATTTTTTATTAATCGTAAACTATTGGACTAGAATTGTCACCTACTATAACACTTGGTACATCTATTGGATTTTCCTCAAATGCAAATTCAGGATCAACACTATTTACACCTGTAGCATTAAAAGGAATATTAGATTTTAACATTTCTGGTTTAATCAAGAACAGGTTGCTTTCTTCTAATGGTCCTTCTACTTCAATTGAAGCATTCTTAACGAATGAAACACCGTCAATGAATACAAATTTATGAGAAAGAGCTTGTATTGATTTTCTATAAATACCAGTTGTCATCAAACCTAATTCAAAAACATATGTTTCATACACACTTGATGAAATAATATTTGACATAGAGTCTCCTTTTATGTTTTCAAATTCATCAGAATGCCCAGCTTTAGCTGAAATTATAGGTAGTCTAATTCTATTTCTTATACCAGTAGCATATAGAATATCAGTGTTTGATACGTTGTAGTAATCAATTTGAACTGTGTTTTTGTGTTTTTCTCTAATGTATATCTTCTCAGAAATGTATTTAACAGTTTCAAAAGATGGATGAGTCATTTCTATTTGAACATTTATAGTCTCATTTACATATTGAGACATGTCTAAAAAGAATTCAAATACTTCGTACTTCTGTCTGTTGAACACAGTATTCACAACTACGTTTGTTTCACTTCCTATATGAGCTTGATCTATAACTAAGACATCAGCATTCTTAGACTCATCGAAGATTATTGATTTTATTTGATAAAATGCGTTGTTTATACTAATCCAAACACCAACTCTTGCAAATTCAGGTAGAAAACCATTTAAAGTATAGTCTTCACCTGTATCTAACCCTGTATCAAAGTCATAAATGTTACCACCAATAAAATAAACACCAGACATGTTATCACCAATGTTGTATTTTATAGCATCCCTTGAGTCTTTTCTACCTATGAAACTTGTTCTTTTTACTACTTGTAAGTTATCGTACGATCCATTTTTCTTTACTGCTTTGGCTTCAATCTCTTTGAAATTAGATTTTAACTGCGTCGTTATTACATCTTGCGTTTCAAAAAGCTGTTTTTCACAGTACGCTAAATTTGGATCAATCGCATAAAACTCATCACTCAGTGAATTTTCATCATTCTTAAAATCACCCTCATCGCTTCTAAGAGCATATCTTATAGAGTTAGACTTACTCACATGGTGATATGGTGTTACTACACCAGTAGCATTCTCTACAGTTATCTGCTTAGTGACTATGCAACCTAGATTTCTAACTCTTATTGTATATGAGCCGTCTTGTATTCCTGTAAAAACATTAGTGAGTCTCCAATTCATGCCATCTATTGAATATTGAACATCTAGAGATCTGTTAGGTGTGTAGTCAACTGTTATAGTAGATCCATTTGGTGAGCTAACTATGCGCACTTCAAAATCATCTGTCATAAAAGTAGGGACCATGTTTCTAAGAGTTGATCTTGTAGCTATTTGCCCCGTATTGTCAAAGCAGTTTACTGTGAAAGACTGGCCTCTAGGTATTTCAAAATAAATAGGGTTCTCAGTATTATTGTTCTTAACTATCGTAGGTCCTACACTCTGGACACTGTAAGAAGATGCTAACTGAGATGTTTCTACTTCTACTCTGTAATGTGAACAGTTAGAATTGTCAACACTTTCTACTATTGAAAGTCTATCTATAGTAAAAACTAAACCTTGAAAATTAGTTATTAAAAAAGTAACATCTGTGTTGTCTTCACCACCTGTTGAAATACTGTCTATAGGTTCACCATTACTATCTGTTATTACTTCGCCAGGACTATCATTTGGGTTTAAATTTATTGTAACAGTAGCATCTCTGCTGAAAGTGTTTGAAAAGTCAATGTTTGGTGAAGTACAGAAAATAGTTACTGTTCTACCAGACCTAGAAATAGAATATGGACCAGTATTTGCAAAATCTAATTGAAAAGCAGCTACAAAGTTTATAGCAGTTCTTTCGCCTGCAACAGAAGTACTTTGACCTCTTTGAACTTGGTTAGGTCTAGATCTTATTGAAACAACTTCATAATTCATAAGGTTTATGAAAAATGGTTCAGTAGAAGAAGCTCTAAAGCCAAAAATCTGACCTAAGTCTAAGTCTCTAGTAAAACTAACTACTATTTTAGAAAAATTACTCATATTTTTATCTGTTAGCTTTTAATAGTTTCCATTTCCCAGACTTGTTTGGTTTCAAATTTAATAAATAACCTCTTTCTATCTGTCCTTTTTCATTCATAAATTCAATAAGTCCATAAAGTCTAGGGATTTTTATACCTAAAATAGTCACATGGCTTTCTATTAATTGTATTAATTCATCATCTACTTCGTACTCAAATTCTATTTCTTCTGGTTTGAACCTAGCTTGTTGCAAATCAGAGTTTCTAATATTTCCATTCTCAGCATATTCTTTGCCTCCAATCTGCTTCATTGACACTGAGCTGTTTCCAGTAGAACTGCCATACTTTATGAATTTACTTGGGTATTCTCTAAGCCCAGCATTTAGCACCCAGCTATGTCTAAGAAGCATATTAAGAGGTGAATAAAGAAAATTGTAAGATGAGTCAGGATCAAACATTCCAGTAGGTCTAGACTCTAAAACGTCTTGCCATTTCTTGAGATTTAGTATGCTCTGAGAACCTAAATTAGGTTTTTTACAATCGTGCATCCACACATCTAGATCTGCTGGGTGGTCTGTGTTTGGGTGCGTGTCAACACCTCTTCTTCTTATTATCTCTTCACCATATGGATCAAATCTGTATTTGGCTTTCTTATCATATGTGTTTGCCGTAGCATATATGCAAGTTGAAAAATTACTTTTTGTGTTTGTTTCTTCTAAACCCATTACTTCTTCATAGTCTCCACCTTTTTCAGAACCTATTTCAACTTCAGAGTAATACAGCTGCGAAGCTGTGCTTCTTTTTACTTTTGATACTTGACTATATACAAATTCTCCGTCTATTTCTTTGCCTAGTCTTATTGTCACATTTGGGTTCCAAAAGTATTTCTTATCTTCAATTCTTATATTCTCACCAAACCCTATGCTTTCAACACCTAAACCTAAATTGTAAGCTGCATCATACGATTCATATGCATCTCTAAATGAAGTTGTAAATCTTTTATATAAATCATCTTGGTTTGAGAACCTTCTAATCCAATGACCGTGGCTATTAAGAACAAATGCACCAACACCGTCATTCTCATAGCCAATATCTGTTCTTCCCAGAAATGAGCTTTTAAAAATGTTTTTTCTAGATGTTATTATACTTATAATTCTATCAAAAAGCTCATATGAAAATACGCCTTTTGTTAAAGTAGGTCTAAAATAGCTATTTTCTTTTATGCTAAGATTAGCCTCTATGTTTCTAGCAAAACATCTAACACCTGCATTGTTATCTGAGTACATGTCTGATTTCAAGTAACATTCTAAAGCTAAGCTTTCATTTTCTAATAAGCTTATTTGCCCAGACCAAGAACCTGACATTTGCTTTGTGAACTGTGGAAATGGAAAATCTACATCTCTAGGTAGCCTTTTAAGGTTTGAGTTATTAAAGCCAGAGTCTAGTTGATCTATTATTGTTCTTGTTTTTACGTTGTAGTTTACACCATCTTGGTAAGTAACGAGACTAACTTTATAAAAACACCACTGTACATTTTCATACTGTTGGAAAAAAGCATCTAAAGAAAAACTCAAATCAATGTCTAAAATTCTATCTCTGTCATTGTTTGCAAAGAACATGATACCTGTAGTTCCTTGGCTTTCCGAAGCATTTGATTGTGGAATAGTACTGTGAGCGTTATCGTGAGACTTTGAAAATAGATTTAAAGGAATGTTAACTGTACTATTTCTAGTGTTACCAGCGTTGCTTTCTACTCTTGTGTCAGCTTGATTTGCTGAGCTAAGTATATTAAACCTAGTATCTAAAAAAACTCGTCTTCCTGATAACTCTAATTCTCTTATGTTTAGCTGCTCTAAAGCATTACCTTCTAGATCTTCGAGCGTTTCTATTTCTATCTTCTCACCTCTTCTTGACTTTAGAGTTTTCTCAAGATCACTAGAGTTGAATTTTATAGTCACCCCTCCATCTTCTTCACCCCACTCTGACATGTCTAATTCACCTGAGTATCTATTCACCCATTTTTCTTCTTGGTCCTTAGTTTGCTTAGTTAGCTTTATTCTAGCATTTATGCCGTGTAGACTTCGTATTAAATTTATGAATTCCCTAGCCTCATCATAGAACTTTATATTGTTTGAGAATTTAGCAAATATGCCATCATAGTCTTTATTTCTAGCATACTCTTTGTCATCATCGTCCCAACCTTCTAGCATTGACTCATCTACTATCTTAGGTGGAAAACCCCTATAGTACATAGTATATCTGACTCTATCGTTATATGCTGGATTTACATTTCCCATTTATACGTCCCAATCTGTATTTTTAGCTCTAAAAAGCTGGTGGTTAAAATCATTGTTTTTAGACTTTTCCTGTCTACTGTTTTGCCTTCTTATTTCTTTTCTGTTTAGTCTAAGCTCTTCAACTACATCAGAATTGTCTGTACTCACAAATAGGTTTTGTTCAAACTCACCTATTCTACTCATTTGATTTATAAATGATGAGTCTATGAGATCCATCTTCATTTTATCGAAATTGTTTTTCCCATAGCCTTCTTGAGAATAAACTTGAGTGCCTTTTGCTAGATCTAAAACAGCTCTTTCTCTTTGAATAAACGGTTTTTTACCTGGTTCTTTTATTATCTCTGGAAGCACTTCAGCTACTTCTGCAGCGCCACCTCTGTGGTTACCTGTACCATATCTATATTTTGGTATTGGTCTCGCTAGAACAGCTGCAATCTGTGCTAAACCTAGCGAACCAGCTAAAATAGAAAGAGGTAATCCTAATATGGGACCTGCACCAATTGGAGGTGGTGCTAATGCACCAATTACAGCTTGCGCTGTTGTTATACCTATGCTAAAAATCGCTGTAGCTTTAGCTACTTTCGCTGCTTTTTCTTGTTCTTTTCTTTTTCTCTGTTCTAATACTTGCCTTTTGAGTTCAGCTTCTTCTCTAAGTAAGTCTTGTTGTTCTTGATCACCTTCTGCAAGCTGTATTTGGTCTTCATAGTATTCTTGCTGAGCGTCTATTTGTTCATCGATTCTACTGACATTTTCTTGAAAAACACTTTGGAAAATATCACCAACTACTGCAGCGGCTGAACCTATTTGGTTGAGTGTTCTATTTACTTTTAAGAACTTATCTACTACAGCATCTCCTGTTTCTTCTGCTTTATTTAGAAAAGAGTCTAATAGTGAAGCTATATTTCCAGCATCTACATTTAGAGAAGCTGCTATGTTTTGAGAAGCATTTAGAATTATACTGTTTTTTATTTCTTGCAGCCTCTGCTCAGCTTCTGCTTGTCTTTCAGCATTATCTATAGCATTTGCAGTTACTTCATCACTTAGAGCCATCTTAGTAGCTGCTAACATTTCTTCTAAAGAAGCTCTTTGTTCAGGATTGAGCAAAGGGTTTTTAAGTTCCGCCTCAATGGCATTCACTGCGTCACTCAACCTTTGCTCTGCTCCTTCTGTTCTTATTCTTGTGATAGCTTCTTCAAATTGACGAATTCTTATAAGTCTCTGCGTATTGTTTAAATTACCACTTTCTAGTTCTTTTGTGAGAGCTTCTTGTTCTTTTGTAATCCTATCATCAATAGCTTTTTGCTCTATAGCATTTCTTTTGTCTAGTCTTTCTTTAGTATTATTGAAACTGTCTTTGAGTATTTTTTCAGTCTCACTTTCTCTAGTTCTTATTATACTGTTAAAGTTACCACTAAATTCTAATTCTATTCTTTCAATTTCATCTGCTCTACCTTTAGCATTTGATATTGCAAAGTCTCTTTCGAACTCAAGTAGTTTTATAGATGTTGAAACAAAGTCAAAGAGTGACTGTAGTCTTTTTCCAACGCTCTCTTTGTCATTATCAACTATTAGTTTGTCATCTTCTATCTCAGCTTTTAACTGAGCTTTTTTCAAATTAAACTTATCAGAAAGAAGTTGCTCTCTAAAAGCTTCTGCTTCTTTGAGTCTTCTTTCTCTATTTTTCTTATTCTCAACGTCTACTTTCTTTTCTTCTTCAGCTTCTTTGATCCTGTTTTGCTTATCAAGTTCTTGAATACTTTCGTTGAGTTCTTTATTTTCATTTATGATCTGCTCATTAGCTAACCTTAAATTGTTTACTTGGTTCTTGTATTGCACTTTGAGGTTAGAAGAAGTTTCTTCAGCTCTTTCAGCTGCTACATCATTACCGTAGAAACTAGATCTGTCAGCTATTTCTCTTAATTTTAAAGCTTCTTTCTCAGCAATTTCAACCTTGTCTTTAGAGTCTTTTTCAAGTTGTTCTATTAGGTTCCTATTTGCTGTGAGCTGCATAGTATTTATTTCAGCAATACTGTTCAGTTTTTTAGTTTTAGCTTGTATCTCTTCCTTATCTAGTTTTTCTGAGTCTCCTTCTTGGGCTTTCCTAAGAGCAAATTCATCTTCTACTTCTTTTAACTGAGCAGCTGCAAACTTTCTACTGCTTTCAGCTGTTTCTTCTAGTGATTTTTTTCTAGCTTCAATGTTATCGTTTATTTTCTTCTGAATTCTTTCATTTTCTGAAAGTTCATCATTAAAGACTTTATAAGCTACTACTACAGCTGCTAGTAGACCTAATATTAATCCCCAAGGTGTAGCTGACATAACTACGTTGAGTGATCCTTGTGCTAGCGCTGCAGTTCTAACTGCAGCTGCTTGGGCTAAAACTGCTTTTCTACCTACACCTGTAGCTAAAGCGAATTTAAGCTCAGCTGCGATAGCTGCACCTTTTAATGCACTAAATGCAGCTGTTGTTAAATTCACAGCTTTCATAACTCCAATGTAAGCTAGTAGAACTGCTGTGTATTTTACAAATGTATTTACTATAGTATCTAAATTGTCTCTAACGAACTTAAGAGCATTTGCTATTTTAGCTGTTATACTGTTAGCATCATCAGTCTTAAGAACATATGCAGCCCATCTATCATTGATGTCACCAATTATAGAAGAGACACTCTCTGTAGCGGCTTCTACTTCTTGAGTAAGAGCTAAATTGTTTTCATATTCTGCTGTGGCTAGTTCAACTGAGTTTGCTAAAAGATCATAGTTAGAAGCTAAAGATCCTATAACTGTTACAGCTCTTGTTTCTACAATACCTACTTCTTGAAGCACAGCATTTAAGCTTTTACCTTCGTCTTTTGCATTCGCTAAACCTTTTACGAATTTAGTGAATACTTTAGTTGAGTCTTCACTAAATTGTTTACTTAATTCAGCTTGAGTTAAATTAGTCAAAGCTAAAATCTGTTCTAGGTTTTTACCTGTAGATACAGCAGACTCTATGACTCTAAATGTTTTCTGTATTGCAGTTCTAGAGGTGTCAGCTTCATTTCCTAAAGCTGAAGTAGCAGCACCTAAACCTAAAACACCTTCAGCGGACGCTTCATATATAGATAAGCCTTTTTGTATTTCAGTTGCATTGCTTAATACTTTAGACTCAGTGGTTGCAAAATTGTTACCTAAAACTGTCATAACTGAGGCTAATCTATCAGCGTTCTCAAAGCTATCTGATGAAACTTCAATGAACTGTGCGAAGTTCTGAACCTGCTCATCTGATATTATGTCAGATGTTAATTTAAGTTTCTCTATAGACTCAGCAAATCTTAAAATGTTTCCAGTCCCCTTAACACCAAGTTGACCTGCTATCTCTGATGATTTAAGTAAACCATCTACAGAAACACCGTTTAGCCTGTCGCCTAGTTCTACAACTTCTCTACCAAAATTCTTAAGATCATCTCCTGCTATGTTTGTTGTTTTACCAACAGCAATCAACTGTCTATCAAAATCAACGACTGTTTGAAATGAGTCTCTTATAACACCAAATACAACTCTTACACCTTCTACTATTCCTAATACTGGAAGAAGTTGTTTAATACCAGTAGCAATTGCTTTAAACTGTCCAGGGTAATTTCCTACATTTTCTTGAAACTGATTTGTACTGTTTTTTACTTCTTTTACAGCTTTGTCATATTTCTCAAATGCTCTTACAGACTCTAGGATTTCTTTTTGCTCTTTATTGCTTAGTTTTTCACCTAGAACTAACTTAGCTTGATATTCTTGTACTGACTTAAGAGCTTGGTTTCTCTTAAGTGTAAGTCTACCCATAGCAGTTAGACTAGCTTTTATTTCTCTTCTTTCATCTGAAAGAGCTTTCTGCTCCGCTATCTGCGCTCTAGAAGTGCTTTCAGTAACTAATAGTCTTTTCCTTTTTGTTGAAATTAAAGACTTTTCTAGTGCGTCCTGTTCTTTCCATACGTTTATTTGAGTCTTAACTTGCCGTGTTTGCGTTTCTGTAACTTTGTTTTCAGCTGCTAGAGTTTGAAGCTTTTGCCTCGTTAGTCTTTCTTCTGCATTGAGTTGATCAACCATTAGCTTTGAATTTCTAAGTGACTGTGATCTTACTCTTTCTTTTTCTAAATTTATTTTCTGAAGTCTAGTTTCTAAATCTGCTTGCTCTTTAGATGTTTTTATTTGCTGCTGTTTGAGCTGCTCTTTTTTCTTTTCTAGATCTGTAAGCTCTTTAGAAGATTTTATTTTCTTACTCTCTAAATCTAAAGCAAGTTTGTCTGTTTTTATAGATTGCTGCTTTATTTTCTCAGCAGCTATCGCAGCTTTTTCTCTAGCTTTTATAGCATTTGTAGCTTTATTTATAGCTAAAGCTTCTTGGTTTTTAGCATTTTTAAAGTCCTCAGTAGTTACAGCTTTTTTAAGTTTGTCATACACATCAAACATTTCTTTTGCTGACTCCTTAAGAGCTTTATTACTATCTATAGCTTCATTCACATTATTAGCATACTCAGCACCGAACTGTAAAGCGTCGTCTGTGATTAAGTCTTGTCTTGTAATTATACCATCAGCCATTATGTGCGTCTTTTATTACCTTTTTTATTGTTTTCGTTCTGCTTTTTTATCTGCTGTATCTTCTGATCAAATAGCTTTTTAAGCGCGTAGAACTGTGTAACTGTTATTTTGTTAGTGTCAAAGTTTAAACCTACTACTGATGAATACCCTAAAATAACTTCATCTATGTTTTGTGCTTTGTCTTTTGAGTCTTTTTCTTTTTTAGGTAATTTAGCGGCTTGTTCGTTTATCAATAACTGTATTGCTTCAACTTCAACTTCTACCTTATCTAGATCTGTAGTGTAGGATTGCTCTTTTAATTTAAAACCCTGTGATCTAATTAGGTTTTCTAGATCTAAGTCTCTCTCAAACCTAAGAGCTTGTACTGTTATTTTTATAGCATTGTACTGTGCTGTATATTTTGTGAACTTTATTAATGTTCCTAAGAGTTTATCTATGTTATTTTCAGGATCCAACTCATTAAAATCCTTTTCTAAAGTCTTCCAGACTTTTTCTGTATCAAATGCTTCTTTGTTCTCTGTAGAAAGAAGAGTGTAATCTCCAGTCTTCAGTATTTTAAGAAATAATTTTAAAGGTAATTCATCTAAGGATTTATAAAACATTTTGCCATTGATTTAACACAGCCAACAGTTCTAAATACCTAAAGCTTCTCTAGCAACCGATAACATATGTGGTTTTATTTGTTCTTGTATCACTGAGAATTTATTTTCTTGTGTGAGACCAAAAAAGCTTTTACTTAATAACCTAACATTTGATAAAATATCATCTAACTTAGGATCTGATGAGCCAAAATTGATAAAATCTCTTGATACTTTTGCGAAAATACTTGGAAGAAATATATTTTTATCTTTAAAGTCGTAAGGTTCACCTTCTCCTTTTATTCTACTTGATCCACCCAACAGTGCATCATTTGTAGTAATAAATTCGGTGGCTCTAGAGTAGTACCCTAGAGGATCACCGAATATATCTACACTTTTTTCAAATATTTGATCTCTGTTTAGCTCAGCCAAAAGAGGTTCTATTGACTCAACAAAACCAAATAAGAGTTTACTTAGATTTGCTGGAGTCACTGTTTGCGCTTTTCTCAGCTGCTGGTTTAGTGTCCCCATCTTTGTAATTTTTTATCTCTTCTTTTTGTTTAGCATTTACATTTTCACCTGTTACAGCTTTGAATGCATCTGCTAAATCTTTTCTACCAAATACTTTAAAGTGACTACTCAAGAACTCTTGAAAAGTAGGATTGTAGTCACTTCTAAAAGTAGTATTTTTGAAGCTCTTAGCTTCTTGTTTTTGCTTTGACATATCTAATTAGATTGTGAAGCTTGCACCTTGATTGTCTTCAAACATTGCTAAAGACTCTACAACAACTTCTGTTAATAGCTTACCTGAAACTAGACCTGAAGTTACAAACGTATATAAGTTTGCATCATCTCCATTTCCAACAGTTACACTACTCAAAGCAGAAGTTTGATCGTCTCCGTTCTCTCTTTCTGCTTTAAAGTTTGCCAATGCTAAACCTGTCTTTTTAACTCCGTCGCAACCAGATGTTACTCTAGCTACAATTGACGTAGCCGTAGGTGTGCCAACGATTTGAACTTGTAAAGGGTATACACCTTTATAGCCTTCTACATCAAAATCAGGTGTTACAATTGCACCAGAAAGAGTCAACTCTTTAGGGTTTTTGTAAACAATATCAACTACAGTTGATTGAGGATCACCTTCAATAACTGGTTCGATAATGTCACCGACTAAGAAACTAGAAAGAGATTGCCCTTGAACACTTCCATCAGCATTTTGAACACCTTTGATGTCTCCATCTGCAGTGAATTCATAAATACGAGTGTAAGAACTACCTTCATAGGATTGTAATGCTCCATGAGAACACAATCCTAAGTGATGCGTAAATGTTACGCCTTTTCTTGCTTCTTTTGTTTTTACTTTCAAAGTTCTACTTTCAAAGTAAGTAGGTTCAACGTTAGCTAGCGCTGAGCTCTCTACAGAGAACATAACGACAACATCTTTAGCTTGTTTAGCTGAGTCCCATGCTAATTTGCTTCTAAAAGCTGCTAAGCTTGCAAATTTCTGGTCTTCAGTTGCTAAAGCGTAACCTACTGTAGGGCCGTACAAACACTGTTTGCCAACTCCTGTATTTAGTGGAGTGTTACTATCTCCACATCTATCTATTACTACATTCATAGTTTTAGGTTTTTTAACACTTATTAATAATATAATTTATGGTACCTACTGCTGCAAAAATGTGATATGGTTGAATGTCTGCATTATTTATAGACTCTACATTAAATCCTTTTAAAACTGTTTCTAAACCTGTTTCCATTCCTGTTATATTGAATTGACTACGTGGTTCTAAAAGTTCAAAAACTTGTTTCTGTGCAAAAGCATCTTTTCTCTCACTAGAGCTTGGAAATACTTTTTCTAGATCTAACATAAATACTATTTTTACTTTGGCTTGCATTGTTAGTGCATTCACCAAAGTGTGTTTATCTTCGACTATAAAGAACATGTTTGACTTGTTCTTTTTATCTACTATGTAAACATCTTCTACATAATCTCTACCACCATCGTTGTATTGAGGTAGGTAACCGCTTTCTGTTTTGTTTTTATGAATACGGCCATAAGCTTGCATTGGTTTCCAATCTAAAGACTCATACATAAATGTCTGCAATCTTTTTATTGGAATGTCTAATCCTACGGGTGTATTTACAACGTTGTTACTCATTTTATCTTACCAACTTGGACCACTTTGAACTGTTGCATTAAATGGAAATATGATTTTCTGCGCATCTGATACGCTAAAATCAAATTTACTCTGAACACCATAAGAAACTGTCTTACCGTTGTCATTCTTTGCTCCATTCAGTTCCATTTTTAAGAACGTGAATGCTTCTCTTACATTTCTCTGTGATAGATTAGTTCTTTTACTAGAGATCATCATATCTAAAGCATCAGCACATACAGCTAAAGCATATGGTTTTATAAGTAAATTCAATCTCTCATCTATTACAGATGAGTAGTCTTCATTTACCTGGTAATCTACACTCGCATCAAGAACACTCATAAGTGTCTTAATCGCTGCATCTCTTCTAAGTTTAGTGAAGATAGCTCTAACGCTACTCTGTGCATTATTACATTCTAACAAATTAGCTTCAATAGCATCTAATATTGCATCAGGTGTTACTAATTTACTAAAACTGTCAAAAATTAAATTAGATGAGCCATTTGTATTAGGCTCATCTAATTGAATTGCACTATCACTCAGTTGGCCAAAACCAACTGAGTTAATAAGTAACGATATTGCTTCTTGAGTGTACATCTACTTCTTAAGCTGAGATTAATTCATCTAAGAATATAGCTACACCTTCATCAGAAAGTGAGTCAATTTTCTTAGCTAAAGTTACATCTTGCTGAGCGATAGTAGCCACTGCGATAGTACTGTCAACTTCTCTAGCTGCATTAATACCATCAACTACTGATTGCTTAGTGTAGTTAGTTCCTTCATATGAGAATGTTGCATTACCTTCTGTTTGAGTATCTTCAGAAGCTGTCGCCTCTTCAGTGTCAATAGAATAGATAGATGATACATTATCAATTACAGGAACAACTAGCGCTTGAGATGAAGTGAATTCAGCAAATGGCTCATCACTGCTCCATTTCTTCAATAGAATAAACGATCCAGACTTCTCATATAGAGCGTTGTTACTTTGACGAGTTTCTTCTGCTAAGATACCGTACATCAATTTACCGACATTCAATGTATCTGTCATGATCACAACATTTTCAGCCCAAGGTGTAATTGTATATCTCTTACCGTTTTTCTCAACGATAATTCTTCTATCAATTATGATGATCTGCAGTCTGTACTTTCTTAGCATCATGGCGTTAACCTGTTCTAAATCTGGTACTGGAATTTGATCACCTACAAAGTTCTGCATAAATGCATATTGCTCTCTAGTTTGTTGATTTGCTGCTAATGCATCAAACGTAGACTCGTCCATCATTAAATATCTAGGAGCATCTCCAGCAGCTTTCGCTTCTTTGATCACTCTCTTAATATCGTCGATAGGTTTTGCGTTTTCAACATCTGACCATTTAGTTTTAGCACCAAACTTATTGGCTGCTTTATACCCATAGTCAACTCTAACACCGGTTCCTACGTTGTTTTCATCATCAATGACTGTTACACCAGACGACAAACCTTGTAAAAACATATACTCTAGCTTCTCATGAACACCCATAATGCATTTGACTTCATCATTAAAGATCTTGTCAATAAGCACCTCAGTACCTACGTTCTTAGCTCTAATAACGTCAACATCACTTAGGTTCTTTTCAGTCATCTGCATTTTCATACCAACTTTAGGTATATCTCCAGATGCTTGACCAAAAGTGTCTCTCTTTTTAAGCGGTAGACTTGAGTCTAAAGAGACGATGTCAGCAGCAACAATGTTACTGTTAACTGTCAATGAATTCCACTTAAGATCTGCGCTTAACTCTTCAGTCAACATGTCTCTATACATGTAAGTGCGCTCTGTCTTCTTACCATTTACTCTCTCTTCGATGGTATTTGCGATTGATTTAAACCAATCTTTGAATTGTACAAAAATAGATTGATTCATAGCTTATTCTTTTGTGAAATTAATTAACGGTAATGCTGTTCTTAACGCAGCTAAAATACTTGTAGCTGTATAAGGTCCAGCCTCATAATTTACAGAACCACGTATCATACATGATACAAATGGTTTGTTTGTTGCAACTGTACTTACTACAACACCTTTATAAGAGTGGTTTGCTGGTTTAGCAGCATACGCTTTTCCTGTAATAGGCATTGGTTTTAGTACACCAGTTGCGTCTTCTTCAATAATAACGTGACCTGCTCTGATTATAGGAGGTGTAAAACCGGTAGTGTCAAGTGTTTTACCACCTGGAATAACTTCTAAGTTTTTGATGATAGTGATACCATCATTCCCATTGTCAAAATTTTGGCCTTCGTTATTCAAATTCGCGGTAGTTCCCGACATAATAAAAATAATTTTAGGTTAAACTTAAACTCTCATTTTATCAACAACTTTGTCAACTTGCTTTTGCTCAGGCGAACCATCTGCATGGCCTTGACCTGCTCCACCAGCATAACTGTTAGAGTCAGCATTTGACTGTACTAAAGTTGAGTATTCTTCTTCTAAACCTTTTACCTGATCTTCAAATGATGTTTCAGACTCTAGATTTACTCTGTCTAACCATTTGCTTTGGACTTTCTCATCCATTTTAGAAAGAAGTTCAGACTTAGAAAATACACTCTTTGCTTGAGCACGTTTTGTGTCAGTAACATTACCATTTTTGATTGTTTCCAATTCAGTGCGAAGAGTCTTATTGTCTTTCAACATTTTTTTAGCCCAAGCTGGTGCTTCTGCTAACTCTTCATCATCTTCGTCTTCATCAGTTTCGTCTGCTGTTGGTCTACCGCTTAACTTTTCCAACTCCTTTTGAACTCTCAGCCTATCGGCTTCTGCTCTTCTTAATTTGTCATCGTCTTTAGCAATCTGCGTAAAGTCAACTAGGTCGTTGTAATCATTAATGATAACATCAATTGCTGAGTCATCTGCATCATCTTCTGGTCTTGTAGAAAGTTTGTCCATGAACAAGTCCAACCGTTCTTTTGATAGTGTGCTTTTAGGAAAAATAACCTTAAAGCGCTCTATCATTTTTACTTTTTTTACTGCCATTGTGTTATTGTTTTTTAAAACGTTATTCACAAATTTAAAAATATATTTGAGTTTTGTTGCATTTTAAGCAACTATTTTTTAAAATATTAGTATGAAAAAAGCCATTCTAATTAAAGAATGGCTCTAAATCAAATAAAATAACTAACCAATAAATCCATAACAACCATGAAAAAACTGTTACAAGTTACGTAAATATAATTTATTTTTTGACAGTAAAAAATAATCTACTAAAAAATATTGGTTTTTACTTTATGTATTTTGTCTATCAAATAGTCATCAACTGCATTAAAACTGAAAAGCTTGTCTTGTCTAAAATCCATATGACCATCTAAATATATGATACACGTAGGAAGTGTTTTAATTCTAAGAGCTTCAAAAAGATCTTCATTGACATTCTTACTTATCTTTATGACTTTTATGTTAGAGCCATATCTAAGAGCTAACTCTTTGACTTTTGAATTAAACAGTGGATTTTCATTTTCAAAAATACTAAACGTACTGTGAAAAAACAATACTACTGGTTTGCCAGGGTGGTCTATGATCTTACCAAATTTACTGTTTGTCATTACTCTTAGATTTATATTTTTGAATTTATGACTATTACTGAAGTATTGCCTAGATGAAAATCTACTTCCATATCTTGGTCTTCAATATTAAATAAGGTTTCTCTTCCTTTTGAACAGTTCATTCTCTCTTTATTAACCATTAGGTCGAAGTCAAAATCGAATAATGTTCTTCTTAATTCTTTAATTGTAGCTTTCATGATATATGTTTTAGTTTGTTTTATACTGCTAATTTACAGGATATTATTTAAACTAAAAAATATTTTATGATTTATTTTAAAAAAAGTTTTAATCCTCTTCTAAAGTAGATTGATTTTGAGCTTGTCTTGCAGCTATTTCTTGATCTATGTTTATGATCTCTTCATCAATGTCTTCTACTAGATCTAGCATATTTATACCTGTTCTTCTACTTATTAAATTAGAGTCTATACCTTTAGATACATAGTTTATTTTCTCACTTATGTCAGACGGTAGAATAGAATTGAAGTGAATATCATAATATAGTGATTGGCTTTCATTTCTAAGTCCTGTGTTAGTGGCATTTGTTATTCCAGATATTATTATATTTATACATCTCTCTATGAATACCTTCGTTGAATTTCTATGAAACTCTGATTTCAACTCTGTTGCTAAAAACATAAGCTTAACAGTTTTCTCTGCTACATTTCCAAGACTCTTAAGCTTCTCTAAAGATAGATTTGGAACTCCAGATCCATAAGCAATTGCTTCTTCGAGTTTATCTAATTCTAATTTGTTTGACTCAGGTGCTGTTTCTGCTTCTAAAAATCTAACATTACCTTTGACTTCATTTCCAGCTTTGTCAAACTTTATTGGAATATTAAAGTGTTTGCCACTCTCTTCTTTAAGTGGCATGTTTGTCACAATACCTTCTGTGACTAAAATAGGATGGCCAGAGTAGTCATTCGCATCGCCTAATTTAGATAGAGCAACTTCATGTCTGTCTATTGGTGATGCTACTGTGTACCACTGAGGTTCTTTCTGTGAGTCATAGACTATTGGAATTCTATCAAAACCATGAGCCATTACACCATTTTGATCAGACAGTCTAAGTTCACCACTTTCATCATTTAGGTAGTATTTGTTTTTAATGTCCCATATCTCAACGTTGTTTATGTTTTTATCATCTGCATTTACTGAAACATATGACCACATAAAAAGAAGCATGTTATCTTCACCATCGAAGTATGGTGTCATTACGCCTTTTTCATTGTTAAGTACTTTTGCTTTTATTTCTTTTTTCTGTGCTGATAACCCAAGTTTTATAAGTATTCTATTTAACATAGAAGATTGATCGAGATCTTTTATGTAGAAATTCATAGCTACTTGTGTTTGACTCATCTTGATCACTGTAGACTGTAACAGTTTTGCATCAATTCTATTTACTCTCCATATCTGTTTGACTAATTTAGATAGGTTGTTGTCTTCAGATGCTATCACTGATACGGGTTTACCTACTACAAATGTAGCGAGTGTTTCAACTATGTTCTGCGCATGGTTTAAATATATCTTAACCATCTTAGAGACTTTATTGTCTGCTAGTGATTTGTCAAGTTGAATTCTATCTACTTGACCATCTCTTTGATTTCTACCAAAGTCTCTGTATTCTTTTATGTAGTTGTCTATTTTAGATACGTCTTTGCTTTTGAGTTTTATTTTCTCAATAGCAGATTTAGGATCTGTAGATAGTTGATCTGTTATGGCTTTTACAATATCATCCATGATGCTTAATTTTGTTTGTCGTAAATATATGAATAATTTTAATAGTCTAATGCTCTTGATTGATCTTCTGTCATTCCATATGTTTCTAACTCATATTCAACTTCAAACCATTCATTCATAAAGAATGTATCTAGAATATCTGGTGACTCATTTTGTAGAATGACTTTCATTTGCTCTTTTGGTATCACTTTTAATTTCCCATCCATATCAACTTTGTCTTTCTTAAAAGCTTTGCGTTCATGGATCATACGTTGTTTTACAGTCATCTTATCATCGTATCTCATGTTCTGTACTCTCTCACTCACATATGCTTTGTCTTTATTTACTGCAGCACCTGATCTGTATATCAATTGAGTCTTTAAATTTTGATAGTTTTCATCTACGTTCATTTCTAAGACTTCATCATAGACTTCTAATGTTTTTCCACCACCGTGAAAAGGAATTGCACCTGGTAGAAAACCATCTAAATAACCACCTACACCATCAGCATCAAATAGCACCATTCTATTTGGTACTTTGTGCCTCTTCTGCATAGTTTTAATAGCTTCTAAGACTTCTTTGCCATCAGACTTGTCCATTATGATCATGTCTTCTAAGTTACGCCCTTCAAAATAGGATATGATAAACTTATTAGAACCTTGCAATGCAATGTCAGCAACTATGCGTTTCTTGTCTCTAGGTAGTTCAAATATGAGTTCAAACATATCATTGAATGCATCAAATTCGTAAATATCTAAATCACTCTTAGAGTATTTCCAGTTACTTTCTAATAAAGATCTTCTAGTTGCTTCGTCTTGTGAAAGAAGGTTAGCTAGATACGCTGGATTGATCTTGAGTAGCTCTTGATTTTGGTATATGGAACCAGATATGAATGTTATTGACTTTACAAAATCTTGAGCTCTTATAGTATTTTCTTTATTTTGACGCTCTGCTTCTTCTTTTGCAGCTTCTAGCATTTTATCTATGATATGAGAGGCCTTATCAACTACTTCGTCTTCAGTATCGCCCCAAATATAGCTATCGCCAAAGCGTATGAAGTGGCGTATTTTACCATCTCTTTCAGGTATTGGAAAACCTGTTTCTTGATCAATCCACCATGAAATAAGTTTAGCCACCCAACTCTCAGGGTCTGGGTTACATGTAGCCCTTACATATGGTTTAACACCACACGTTGATCTGTTTCTAGAAAGCAGATAGAAGAACATAGTTTCTGTGAAATGAGTGAGCTCATCAAAACCTATGAACGGCACTTGTGCACCTTGCCAATCGAGTTTATTCTTTTCATATTCTAAATGTGAGAACTTAAGCTTTGAACCTTTTGGAAAGTGCCATTCTAATGAGCTCTCTCTTGGTCTTGCACCTAGATTTGGATAGATCTGCATAGACGTGTCCCATAAACCGCCTTCTAATTTGATCTGTGGCGATGTTCTTCTAAATATGACACCACCAAAACCTTTTACACCAGAGTGTCTTAGATACTCTAAAAGTAGCGCAAATGTTTTACCAACACCAGCAGCTGAACCACCTATGACAATATCTGCTGATGAACCTAAGAAGTTTTCTTGAAAACCAGGTTGAGGTTTTATTGTTTTACCCATTATCTATGGAATTTACTACATATGTAGTCATGCATACTATTTATAGTTTTAGTAGCTTCTAACAGTTCTTCGTATGATTTGCGTGTTTCATGCTGTGTTTTATCTAGAGTAACGATGTGAGCTACTTGAGCATCACTGGACAGCTTATTAGCTATATACTGAGCTAACGCACTTGATTGCTGTCCAATTATCAATACTTTTTTCATGAATTAGTCTCTATTGTTGCTAGGTAATTGATACATTGTAACTTCAGCAGCTTTCTGTTTGTTGTCTTTCTCATAACCACCTAAGTGCTTCATAAGTTTTTCAATTGCATCTAGCTTATTCATTAGGTTGACTTTCTTTATTTCACCATACGGTATCTTTTCATTGCCAATATTAGCGTTGAGAGTTCTAACATCTATAGAGCTGATCATTTGTCTAACTGATTTTGGCATATCGTGTATACTCTTAAGAGATCCATCTTCTTTGTACATTTCAGCTGGATCGAAGCGTACCATGTTTGCAAGATCTACAACTAACTCATCGATAGTTATTCTATTTCTTTCGATGCTTTCTTGTTTTAATCTCTCTATCTCATCTTTGATTATTTGCCTATTTGATAACAAATAAGACTTTCTGTACATCACATGTCTTTGCATACCACTTGCGTCATACACCCTTTTGTAAGCTTCTGAATAGCTGTGGTATTGCATGTATGCGTGACAAAAAGCTCTTTCTCTACTAGTCAATATTTCATCACCATTCTTGTCTATTTTTCTCTTTCCCATATCTATTTTAGTTTTATGTGTCCTCGTCCTATGAGGTGCAAAATCCTTGCTTTTACTATCCTTCTTTCATTAGCCGAAAGCATAGATTTTTTCTCTTCTATTAGCTTAAATTCATCAATTAATTCTCTATACTCGTTCTCTACTTGATCGATTTTATTTTTTATCTTCTCATTTTTCTTTCTGTAGTTCACATAAATTTTGAAAATAAAAGGTAGTTTATCAAGTATGAAATTCTTAATCTTTCTCATCAAAAATATAACAAATATTTTGATCTCTAGTTTCTTCATAAATAAAATTTATTTTTTGTAAATCTACTAATTTTTTCTGGAAACAATAAGAGAAACAAAGGAAACAATGATTGTTTCTCGGTAACTGTTTGGCTATCAATTCTATAGGGTCGCCCGAGAAACAATAAAAAAAGCGCATTGTTTCTCATTTAACTGCTTGATTTTCAATAAACTAAAATGTTAATTTATGTTAAAAAGCATCCAGGGAAACAATAAAAAGGCAGCCTAACCCCCAGCGGCTCCTGGGCAATATACGCGTTTTAGGTAGTATATGGTAATTATCTATATTTTATAATATCAAAGGTTTTATACTTTTATTGTTTCCTTTGTTTCCAGAGCACCTAGGATCACTACCACCGTGACTTCGTTGGAGAAACAATCATTGTTTCTCTTTGTTTCCTTTGTTTCTCTGCTAAAAATGAGAAACCTCTGCATTACGTTGGTTATCAGTCAACTGCAGAGGTTTCGCAAGTAGCATCATGCAAACTAAAACAAGCTACCTGCCTAATTGCGAAAGTGTCGCAACATTAGATTTGCGAACTCTCTCATTTCAAAAAAGTAGTTGCGAGACTTTCGCATATGTACTTTTTGCCTGAAAAAATGTCGCATTTATTCTCATTTTTACTTATTTCTCTTAAAATTGTCTTTTTTAGAGTTAAAAACTCTTGTGCTTTTTGGTCTTATTTTTACACAAAATAAGCATATTTTTTACACCTATTTTAGATCTCATTTATAGAGTTAAAAAATAGCTATGAAACATCTTTTTCAAAGAATTCTATTTCGTAATTGTGTTTAACTTTTGAGCCTTCTATAATGAACTCTAAAGTGCTTCCAATTATATTTTTGATTTGCAGAAGATCAAACAGTTTTTCCTTATCTATGCGGGTTTGATCTAGCCTAGCTGCGTGTAGTCCGCCTATGTGATTTGCCACTATGTGCAATGTTGGTTTTTTATTCATTTGTGTATTATATTAGCGTGAAAATAGTTATAGAAAGCATAACCCAAAACACGAATTTTATGATAGTCCATAGATCTTTAAGCTTCATCGTACTGTCTTAAGAGTTTAAGAGTTTCGAATGCTTGATATTTAGGCGGAATATAAACATAGCAATTACTATAGAAAAAAGCTGAAACATTAGCTTCTAGCAGCATGTTTTTCTCTTGATAATTAAGAAATAGTTGGAAACTTATACCATTCTTAGACTGCCTTCTTACTACTCTAGAACCACTTCTTAAGAATGCTTCTTCTTTAGAGTCTGCGTATGTGCTGTATTTACAGTATGACCAATCAAATAGACCATTCACTGTTTTTGCTATTTCACTTCTTGCTGCCATTAGTATTTTACTTTTTTTATCTGTTCTATTATTTCTTTGATAACCTCCCAATCTAAGTTGTACTGCTTAGAGAGTCTAGTAACTGAGATCCCTCTAGTATTTGCTATATAAATGTCGTATTTCTCTTTGCTAGTTATACCACTTCTTTTGATGTCTTCTAAGACTTTTATAGAAGTGCTTATGTCACTTATTACAAGGTCTACTTTAAGAATTTCGTCTTTGTTGATCAGTGGAAATGACTGAGCTAAGAGATATTCTTTTGTCTTAGTGGCATCTCTAAGTGCATCTTGTAAGACTTTTACTGGGTAGAACTTGATCATACAACAATTCTAAGATCATGTTTTCTTATAAAAGCGTTAGCTTTTCTTTTGAATGTATGAGGTGCTTTACATGAGAAGATCACTTCGCCATTGATCTCAATAGTGTATTTTTCTTTGATCAAGTAAAATGCTGCGATATCATTGTCATTTTCTAAGTTTATGGATTCACCCAGCTGAAGTAAGTCTACTACTGTACTGTCTATCTCAGTAGATCTAAGTTGCATTGAATTAATAAAACTAAAGCTGTATATAGACATAGCTTTTTTAAACTCTTTCACTGCGTGTATTTCTTGATCAAACACAGCTTGAAGTTGCGTAACTGCTTGCAGTGTTTTTGATGTAGCTCTGACAATCTTCTTTAGATCACCAGATCTGCATATCTCAGCTATTTTAATATCGTCTAGCATTTTCTTTTGTGAACGTGTAGCAAACTCATTGAAAGCAGCTTGAGTAAGCTCTATTTCTATTAGAGCATCATCTACTGATTTACCACTCTTCACAAGTTGAGTAAGCTCATCTAATCGTATGTCTTGAGGTTTCATAGTATTATTTATTTAAAAATGCTTTGATTATAGATCTACATTCTAAAACTTCAGACTCATTATTAAAAGTAGTCCAGTTTAAATAAGCTATAAGATCAACAGTAGGAATAGCTTCAATGTTATTCTTGATCATGTTTGGTTTTGGTTGAAAATGCTTTACTCCATCTTGAATGTAGTTAAACTTAAAAGAACCAGAGTTAGAATTGTTTTTTACTACTTGAATTTGAGTTTTCATAATATATGTTTTAGTTTGTTTGATACTCAAATATACACTTTATAAATGAAACTAAAAAATATTTTATGAAAATAATTAAAAAAAGTTTTAATCTTCTTGGGGTTTCAGTTTTATAGATCTACAAGGAAAGCCTCTTGTCCATCTACTTGCTCGCATATTTTTATTCTTAACTAGTAGTTCAAAAGTTAGGTGTATTGCTTCCATTGTTTTCATGTTCATAATTTGTGCACTACTAAATCGCCAGTCAATGACATCATACTCTTCAAATGGTGGTTCTTTCATACTGCTAAATAAGCCACCACCTAGTTGTTGTTTTGTACCTATTAAATGTCCTACTTCTATTGGAATTTCCATATTTCTATTTATTATTTTATTTTTTAAAAAAAAAACACTGATCTGTTGTCTTCACCGTGCAACGTCTGTCGCTAGCCAGCTATCTGAACGCTCTTCCTCATAGATTTAGAGTCTATCGACTACGAACCTAGTCTCGGGAGCTTTTAAGGTGTCTGTTTTCCACAGTGTTTTTATTATGAAAGAACACAAACAGGGTGACTGTACTAAACTAACTACAATTTGTACGACTGTCATTTTGCATGAATTTACCACAAAGTGGCTGCTGTAGTCATATAGCCTACATACTCAACAGTTAATCGCTTATCTGTGTTCTTATTTTTTTCTTTAAAAAATAGTTTGCCTTACTATTAATACCTCTAAGAGTCATGCTATTAATGAACAAATCCCCTCGTTCATTGGATCTTATGTTTAAGAACGTTACTGAAGTAGTAAAAAATCATACAAAATCTACACCAATATTATATTCTTAAGTCTGCTATTGAGTTCTGAAGTTCTCTTAGTTCTTTAAGTAGCTCTGTTCTTTTCTCTTTGGATTTTTCTAACATTCTTATGCAAACTCTATTCATTATCTGTGTGCGCTCTTCGTACGTAAATACACACGTAACATTGTCGTTGAGTGTGCTCATTATTGAGTCTACTGCTGCAGATTTATATTTTTCTTTCTTCTCTAATGAGATTATTCTGTTAAGGTTAAATAGACTCATGATCAATGTGTTTTTACTTCTTCGTCCCAATTTGGAAATCTTCTTATAAATAGTCTTACATCTGCCCTATATAGATCTAATGAAAGTCTTACTATAGATTTTGAGTGTAGCAGTGGTTTCCATTTTCTATTTAAAATATCGTGCTGCTCTTGTGCTTCTCTCACAGTTTCATAGTTTTTAGTTCAACTTTTTCACCTCTGTATCTTATCACTTTCATAGTAGAAAGCCTCTCGTTTATCCTTTCAACTAACATAGATCTTACTGTGTTATCAGGTTTCCAATCATTTAGAAGATCATCAGGAAGATCATGGAAAGCATCGCTGTAGTCTTGAATAGAGAAACCTCTATCTTTACACTCAATGCGAATAGCAGTGTATCTTGTGTACAAATAATAAAGCTTATCATAGAAGAACTTTACATGACCTGCACCTAATCTAAAATCATTAGGAATGTCTTCAACTTTTGCTTTTCCAGATATTATACAGTTTGGAATTCTTACTATTTCTCTGTGTTCAGCTAAAAGCATTTGATCACACAGTTCTGATGGTTGTATTGATGCACTTATTCTAGTCATTGCTCTTAGATTTTATAGCATAATTATGAGTTTAGAACTATTAGGTTATTTCTTGAAGCATCTCTCAACAACCTTTCTCTATGTGTGCAAAGTTGTTGTGTAGTATAGCAGTTTGTTAAACCTAACTCTAGTAGTTCTTTTATTGTTTGCTTGTGTTTAAATTAATTGCCATAATATATGTTTTAGTTTGTTTGATACTCAAATATACACAGTATAAACGTAACTAAAAAATATTTTATGATTTATTTTAAAAAAAGTTTCATATCTCTACTTCTTTACCTGTTACAATCCTGTAGATCTCTCTAGTAAGCTTCACGTCATAGACGCCATTGTGCAGCATTACATCTTCTACATACAATCCTAATTCTTCAGCTACTGTCTTAAGTTTGAAGTTTGGCATTGACACTCTTCTTTCAATGAGGTATTCACATGCTAAAACCATAACATCTAATGAGTCTCCCCAAAACCAAGAACCAAAATATGTATCTCCGTTTTGTTCAAACCATCTTCTTAAGAAAACATCATCAAACTTTCTGTTGTTAAACCCTACTAGATACATTTTATCTTTTCTATCGTATCTATCACAGTATCTCTCTAATATTGATACAAACTCAATATGAGCATCTTTCATATCTTGATATACAAGTATTTCATCTTCTAAAACATTACCTACTAGAAGAGCCTTAGGTTCAATTATTGCTTTTGGGTGTGGTCTTGTTTTAATGTCAAATTCTTCTACTATTTCACCATTGAATTCTACAACACCAGCTATTTGGTGTATGCTGTTTTTACGTTCGTCAGTTCCAGTAGTTTCTAGATCATAAAATATTTTTATGATGTCGTCTCTTGTTTTGAATTTCATAGTTTGTATTTTTTCGTGTAGTTGTGGAAACATTTCCATGTATTTATTCATGTATCTTATTACATGGATTGTGAATTTATGTTGAGGTACATCAATGAACTTTTCTTTGAGTCTAACAACAGCTACTCTATAGCCATTTGAGTGATCATAGAGTGTGTTGTTTTCTCTCGTGTATTTTCCTGACTCAATTAGTTTCATTCCTGTTTAAAAAGTCATTATACAAGTGCAGATCTGCTGCATAGTGGAAGTATGTACCTGTTTTAAGTTTCATCTCTTTTGCTACTAATTTATGCATCTCTGAGAAACAGTATTGATCATTGCAAAAACCAAACCATAGATCATTGGATCTCATCAGAACTGTCATATCTAGTTTTTCACCACAGTCTGAGACTTCAAAACCTATGTTAAGCGTACATGGTGTATCATGGCGATAGTCTTTCTTTTCTTTACCATCGAAAATGGAAAGCCATGCATGTCTAGTCGTAGAGTCGTGTTGTAGCTGAGAAATACATTTTTCAATTTGGTTGTTTCTATTCCACTGCCACCCATAGTTACTGTTGACTATGTTGTCACCGTTGTGCATTATGTCCCAAATAGGTGCAAACTTTTTTAATTCTTCTACACTTCTATTTTGTGATAAGTACCAATCAAATTCTCTCTTAGCATACTTGTCATTCCAGTTTCTAAAAGGTGTTTCTATGTGATTGTCTTCTGGTTTCAAAATATAGAAACCTATATTTCTAAGTCTCTTAGTGCCATTTGCTCTTTGAGTGCCTTCTGAGTTTATCTTATTGTAAAAATAATCAAAGGCATCTTCTGCTGTGTGGAATGTGTTTATGTACGAATGTATGCTCATATCTAATAACTTCTTTTTTGTCTGTTTCTGTTCTCTACATTTTTAGCCATGTAGTAGTTGTAAATAGTTTTTGAGTCTAACCCTAAAGACACAGCATAGTTCATAAAGAAATGTAGTTTGTCTACGAATTCCATTACAAGTTCTTTCTTATCATTTTCAGTGAGATCAGAGAGCTTCATTTGTGAAGCTTTCGGGTGGTCTTTCTTCCATGGCTTCCAAACAGCATTTCCAATGCCATCATTTATGCCACCTAATGCATCAAACATTTCATGGTCTTCATCGCCTTCTGCGTGTTTGTTCATCAACCAAAAATTCTTTATGTCATTAAGTGACATAGTGTCAAAATCGTAGTTGTAAATCTTAGTCTGAGTATCTCTTTGAAGTTCTAAGATGTCACCTAGTGTATCTTTAGAGTCTTTAAATAGGTCTAGTATTTCTAAACCTGAACAAATGTTGTCTGTGTTTGCCATCTTTTATTGTTTTACTATTAATTTTTCTATGTTTACTATGTTTTGTGCAGTAGAAGCTATCACATGTATTTGTGGCTGCTCACTGTACACTGGATCTATAAAAAACTCTTTTATGAGGTTTATGTCATATAACAATTCGTTTTTTATGTCAGACGCTCTAAAGAACAGTTTTACAGTGTCTTGAAAATAATGGATGATATTAAGACAACTCGTATTAACTGTATCATCCATGTAGTCTGAAAGTTTGTCAGCTATTACGACTACACATCTTCTGCTTTTGTCTTTGTTTCTTGAAACTGTTTCAATGATTGATCTAAAATCCATGTCGTTTTTCATCATAGCTGATACTGTATAAATAGTACCTATTAGATTTGACTGCTCTTCTACATTTGTGAAAGATTTTCTATGTAAGAAACCCTCCATTGATTTTATAGAAATGTCCATGTTTGAAAAAGCTTTTCTTTTAGCAAACATGTAGCTGTCTTCTATTTGGTTTATCTGATCAGCTCTGTCTATTCTAAAATAGTAAGAGTCGTCATTGAAAAGAGGATATTTATATATATTCATAACTACATTATTTGAAACAACTGCATGAGTCTTGCCAAGTTGTTTGGATTTACTCTTATTTTATTCATAGAAACAGCATAAAATATAGCTTCGTACATCTTTCTAGCTGCTAATATTTGATCATATGAAAAAGCTTCATTTCTTTCACTGTCAAAAACGAAGTCTTCTTCTCTGTCAACGAGTATAAACAAACAGTTTTGACTTTCAAATATCTTTTGAAGTTCTACTGGATTTTTTACTCTGTGCTTTTGGTCTCTAAATAGACTGTATACCATTTCTGATACAAAGTTTCTATCAGAAATGGTTTTTTTAGGTGTTATATAGTGACTGTGAAAATCAAATTTCTCATCTGGTTTATCAAAGTGAATTATAGGCCATCCTAAAGTTTGACTTAGTTTTTCACACAGCTGAGATTTACCTTGCTGATCTGCACCTTCTACTATTATCTTATCTATTTTTATCATCTAATATCAATAAATAGGTTTTCTGTTCTACGTCTTTTAGCTTTTGCTTTCTAAAATCAATAACAGCGTCTACACTAGAGCAAACTATGGGGTTGCCGTGAGTATTAAATGAAGTGTTTATCACACATAGACTGTTCACATTTTCTAGAATGCTAGAAATATTACTCTGTGAACACCTAGAAATAACTTGAGGTCTACCACTAAAGTTAGTAGTTTTTGGGTATTTATGCATAACGCCTCTGTACTCCATATGCTCAACAGCATCTTCATTAAAATCATCTGTTATTATCATGTATTCGTTTGATCTTATGACTCTAGATCTATCTAAATGACTTCTAAATAAATCTATATAATTTTTCTCTAAAAGTACAGGCGCCATAGGCATTACTGTATTTCTACTATTGAGCATGTTTATATAATCTACATTCTCTTTAGTTGGTAAAGCTAATGTACTTGTGTTACATAAAGCTCTTGGGCCAAATTCTAAATCTCCTTGTATGATATTAACTACCTTATCTTCGTTGATTAATTGAGCTACTTTAGAGATAAACTCATTAGGTTCAGTAAAATGCATAATTCTAGAGTCTTCTACTTTGTGGTCTAATGATCTCACACCGTAGCACAGATCAAAGAACTTAAAATCGCCTATGTATTTTTGGTACATTCCAATTGCTGCACCTTGATCACCAGAAAGAGGCATTACACATATGTCACCTTCTATGGTTTTCTTTATTGCATTATTGAGTTTCACATTGTAGAAACAACCGCCAGAGAGAACTATGTTTTTGACATTTAAACTTGATATGAGCTTAGTCATTATGTTTTCTACACAGTACTGAATGTAGTAACCTATTATGTGTCTTTTGAGATGATTTATTATCTCTTCTGAGCCACTCTGAAGTGTTTTCATAACGTTGTCAAACTGTATATTGAATATAGATTCAGCAGTCATTAGAGCTTCTACATCAATGTAGCCTTCGTGTGTTTTCTCCTTCTTCTGTTTAAATATACCTAGTATTTTCAAATAGTTTTCTATATAAGTGTCAGCTAACTCTTCTATTGTTCTAAGTTGCTGCCTAGAAATATAATCTAGAATGTGAGCTTCATAACCTAGAAACTTATATTCATCTTGATTTTCTTTCATACCACAGTAAGAACATGCATACTGGTACATCAAACCCATAGAGTTCATGTAGTCATAGTATCTGCTTTGTAGTTCTAGTTTTCCAGTCTTTGTGTTGTATCTATAGAAAGACATCACCTCTTCGTTGTTACCAAAACCATCTGCTACTAAGAAATGAAAGTCACCTAGGTTTTTTCTCTCTACTTTTTCTAAGATAAAAGCTAAACTAGAGTAAGCGTGAGCGTCATGATGAGTGAAGTTCTCTGAGAGGTTTACGATTTTCATATCATACTTCTTACATAGATTGTTTATGTAAAAATGGTTGAAATACTTATCTGGAAATGAAGATTGATCAAAATTATCAAACCAGTGTGAAATAAATATTCTAGCTCCGTAAAGCTGAGAGTCGTCTATGTTTTCTATGATCTTATTTATAGAAGACGAAGGAAATGAAGAGTCAGATTTTTTAAGCGTTAGTCTCTCTTCTTCATAACCTACTGGCTTGTCTATGCCGTTGAAAAATACAGCACTCGAATTGTGCCCCAATGTAATCATTAAGGCACATTTGTTTTGTTCTTGCATGTTTTTAAAGGTTTAAATTTACGTTTGTTATTGCACAGCAGTCTCTCTTAAGAGTCTTGTCATTAAGTATCACATAGTAAACTCTGTCTAAGTTTCTACTCATGGCTATACTTCTTATAGTCCCTATGTGTTTTCCTCTTTGAGATCTGTTTTCGTATTGTACTGTTCTACCTATGTTCTTATGAACAGCTTTATATTTCTTTGTTTGTTTAAATTCAGAAATAAGTCTTTCTCTTTCTAACTGCTTTTCTGTCTTAGGAAGCGTATTGCGTTTTCTTACAGTTTTAACTTCTTTTTTAGTTTCAGGTTCTTCTAGTTCAATACCTCTTGACTCTAGTAAGAATTTAAGAAGTTTAAGTTGTACACCTTTAGAACCACTTATTTGTTTCTCAGCTTGCTTTGTAGCTAACTGCTTAATGCTCTTAGCATCAAAAACTTTTACTTCTAAAGTCTCTAAAACTTCTTCAGAAATTCTTTTTATAAATGAGTCGTATGACTCTTTTTCTTTTGGTTTATGAGATGATCCGTCCTGCAATACGAGTTCGTGATCATTACCTAACGTGTAATACTTAGCTTTCATGGTATTTGTTTTTGCTTGTTATGCTGCTAATATAAGGAATTTATTTTAAACCCCAAAATATTTCTTTAGTTTTTTTTAAAATAAATATTAAAAAGGTACTTCACAATCATCGTATCTCTTATTTGAGTTGTCTCTGTGCATCTTCATAGAATTATGAGATAGACTTAAAATATGTATATTATAGTAGTAATAACCTACTTTTGGGTTGATCCTATCTATTGAAGCAGATCCAGCTTTTTCACCTTTAAGCTCTATATAGTTTGTAGTTCTGCAGAATATTCTAAACTGCCTAAGTGTCAATCCAAATTCTACACCTCTTTTATTTGAGTTAGACTTTAATACTTGCAATGTGTATTTTTCAATATCATTGCATTTATTGTATCTATGCCTATGTTTACCACAGAACCTGTCTTTTGAAGTATGGTTGTTTCTACAACCATGAGCTACACATACGGCTTCTTTTCTGTGGGTTACTATTCTAAACATTAATCGAAATTTTTTGCATACCTATCTAACCTAGCTTTGACTGCTTTCATTATACCTTCTTGCTTAGCATCTTTTCTAGCGAGAGCTTTCATCACATCAATGTCCATAGTTTTATTGATAACTAAATGGTGTATGATCACAGGTTTATCTTGACCCTGTCTGTGCAATCTAGCGTTAAGTTGCATGTATAATTCTAATGACCAATTTAACCCAAACCAAACTATGTCACTTCCACCCTGTTGCAAGTTTAAACCATGACCACCTGAAGCTGGGTGCATTATGAGAACTTGAATTTCGCCTCTATTCCATTGATCAATGTGCTCTGGTTTTTCAAGTTTTACTATATTGTATTTCTTTAATCTTTTTTGAATTCTTTCTAAATCATGCCTGTATGTGTAAGCAATCAATACTGGTTTACCATTTGCTGTTTCTACTATCTCTTCTAAAGCATCAAGTTTTATATTATGTATTTCATGATAGTCTCTATTTTCATCATACACAGCACCGTTTGCAAACTGTAGTAGTTTATTTGAAAGAGAAGCAGCATTGAGAGCGCTGACTTCTTTTTCGCTCTCTAGTATCTCAAGTATTTTTTCTTTTTCAAAATCATCATACTTTGCTCTTATAGCTTCTGGAAAATCAAGTCTTATATAGTTGTCTATTCTTTCAGGTAGATCGAGATAGTCTTTAGCTTTCATGCTCATACAGATGTCTTTTATTTTAGAGTGTATCTGCTCATCACTTCCTTTGTTTAAGTTATAATTGAAAACTACTTGACCATTTGATTGCCCTGGAGAAAAGTAGTTTTTTCTATATTCTGTAATTGTTTTGCCCAGCCTTTCACCTCTGTCTAATAGAAACATCTGTGACCATAAATCAATTAAACCATTTGGTGCAACAGTTCCTGTTAGTATTACCACTCTTTTAAAAGAAGCTTGTACTTTCTTAAGAGCTTTAAACCTTAGGGATTTTGCAGACTTAAAACTACTGCTTTCATCTACTATCAACATATCAAAAGGCAGCATAGAACCGCCAAACTGCCCACACAGCCACACGATGTTATCTCTACCTATTATGTATATGTCGGCTTTAGCTTTAAGCGCTTCTGTGCGTTTCTTTGGGTTTCCTATTATTTTGCTTATTCTTAAATGGTTTAAGTGCTCCCACTTATCTATTTCAGCACTCCATACGCTTTCAGCTACTCTTTTAGGTGCAATCACTAAAACTGTATCTATTTCTAAATCTTCATACATCAAATAATTTGCTGCAGTAAGAGATGAAACTGTTTTCCCTAATCCCATATCTAAAAAAAGGCCACAATGAGAATTCTCAACTATGTGTTTTTTAGAGTGCCTCTGATAGTTATGCATGTTTTTTTCACTTAGCATTTTCTGTATAGTTTTTTAATTCTTGTTCTAGGTACTCTTTCTCATAATCATCATGAGAAGTACATAGGTATGAATAATGGTTTGGCCTTTCTATTACACCTAGTACTAAGAGCGGTTTACTCTCTGGATCTAAAATGTGAACTACTAGACTTAATATTTTAAATTTATTGTTTTTCATTTACAAGTATGTTTTTTATCTGCAATGAAGTATCTACTATGTAGACTTTAAATCCAAGATCTATGAGTTTTTTATGTACATAGAGCTGTATCTTTCTAGGTTTTTGTTTTGTTGTTTTTAATTCAATAAAAAATAGACGACCCCCTGGCAACAAGCAAAGCCTATCTGGTAACCCTGTAAAGTACGTAGTCAGTAGTTTTAAACACAACCCGCCTATTTTCTCTGTTTCTTCTCTAAGCTTTCGCTCTAATATCTTTTCTGACTCTATTTTCAAAATCTATGCTATTAAAAAATTCTAAGTAAGAACCACTAAAACCATCCTGTCTAGCTTCTCTAAGTAGTTTCCAAATGTTACATATAATATGAGCTATGCTGTTGTGTACTTGTGAAACATTGTGCTTACTTGCTACTAACTTTAAAGCTAAATCTACGACTTTTGCTTTTCCATACTCTTCATCTTCTATGTATTTCTTATAGCTTCTAACTAAATCTAGTTCATTAACTTTTTTTTCTTCTAACAACCTCTGTAAATTCATTACGCTCTGATGAGCTTTCTTGTAGTCAAATTCTACTGAGCCTCTGTATTTTCTATCTTCTAGCTCATTCATACCTATGTGAGTTTTCTAGAGTAAAATTTCTGTTTTCCGTAATGTTTAAAAGTTCTAGTAGAAGTGTTGTATTCCCATTCATCTAAACTTTTCATAATTGCATTTATTTCTCTAGTAGCATACCTATTCATTTTGTCTTTCTCTTTCTCTAAACACTCACACCATATTTCTGCTATGCACACGTAGTCTCTTTCTTCTGTGCCTTGAGATAACATGTCCGCTGAAAACTCTTGACGCTCTAGTATATCTCTATCATCCCAGTCTTGCGGTAGTTTTCTTTCTAAGTAGTTTTCTATTATACCTCTTCTCTCATCAATTTGGCTGTGTTTAACTTGCTCGTTCTCTGCTATTTTCTTAGCATCTTCACTTAGAATAGTCTCTTCTTTTTTAGCATACATAGTCATTACTTCTGCCCATATTTGATCTATTTCATCGTCTAAATGTTTCCATACATCTTTTGTTGCTCTATCAGCATTTACGTCTATTGGTATAAATCTCCTGTTACCACTTGGGTCGTTAAGAAAATCTTTTTCATTTGTAGTTCCAGCAAAAACGCATTGGCGTTTAAAAGTCTCAGAAGATCTTGCGTAAGCTGGTCTAAATTGATCCTCTTGTTTTGTTATAAAGTGTTTTACCGCTTCAACTTCTGCTTTTCTAAGACCTGCTAGTTCTGCCATTTCTATGATCCAAGCTCCCTGTATTTGCTCTAGCGCTTCTTTACCTTGAACTGTCATAAATGTATCTGAAAACCATGGACCACCTAATTTAGAAAAGAAAGTACTTTTGTTTGTACCTTGATCACCGACTAAAGTCAAAACTAAATCGAACTTACACCCAGGTCTGAAAATTCTATTTACTGCACCAAGTAACCACTTTCTTATTGCTTCTCTTGTGTAAATGTTATCATCAGCACCAAAATAGTCAATAAGTAATGTATCAACTCTTTTCTCATCATCCCACGTTACTTCATTCAAATAGTCTTTGATTGGATGAAATGACTGTTTCTGTAGCTCAAGTGAAAGAGAGTCGTCTATTTTGAGAGTCCCTGTCACACCATATATGCTTTCAATGTAGTTTCTAATTCCTGAATAGTCTACATTTTTTATTGGTTCTGGATTTTGTATTCTCCTCCACGGTAAACTTCTAAATACATAATGCTTATTGTCAAAATCATTCTGCTTAAATGCCTTTTTTAATCTTGCATCATTTGCTAAAATCATATTTATGTTGTTAGCTGTAGATAAGTAGTTGCCTTTACTGTCAACTTCTAACTCAGTCATCCAATCTATTTCGTCTTGATCACCATCAACATTATTTGACTCTTCAAAATCATAGTCGCCAAAATCATATTTAGAAGAATTTATGTTTTCATTTGCTATTGTTTTCTTTATTTTTTTATCTGATCTAGCAAGATCTTCCATAGCTTTGTAGCTATTTGGTTTTGTAGAAGTAGGCGCGTCATTGTCTAAGTGAGAAAACAAATGCAACCTAACTAGATCAAATGAGTTTGAAAGTTTACCTGAACATGGATCTGTACCATGATGAGAGTAAGCAAACTTGTCATCATAAACCATTAGACCCCCAGAAGTACTACCTTTTTTATAAGTATATCTATCATCATAAGCAGTAGCGTCGTATTCTTCTTTTAGAAAAGTATCTATGCTTTCTGAAATTGAATATGTTCTACAGAATATGCCGACTATGCCTTTTTTTAATTCAGGATCTTCTTGCTTATTTGCTGCACCACCTAACTCATCTAGTTTTTTAGAAGCTGTAGGCCACAGACTTGTATCTTTCCAATCTATGTATGTGTCTAAGACTTCATCTGCGTCAACCCAAGGACCATCTTGATATTTAAAATAGTAGTCAATGTCTTTTGGATTTGACTGCCAAAACATCAATCTGTTTGTTTCAAACGTAGTGTTATCAAAGAGATCAATTCCCATATCTCCAGCAATCTTTCTAGAAATAGCAACATATTCATCTGGTGTTACTTCTCTAGATATTGGAATTATGAGTCTGTATCTAGGATTTGCGTCACAATGTTTATGAGTTGAATGTATTATAGCAGCATTTCCAAACTGTAGAGTGAAGTCATCCCAAAAATCAAGGTGAGCAAAATCTATGTCAAGAGTCATCAGTTGTCTGTGGACTACATTCTTAGGGCTTCTTCTACCATTTCTTAGATATGCACCTACATAGCCACCGACGTCTTTTATCTTTCCTTGCTCTGCTTTACTCGCTGATATGAATTCTTTGTATGTCTCATTTGTTTTATTTTCTTCTGAAAGTCTTTGCACTAACTGTGAGAAAGTCATTTTTTTATTCTTCCAAACTTTCGAGTTAGCACTCATTCCAACAGCTATGTCAATCTTACCGTCGTATTTCATGTATTAGTCTTTTTTATAGTATCTTGTTATGTACCCATCGGCATTAAGAGGTAGACCTTCTGCCCAATCAATATCTAAACCCATTATCTCTTCTATGTCTTTCAGCTCTTGATCAGCTATTTCCAGTTTAACTTCGCACACTACTTCATCGTGTACGTGCATAGCTATTGGATAACCATATGCATCTAATTTTAACATTGATTGTGCCAACAGATCTCTTGAAATAGCTTGAACAACATTCTCAACTATTTTACCTCCGTATGTATCAATGTGGATCCACTGTTTTGTCTTTTGATCAACTCCTTTATATGCTACACTTCTTGTTTGGAATTTATTCATAACAAACTTAGGGTCCCAATAAAACAGCTTTCTACCAGAAGGAAGTTTTATTGTAAGAGCTTCGTCTTCGTATGCGAATTCAACATTTTTAAACTTAGAAACAACTACACTTTGAGAAGATAGAGCTTTTTTCATACACCTATCAAAGTTGTCCCAAAGAGCAACAATTTTAGGGTTTGCTTTTCTCCATTTTGTTACTGTGGATTTCATATCATTGTCAGACATACCCATCTCTTCACCACCCATTCTCTTCATAGCACCAATTGCACCTTGGTAACCTAAAGCAAGTTCAGCATTTTTACCTCTAGCTCTATATTCTGAGTCTTTTGTAACTTCTTCTAGTGGGACATTAAACATTCTAGATGCAGATGCTTCATAGATTTTCCCATGTGTTCTAAATACTTCTTCTCTCCACTCTTCACCAGCAAGCCAAGATAGTACTCTAGCTTCAATTGCGCTAAAATCGGCTACTGCAAATGTATAACCTTCTTTAGCTATAAATGTTGTTCTTATTAGCTGAGATAGTATCTTAGAAATGTCATCATACAGCATAGATGCAAGATCATAATCACCAGAAGCAATTACTTCTCTAGCATTATCAAGATCTTTTATGTAGTTTCTAGGTAAATTTTGAAGCTGCACTAATCTTCCAGCCCATCTTCCTGTACGATTTGCACCATAGAACTGAAATAAACCATGTACTCGCTCATCATCACATACACAGTTTATCATAGCTTCGTACTTTTTAGTAGATGACTTAGCTAGTTTCTTCCTCATCTTAAGTACATCACTAACAGGACCAGCACCTGCCTCAGTTATCAAGTCCGAAATGAGATCTTTTGCAAGTGATTTTATTTCTTTTTGCATTTTGTCACCGATCCAAGATTTAAGCTGTGCTGGACTGTTAGGATTGTCTAAACCTGTTATCTTTTTTACTTTTGCTTTTATCTCATCTGAAAATTTATTGTCTATCTCAAAAGCATTCTTAGCCATTTTCACGTCTACTTTTATACCTAGATCATTTATTTTTTGATCAAGTATGTAGTTTATTCTTTCGAAATTTGGAAAATCATATTTCTTAAGCTTTCTATGTATTTCTCTTTCTGCTTCTACATCACCTACGCAGTATTCTTTAAATAGATCCCACTTTTCTAAATCATGTTTTGGAAAGTTTCTAACTCTCATGTCATTCGATTTAGTTGGTCTAATTGGACAAGAGAAAAAACGTATGAGCTCTTTTCCTGAAGTAAGTTTAGATTTGTCTTCTAGTTTCAAAGCTTTAGAAACTTGACCTAATGAAAGAGGTAAACCACAGTATGCAGCTTTTACAGCTGTACAGTTCCAATCTTCTATGTCTGTTTTTAAACCATAGTTGTTGAAAGCTGTTCTTTCAAAATTAGCATTGTGTGCATGTTTTACTACAGACTTATCTAAAATAGCTGAAATAAATGTTTTTGGAAGATGTTCACCTTGTGCTAAATCTATGATCTGTATAGGATCATTATCAAAAGCATAGGCCACCATCAGTATTTCAAAATCTACAGACTGCATATATTTATATGAGCCAGAAGTTTTTATGTCTATAGAACTGTATGTCTCTATATCAATGTGTAAGTTTTTCATGTGATGCTTGCTTGTTTTGTGAAAAAGAAAGGACTCGAACCTCTAACCTTAGTATCATGTTTTAATGATTGCAATCCCACGCTCTAGCCAATTGAGCTACTTTTCCATATAAAATAAGCAGTAGATTAAACCACTGCTTATTTTGTTTTTGATAACTTTACTATTTATAGCAAATCATCATCATCGCCAAAGTCAGACTCTGCAGTCGCTCTGGTTCCGCCTAGTGGTTCACCGTCTTCTAGTTTTTGAATATTATTCAAGCCTACAGCTACGCCTTTGTTTCCAGAAACGTTGTAAGCATAAAAATTTAAAGAAGCTCTACCATAACAACCAGAATAGATCTCATCTTGATCAATGATAGCTTGTACACTTTCATCTACAAGACCTGGTTGTCTAGCACTATTTGCGTTAACAAAGTAACAATCAGCATAAGCTTCATCGTCTTCTCTGTCTTCATCACCATCTCTCAATGGGTTTTTAAAGTTACTTGGGGTTTTACCTCCAAATTTCTTTTCTTTTCCTTCTTCTAAAGCTTCTTGAATTGCTTCTTGAATTGCTTTAATGGTTTTTTTGTCTGACTTAGGAATGATGATAGAAGCACTATATTTTGCTTCGGCGTTTTCATCAATTGCTCTAGGTTCAAAAACGTTTAAATAACTAAATCTTACTTTACCGGTAATGACTTTAGTCTTTGATTTTGTTTGTTTTGCCATAGTAATGGATTTTTAATTATATTTATATTGACTGCTAATATACTAATTTAATTCTAACTATAAAAATATTTTTTGTAAATAATTAAAAAATATTTATTGGTTATATGAGATCATCTTGATCTTCTTCACCAAAATCGTTTTGCACACAAAAATCATCTTCTATGCTGCTTTCTTTATATTCTGGTCTTTTATCAGACTCATGCACAAGTGTAGGTTTGCCTAGGGGTTTTTCTACAAAGTTTGAAAGTAAAGCATTGAATTTAGGTTTTCCTAAGACTTTTTCAATAGCTGTTATTCCTAAAAGAGCAGGTTTAGATAGATAGTCATCTTTCTTAATTCTTTTCTTTTTAAGTTCTTTCTCTACTGCTTCTTTGTCTTTCCAAGCTCTATTGCTTCTACCAGCTACAAGTTTGTGCTCAGGCCAAGATTTACCTTTTATAGCTTCGCTTGTTATATGATCACCGACTGATTTTATCCAACTGAGTATTTTAGGAAACATCTTATAGGCTTCTATGAGTTCTTGGTCTGAAAGTGTTTTTATTTCTTCTTTCACATCTGAAAAATCATCTTTAGCTAAAGACATTGCTTCTTGTGCAAGTTTTGGGCATTTTGGTTTGACTTTACAGAATTTACACCAATCACCTGAGCAAAGTTCACCTTCACCTTTGACAGCCATTTCTGCTTTTGGTTTAACTTCTTCCTCTGCCCACTTCTTTAAATCATATGCAGAGATGTCCCATGTTGAAATTGAGTCTAGTCTAGGTTGCACAATTGTCAATCTAACAGTTTCTATGTTATACATCAGTTCTGCGTCAATGAGCGCTCCTAAACCATAAAGCTTAAGTTGTGGATTTTCTTCTGCAGATACTCTAACACCTTGACCATGTTTGTAGTCTATTACTTCTAATACTCCGTCTGCTATTATTATATCATCACAAGTTCCAAAACCATTTTCAACGTATGATGAAAAATCAACTTTCTTTTCAATAAAAAGTTCAGCATCAGGTGTTCTTCTTTTAGCTTCTGTGAATTGCTCTATGACGTAGTCTACGTGTTTCTGCACGTGTTCTTCCATGTCTTTAGAGTAGAACTCATTTTTCTTAAGAGGTTCTACTGTCTTGTCATATGCTTCTTTTGTTAGAAGTTTTAATTCTAACATCAAGTTAAGTTCTGCAAACTCATGAGCCAATGTTCCTTCTCTAGCATACTTAGAGCTAGTGTTTTTTATACCTTCTTCTAAAAGTGGACTAGGTGTACAGTTCATCCACCTAGATGCTCCAGAAGCTGACAACAGCGCATGTTTTCTTGCGCTGTGATCAATTTTTATAGCTTCTGACATACTACAGATCTAATAAGAATTTGTTAAACTCTTCGTAATATTTAGGGTCTAACTTAGTAAGATTAGGTGCTTTTAGTTCTTTCAACTTAGCTTTCACATCATCTCTGTGATCTTTTACTTTTGTTGAAAGGTTAGCTCTTACTTCCTCTAAAGTCAATGCTTCGCTGTCAGCTTCTTCTTTAGGTTCAGCTTTAGGTTCAGCTTTAGGTTCAGCTTTTGCTTCTTCTTTAGGTTCAGCTTTTAACTTTGTTTTTCTTGCTTTAGCTGGTTTTTCATCTTCAGACAGTTGTGGTAGATTGCTCAAAGAAGTAAGCAGTTCTATGACTTTCGCCATATTTTCCTTGTCTTGTGTTTCAACATTCAATTTGATTTCTAAATTCATTATTTATTGTATTTGGTTATTAATTTATTCAATTCACTGAGGTACTCTTTGAGCGAAATAGTTCTTTTAGAAAGAACTGACTCATGGAAAATAGAATTCTTATGATATACTTTAGTTTCCCAAGTAGAGGTATTTAACTCTGCTCTAAAGTCACCATACTCAAAAGTCATCATTGTGTCATCTGACTTTAGTTTCCATTTTCCACCTTCAAAAAGTTCGTTGATTGTAATTCCTGTCATTTGAGAAAGACGACTGAGCTGGTTAGTATCTAAAAAAGCTTCACCTTTTATAATTCTATCCAACGCAAGTTTTGCGTATTTATTATTTGGAAATAACTCTACAGCTACTTCTTTTACTTCTAAATTATTTCTATCTATAATAGATTTAAGATCTAGTGTTTTCATCTTATAAACTTTGTTTTTACAAAAGTGAAAAACATTTTGAAATATAAAAAATATTTTATGAAAAAAATTAAAAAAATTTAATATAAACAGAGAAACAATAGAAAATATGTATTGTTTCTCATTCAACATGTTACATTTCAAACAGTTGCAGCTCAAAAAGTATGCCGGGAAACAAAGGAAACAATAAATCCAGGACACCCTATAGCGCGTTTATACGTTTCTGGTAGTAATTATCTATATTTTATACTATCAAAGGTTTTAGATATTTATTGTTTCCTTTGTTTCCAGAGCATGTTAGAGTAGTCACGTACTACTACAGAGAGAGAAACAATCATTGTTTCTCTTTGTTTCCTTTGTTTCCTAAAAACTACTTTTTGTGTTTTTAGGGTTGCAGAACTCTCTCATTGCGAGACTTTCGCATGTTTTATTTCTGCAGAACTCTCTCATTGCGAGACTTTCGCAAAACATTTTACTGTAAATTATTTCTTATTTCTCCTCCTAGTTGCACTAGAGTTGTCTATAATTGTTGTTTTTGACACACCACAGTCATTAAATATTTCAATTTTTGTGATCTTTTTACCTAAAAACATAGTATTTATTATGCCAAAAAGCTTCCATTTTTGTCTCTCCCGTGTAGAAATGTGTATTAAAGTATCTGTGTATTTTCTTTCTAACACCTCTACAAAAGCATTTTTGTTTTCAAATATTAGCTTGGCTTTAAAATTAAAACACTTAGTGCTGTCAGAAAAAGGAACTATTAATTTCTCTTTTTGATTTGATTTTAAATACTCTATTATAGAACCTAAACTGTCTAAAACAATTCTATTATATGTGGTGTCCACTGTACTCACACTCGTAGCTACTATTCTATCAATTCTAGATAATTTCAAACTATTATTATCTATCTTTTGTTTTAGACCTCTAAGAACGCTTTTGTTATCATTACTTTGCAGCTCTATGAATTCTTTCATAGATGAATTAGTATCAAATCTGAATTGTATAAGATCATCGTAGTAACTTATATTATATAGTCTCTATAATATTAACACTTCTAAATTTTCTAATTTCAGAATGCACAGTACAATCTCTTAACCATGAGTTACCTGCGTTTGTTGCTTTTTGTAAATTGTCATATCCAATTGTTCTTGATACTTCCTTTCCATTTATTAATCTCACCAATGTTTTCATAATATTTAGTTTTAGTTTTTTTGTTGGTACAAATATACAAATAAAAATTGTAATAAAAAGTATTATTATAAAAAAGATTGTTGTATATTTGCCTTAAATAAATAGAATTATGAATTTAAAAGAAACTATACTAAAAGATTACCAGTCAATTTATGACTTTAGCAAAAAAAAGAACTTGCAAAATCAAAAGGTTTACTACTGGTGCAATAAAAACTGGGAAGAATTGACATTTAAAACAAGAAATAAAATAATTGAATTGCTTAAATAGGTAACGGACGAGTGTATGAAAAGTAGCCCATACACAGGTGTTCGGAATTATTACAAAACTTAATTAGGTTATTTTTTATACACATTGTTATAAACCGTTTATTATGGATTTTCACGAAAGAAAACAAAAGAGAAAAGAGCATTTTGAGAAATATGAAAAAGGATGGAAAGATAGACCTTGTGGTGCTTGTAATGGAAGTGGTTATTATGACCATAACGGAAGCCCAAAATGCGGTGCTTGTAATGGCACAGGAAAAGAGAAGTGCAAGTCAAATGGTTTATAACAATTGTATAAGAGCCGTTATTTTCTATGGCTTTTATACACTGTTAGCTTTTACTTTTTAAACAATTTAGACAAAGGATTAAACACCGTTTTAAGTCTGCTTAATATTTGTGGAAAAAACCAAACACCCACAACAACCCAAATCCACAAAGGTATCATTTTAATGACCTTTTTAGATTTTTCAGAAACTTCTTCTTCAAAGGTTTTATCCGTTTTGCTTTCGGTATTGGTATTAATTAATTGATCGGTGTTAGTTTCTTTTTCTATTGACTTCGTACCCTCGATATAAGCATCAAAAATTAAACGCATTGTTGCTTCGTCATACTTTGCGCTAAAAGAATTACCACCGCTACGGTCTGTTATTTTGAAATTACGTAAAGCTTCATTGATACGTTTGTTTGCAATACTATCTGCTGTTTGTAATGAAATACTACTTCTTTTATCTATTGGTAAGGTTTCTTTTTTGGTTTCAGAAACATTTACATTTTTAATATTAGAGCTGTCTTTTTTAACTTCGGATAATTCGGTAGTTTTTGTAGTGCGTTCTTTTTGTTCTTGCTTTTTTTTACCAAGGTTGAAAACTGAACAACTGGTGAAAAATAGGATAAAAAACGCTATCGCAAAAAGTATTATTTTTTTCATAACAAAGGTTTGTTTGTTGGTATTAATAACGAGCTAGAATGCACGTTTTCATTAATTATCGTTAGGTTTGGTTTGAGCTTGTCATTAACCAATTGCGCTATAACTTCTGCTGTCACATTTTCATTATCAATAGCATTAACAATAGCATCTATAACACGTTGACCGTCTGTCTCATTTAAAATAGCAGTTTCAACGGCTTGCGCTATTGCATTAGCGTCTATATCTGCTTTAAAGTCCTCGGCCACTAATTGCATCGCTGTGACAATTTGCGCAGCTGTAATGTTATTAAGGTTTGAAATAGCATTTAATACAGGTGTTAAATTTGCAACTGAATCTGTAATTGGTATATCTGAAATGCTTAGTTTAATACTATTTAGCGTTGTTTCTTTTGCCAAATCATTAACATCTGCTTTAAAGTCATTTTCATTAAATGCATCACGTATTTGTAACGCTGTAGGTACATCAGATCTTAAAGCAATACCATCTAAATCTGCTTTAAAGTCATTTTCATTAAATGCATCACGTATTTGTAACGCTGTAGGTACATCAGATCTTAAAGCAATACCATCTAAATCTGTATTGATTAAAGTGTCTGTCTTTGCTTTTATTGCATCTACTTTTTCAATTAAAATAGTATCATCATAGCTATCTCCACTACTAGCGTTAGATGCTTTTTGCAGTTGTAGGCTTTCCGCAGCTGTTAAACCACTTACGCCTGTTTCTGCAATAAATATTTTATCTCTCCACACTACATCCATGCCTCCACCCCCTGTAGTTGGCTGTTTAACTGGGTACACTTCATCATCTCTAAACACACGCACGTTATCAGTCTGTCTGATGTTTGTGGTTGTTGTGTTGTCTAGGTACGCGTCTACTACACTCGTAACGATTCTAAAGTTTGCAATATCGTTTGCTA
>Ga0306898_1000068_pt1 | contig 43896 bp, 46 predicted proteins | sample AntRauMFilla1564_FD_190424 | JGI IMG/M metagenome (GOLD analysis project Ga0306898, IMG submission 190424) | Saline lake microbial communities from Rauer Islands, Antarctica - Metagenome Filla 1 #564 (v2) (version 2) | ecosystem: Environmental > Aquatic > Non-marine Saline and Alkaline > Saline ...
GTTACGGATGATGACTTTTTCATGTCACAGTTACGTGCTTATTTAAGGCACGAGTGTTTATTACACTAACCCGTTTATCCTCGTACCCAATACCCTCTAAGTATTGACCGACAACAGAGCATTAGCGGTGACGACCAGACTCGAACTGGCGACCTTCGGAGTGACAGTCCGATATTCTAACCAACTGAACTACGCCACCAAATAATTTTCATAAAATTTAATCCTTTTTCTAATTGCATTATAAATTTCTACCCAATCTCCATCCATCTGGTATCTCATCACCATTTAATATTTTTTTATTTTCGATGTCGTTAGTTACCCAACAAGTCCCGTATTGTGAATTTTTTTGTCCAGTTCTTTCACTTGCTTTTATTGACATTTTCCTTTTAGTTTCTTCCGAATGATGTTTACCTTCAAAAGTATTATAATTATATTTACCCTTTTCATGATTTTCCTTTCTATGAAAATTCAAATTATTTATTGTTTTTTCTCTAAACTCTGGGTCATTTTTCAATTTTAATAATCTTGCATTACTACCAGCGATAATCCAATTTCTTTGTTTTTCAGGTAATTGTGCACCACCATTACCACCAACCATTAAGTTCATACAATCCTTTTTTGCTACTTCATCCAATGTCACAATTTTCGTTTCAGATTCTTTCAAAGAACTTCGGTCTGAACAAAACTCAACGATTTCTCGTTGATGACAGTCTTTACTATACTTATTAATTGAGTATCTTAATCTTCTACCTGACCCCAAATAACCATCATTAAGGTTATCTGTACTATGCATCCCATAATAATAACGACCAGTTACGGTATTCGTTGTCTTATAAATGAAGTGATACTTCTTTTCTTTTCTTGCCATAATTTGTACTTTCTCATAAATACAAGAAAGTACAAAAAACGACCAAGAGCCGAACGTGTCGGATTTGAACCGCTTCCTCTCATAGACAGTGAGAGATGTTAGCCATTACACCACACGCTCGATATGTGGGGTACACCCTATTATGTACCCCTACCGATTTTATTTTAATTCCAATACGTCAATGAACTATTTCAAGCAGTCCTGACGGGACTCGAACCCGCATACATCTTTCGATGATACCACCGTGACAGGGTGGTCGCTTTCCATTCGCTTCAAAACTATATAACAACAAAAAAACCCGACTCTTTCGAAGTCGGGTTTCTGTTTCTTTCAAGTATATTTGTTATCCTATACCAATATCTGCAAACCCGACTGAGCATACCTCATCCGCATCATCTTCCCATAATAGGGCAACGAGTACGAGTGACAATATGTTCATCAGGTTTTTCATCTGTTTTAATTTTTTAATCTAAAATTATGTCTTTCATAAGACTTTCTTTCATGTAAATACGATGCAAAGATACAAAAGGTTACAATAAATCCAAACTTTTTCACATAAAAAGTGAAATTTTTAATTTGATGGTGTATAATCTTTAAGATATTGACGCACTTCTTTTGAGTAATCATCATTATTAATTCCACCACCCACGCCTAAACCAAGAATAATACCATTAAAAAAATCGAACGGTGTCATGGTTTCCATATATTTTTTCTTTAAGGCATTAATTTCATTAGATAGTTCAAATTTTTTGTTATCGTTATACGTTTCACCTTCTTGTTGATTTGGTTCACGACCGAACACCTCATTCGTTGGCATTCCAGCCACTTTGTGCATGGCTTCGAAAAGCATTTTCTTTGAATTGTCTTGTCCCATTATTATTTTTATTACGTGGTTTTATTTTTATCTTCTTATTACCTGATTTAGTGGGATGTTATAACCATATGGGTCGATAACTGGCTTTCCGCTAACCCATACGATTTCCAACCAATCAGAGGTTTGTGGGTCACCTGAACCAAAGGCATCTCTGACTTTGGCAGCTTCTCCGTCATCACTTAACATGATTTCATATCCACCTGCATTTGAAAGCACATATACACCATGAGTTTCGAATTCTTCTTCCTGTTCTTCCTCTAATGCTCTTAAACGCTTTAATCTTTCACCCTCTTTTTCTGGGTCGTAAAAATCTTTACCACTTTTATAATTTTTATTTATCGCATCTGGGTCATAACCCGCAACATAACCACCAGAATCCGTTACACCACCCATTTGAGGTGTGTTATGAATGTTTTCACTTACTCCACCATATTTATCAACTAAGTCCTGATACATCATAGAAGCCAATTCGCTTTCCTCGTCCTCGATGCCCTTGGACATTGGAGACGGTCTGAATTCCGATGTACTCAATGCCGAATACAGATTACTGTTTTGTCCACCATGATAATCATTGGCAAACCAATAAATAGCGGATTCGATATCAAAATCGTCTTCAGTATGATATTTAGTTCTAAGAAATTCTTGCATTTCTTCTTTACTGGGGTCATCACTAACTCGACTGCCACCCATTTCTTCATTTAATTGGGGTTTAAATGTTTTATCAAGACGTTGCATGACTTCATTAATTCTTTCTATGCTCATAACTGGAATATTTTCTATAAATACGCTGTAATTATAGAAAGTTCTGGCACGTATATTGCTTTTTAATTAAAAACACACATAATGAAAAAAATATTCACACTATTATTACTTACGCTTTTCGGTTTGGCTTTGATTGCACAAGACCGAGAACTTAGCGATTATGAAAAATACCACATGCAAAAAGAAGCCGAAATGCTTGCGGAAACCGATACAACTGATACCGATACGGTTGTGGTTGTTATCAGGGAAGAATCGAAGCCACAAGTCATTAACAACTACTATATCGACAATGAACCCGATATGCGTTTCAGATTGACATTTGGTTACAGATATCCGTATTACAGTCATTACTACGACCCTTGGTATTACGATTATGGTTATTATAACAGGTATTATCCATATTATAGATACTCATATCGTCATAGCTACCACCCCAGATATTATTATGGATACAATCACTATTATCCAAAACATACCCATTACTATCCAAAACACGATAGATATACGGCAACAAGCGCATTGAGTTCCAGACGAAATTATTATAAACCGTATACCAGAACCCATAGTAGTGGAACAATTAATAAACCTGTCACGACACGAAAGACCAGATATACTTCAACACATAATAAACCCAGAACACAGACAAGAGAAAGTTATAACAGACCCGTCACCAGTACCAGACCAATAAGTACAACAACACGTACTCAATCACGTACAACTAGAAGCACGTATTCACGTCCGTCTACAAGTACTCGTAGTAGTTCTTCATATAGTAAACCAACACAAAGTCGTTCAAGTAGCTATGTTGCTCCGTCAAGAGCACCGTCAAGAAGTTATAGTGCTCCGTCAAGAAGCACAGCACCCACAAGGTCAAGTAGTGGTTATTCGAGAAGCAGTTCTTCTTCACGTGGAAGTGCGACCCGAAGCAGTTCCAGTAGCAGAGGCAGGAGATAATTGTTCTGCGTTCATAGTTGTATGTTATTATCTCTGGCGAAATTCTGAACATATTTTTTCAGGTTTTCGATTATTTCTTGTTTTTCGAGTTTCTCATCTACGTTTTGTAGTGATAAATACAGGTCTTGAACAAACTCAAGAAGCTCGTCTTGTTTATTATAATTTGATTCAAACGTCAGGTCAATGACTTTGCCTTCTAATTCGGCAATCTTATCTTCAAGTTCGGCTATGCGTTCTTGCTCCGTCATTTCACAAAAATAATCTAATTATGTGAAATTATCAAGTATTTATGATAAACGAAATTGATATGAAAAATAAGATACTTATTGCTGATGACAATGCGATTAATTACCAACTATTGTCAGAAATTCTTAAAGATAAGGATATTGAATTATTGTGGGCGAAAAATGGTGAGGAAGCCGTTACGAAATACAAAGAAAACCCCGACATTAAAATAGTGTTAATGGATATAAATATGCCAATAATGAATGGTAATCAGGCAGCGGATAAAATCAAAGAATTAAATAATGATGTTCCGATTATCGGCATAACTGGCTGTTATGGAATGTCTATTAGTGGAACATCTCTTGACGAATGTCTATATAAACCAATAAGCGGGGGAGTATTATTGGATGTGATAGATTGTCATGTCAAAAATTTATGTGATGAGTTATTGCAACGAGAATCAGAAAAAGAAAGTCTATGGGCAGAATCAGAAAAAGAATTGATACACGTTTTATCAGGTGTAGCTGAATTACTTAAAATGAGTGACAACATAAATAAAAATCAATTCAAAGAAATTGAGAATAAACTTAATGAGATTAAATCAGTGCTGAACCAAAAAAGTGGGAAGTAATGATATTGTGAACTTATAAGTATTTATTGATATGAATATCATAGATATAATCAATGAAGAAATCGGTGCTACGCTTTTTGAGAACATGGTATGGTTTCACGGCACACCCGATGCCAGAGAAGTGAAACAAACGGGATTCGCTCCCAGAACCAATACCACTGATTATATCATCGACCCCAAGAAATGGCACGAACTTCAAAGCCAGATGCAAGACGCACAAGCAGGGGTCTAATGAAGACCAGTATTTCCAACTCTTAGACCAAGCTGGTGAACTTAGAAAATCCATGACATATAAGAAACCCATATATTTTACCAATAAAAGAGGTGTCGCCAGCACCTATGCCAACCCACATAGGTCATTGGATTATCAGGGTTCGGAGCCACAGGTCTTACAAGCAGAGATAGATGATAGTGGAAACGTCCTTAAAGTTCCAGCACATGATGAGAGATTTCGTGGAATTCCAGTGGAAACCGTAAGACAAGCACTTCAGGGCACAGGTATTGGTGACGAAGAAATTAATAAGTATTTCGCCATGTTTCCCACGGAACTCCGAAAAGACAGAATGTCGGCAGAAACTCTGGCTATAATAGCACAATTACTGGGATTTGATATCGTGGATGTGCTTGGAGTGCTGGATAGTTATCACGGGGGCACGGTTCAATCAAATGTCCGAATGGTATTCGACCCCCAGAGAATAAAAATGCTTTAGTTGACCCACTAGGACTCGAACCTAGACTCTTCTGGACCAAAACCAGACGTGTTGCCAATTACACCATAGGTCAATAATATAGAGTGGCGCAGTCTTCTTGTGACTTACTTTCAACGGAGTGTATGCCGTGACCACTCAATTACGGTTAACCAAATAACCACTACTTGAGTTCATCAAGTGTTTCGTAATCCTATTGTTTTGCAATTATACGAAAATAAATATAAATTGTTACAAAGAACTTTAAAATTGGTTGACCACATTTCATAATCCCAAATTATGTATGTTACCTGATTACATCACATCCGCAATATTAAATTCAATATTTCAAAGAACTAAATTTTTGTCTGGATGGTGCGAATCGAACGCACTACCCGATGATTCCAATTCATCGTTGCTACCTTAGTCTCTCACCCAGCTTTTCAACCACAAACAAAAAAACCCCACTCTTTTCAGAATGGGGTTCGTGTTTAACCTAAAACTTCGTTTCGAAAAATTAAGTGTAGCTTCCCCATTCACCATCCTGTGGATGTTGTTGCGGTTGGGGTTGTATGTTCACTAAATTTTTCATCGTCTATGAATATTAATACTTTGCAAATATAAGCATTAAAATTATAAATACAAGGATTTTTCAAAAAAAATATTTAAATGAAAAAAGAGGTAATAGTAGCGAACATTTACCCCTTTAACTGGTCGAAACCATAACAGTCCTAAACTGTATATCGTAAAAATGATTGCACCACAAAATGTGGTGCAATCAAATAAAATTAGTCAAGTCTCAAAATTTTACATAACCACTAACTGGCTTTAAAATTTTGAAAGCCATTCCTGACTTCATCAGACCTAACTTAATAACAATATTAAGCAATGACTTTCAAATATAAATACTGAGAAACACAATAAATTTTACTAAACTTTTTAAATAATCAATATTTTTCAGTATTTATAAAAAATAGAATTAGGAAACGTGAAAGAAATCATCAAAATCATCGCAGAAGAAGTTAAACAATTTGACTTTCTTGGTAACGATAAAAGACTTAAGGAGCAGGAAATCAACGATTTACTGATGAATGAAGAACTACAAAAGCAGTTTATTTGTGACACACTTCTGGAAACAAATGATAAAGTAAAAACGGTAAATGTTGAAGATTCCCATATTACGGGGAACTGGGATGAAAGGAATACCGAGGATGCTGATAGATTGTCACTAGTATATTCAGTAGATGTTGATTATCACTACGATGGTGAAAAGCCACCCGTTAGATTTAACCTATATTTCCATGCAGATAAAATCGATATTAGTGTTGATGGTAGGTATGATGCTGGTCGTTGGGGTGGAACTATGGCAGACGCAATTGAACCCAGTGGTGAGTCATGGTATGATGGTTTTGATTGGAGTGACATAAGTGTTACTCTATCTAATATGGATGATGATGAAATTGAATTTAAGGCATTTAAAAATGCACCCATTAAAATTCGAGAACTTTTTATTAAGCATTATGTTCAGAGTTTCATTGAAAGCGAAACTCTGGAATTAAGAACTGATGACCAAAAGGATAGTGTAGATATTACACCATATTGTTAAATGGAAACCGAGAAACAAAAAGTATTAAAGAAAATTGATGAGTTAATCATTAAAAGAAAAAATGAAATGCTCAAGGAGTTGCCATCGATTCACGAAATCGATGACGGTATAGTTATTCGTTTTTTCACTGATTGGGATAATTGCGATGACGACAGTGAAATTAAATTTAAAAAAATCGTTAGTCACGACAACCCGAATGATAGCGTGGTATTCTTTTTTCTCCCCAAAGATTCGGTTTTTAATTTAAAACAACGATTTTACATCGGAAATCTTATTTGTTTAAACGGTAAAATAGATGTTACTGTAAATAATCAAACACGACAACTTGACGGTTATTCGAAAATCAGTGTTGATTCTAATGAAGTTCATGGTTCAACAATCGAGAACACGTATTTAATTACCTCAAGTAATAAACTGGAGTGGTCATCTGAGACATTTAATTATGTGAAACATAGCTACAATATGTAATCACCATTTCCCTAATCGACATCTGGATTTCGGACTCCTGACTTTCGCTGGCATATAGCATCCACATAATTCACAAAAATTTCTTTTCGTTAATTTGGAGCAATCGATACAAGTAGCTATTCTTCTCTTGGCTTCTTTTTCAATTCGGTAATTGGGGAAACTAAGATTTTTCCAACCCTCATAGATTTCTTGTGCCTTGCTCATGACTAACCCACATAATATCCCCATTCGAAAATATCGTTCCCATCGGTGTAAAGATTTCTGGCTGGAACGGTTTTCGAAACTATTTTATATTTATTTAAATTACCTTCTCCGTGTTCCTTGGCGTAATCCCTACTAATTGTCACCCAATCACCGCTATTAATACCAATCGGTTTTTGCTGTTGTGTTTGTAGGTCTTCGATTTGTTTTTCGATATCCCGAAGAATTAGATTTTGTTGGTCTTCATAACTGTGGTTATTGATATTATATTTATCCTGTAAATCATAGACTATCTGGTTCTTCATTGGAAATCTACCCCATTGACTATGATAATTTGCGATATCCAATAGGGGTTTGAGTCTGGTTTTTAACTCGTAATTAATATCGGGAACCGCACGATAGATTTTCACGGGCATATTGGGTTTATTCCTTGCGGATTGAATGACACCGATAGCCTGATTATCTCTGTAATCACCGTAGTGACTATACATTCTTGCAGCACCACTACCATAGATATCTTCGGGATAGCTATCGGTCAAATCATGCATTGGAGAATCTTCTGAACTCGGTGCTGAGTGTTCACCACGATAATCGTTTTCACTTAAAAACGATTCGACTTCATTCCTGATGATTTCCTGTAATCTATTCATTGTTAACGATAAATAATTCTTCCACCTTTACTAACCAGTATATTGGAATTTTTATTTGATTCCATTAATGCATTATGTAAAATTTCTGGTGCAGTAAATGCTCTGTCATAGACTCTGAGTTTTTGGATTCCACCCATGAACCCCGAATCAAAATTGGATTCTATTGTTAATCCAGATTTTCTATCATCCTGTACAAGTATATCCGAAGCCGTGTATTTGAAATCATTTATATATATTGTACCTCCACTCAGTGATTCTCCTGTGGTTTCAATTAACAGACCAAGTTCAACAAATTGTTGTCCCGTATTATCTGGAGTTCTAAAAGTACTTTTCAATGAAACCCATTTATTTTCACCTGAGACATTAATACTTCTATATGTGGGACTCTCGCCTTGAGAACCAACGGATAATATTGATTTTCTTGTCACAGGATAACCCGTTTCACCGTAATAAAGTATGCCGTCTACCGACCACTGATATTCCATTCTATCGGGATATGGGTGCTGACCTTCTCCATCAGGGTCTAGTAATGAAAGTCTTGGTGGATATACGTATTCCACATCATCAAGTACACTAATATCTACATCATCGCTATACATTAAAATACCAATACTACTTGTGCTGCCTTCGCTAAATATACCATCTACATATAATGACACATCAACAACATAATCCCTATTAGATAATACCGAAACGGGTTGCATGAATTTCAAGAAATACGTGTTTACAGTTGCACCAGTATAATCCATTCTCATGACTGTTAGTGGTAATTCGGTATCTGGGTCACATTCCTCGGTATATGTAAATGTTGTGCTATCAGCACTTAAAACAAAACCAGCTTCACTGGTATCCCCCGTAGGTGGGTCGTAACAATTTGTTGGAATAGGGTCGGGTTGAACCATGAAAGAAGTATCGATATAGGCAGTGTCTTGACCACCATATAATATATATGTCTGGTAATCGTAATGCCATGATTCAGCAAGACCAAAACTTCCACCACCCCAACTAATTGAAAACGGTACGGCTTCTTGTTTTTCTTTGTCATTATTAAATGACTTGAAATAGAATTCAGGAAAACCACGATTAATCCAGACTGCACGACCATTCACATAAAATATGAGCTTACCTGTTCTACGTTCCGCACATTCCAATTCACTGTCCTCAAGATTATCATCGGGAGTGAAAACAATTGAAATCAACGTAAACCCTGTTTGACTAAGTACCACAGGTGAGGTATTGGTTTGAATCAATCCGTCTCCATCAACATATTTATATGCGAGTCTACGGTCTTGTGTGAGTTCGAAGGCAATTGCATTATTTTTAATATTATCAATTGATGGTACTTCATTATATACTGTTCTAGTCATATTATCTTCTGGAGAAGTAAATGCTTTATTTAGCACTTCTTTGGGTTGTAGTGCATCTAAATAATTATCGAAACTCGTGTTTATGCCAGTAGTGGTTTTTCCTGTCATGGTCTCCCCACTAAAATACGGATTATATTTATCTTCAGCACGAGCACCCATCATGTAAAAAATCCCGTGTGAATCAGGATATAGATTCACAAGACTTTCTATTGTTATCCCATTACCGTAACGACTCGGTAATAATTTATAATTAAAACCATCTAAATTAAAAAACCCCTGTAGATACCCACCATTTAAATCGAAATAGTTACCTGACGCACCACTGGTTATTCCCGATATTGGTAGATATTGGGTGTTTATTGTCATACCACTTGTTTCTCCTGTACTGGGATTCTGAACATCATTGTATCCAACTCTGTACATCGAAAGCACATTATCTTCAGGGGTTAGTTCGATACCTTCCCACATGACATTCATTCTTCCGTTATCGAAAGCCGTTAACCCGAAATCCATTAAATTGATATTATTGGTAACCGCTCCACTCCATTTAGTCAGACTAAATGAGGTCAATCCAGTATTTAAATCCCAAGAATTTAAGTCGGTTAGGTCTATATGGATAGCCAAATTACTGGTGATTATGTCGTTCAAGCATTCTAAATTCATTTTGTACTGGAATTTATCATAAATACTGAAGTCATTTAAATATCGCTGAGTATTTATGAAAAATGATTAAATAATCACGTATTTATAAAAACTATATTATGGGACAAAACAAAGAAAGACTTTTTGAAGTAATGGGTAGACTAGATAAAACGTTCAAACCCAAAATGAATGAAGAACTCGAAATTGTCGGAACAAACGATGATAGCGAAGTACCTACTGAAATCGGTGGTGAGGAAATGCCTGTTGAAGAAAAATATGAAGAACTCAAAGAAAAGGTTGGGGAACTCTATGCAATGATTAACGGTGAAGAAGGTGAGGAAGAACTGGAAGCTGAACCTGAAATCGGTGGTGAAGAAATACCAGTTGATGAACCTGAAATCGGTGGTGAAGAAGGTGAAGATGAAATTGAGTTGGGTGAAAGTAAAAAAATAAGGAGTAAAATCCGTTAACACAATGGCTGAATATCAAGGAAAAGATGTGGAGCTTAACCAACCCGTGCGTGGTGATGTTAAGAAGTATAAGGTCTATGTGAAAGACCCCAGTACTGATAATGTTAAAAAGGTTAGCTTTGGTGATAAGAATATGGAAATTAAACGTGATAATCCCGAAAGGCGTAAGAATTTTCGTGCTCGTCACAAATGTGATACTGCCAAGGACAAAACCACACCTCGTTACTGGTCATGTAAATTCTGGTCAAAGAAAAATGTTAACGATATCCTTAAAGAAGTTATTGAGCCAGACGCTGTTGATGTATCCAGCATACAAATGCACGATGAATTAAACCCCCTGATTTGGGACGACATAAAAATTAAATCCGAAGTCAGAAAAACGTTATTAAAAAATGCTAAGAGATTCATTGAGTTTAGTGATACTGAAAACCTGAAATTCGAAGACATCATATTAACTGGTAGCATGGCAAATTATAACTATAACGAGAACTCTGACTTGGATGTACATATTGTATTGGATTTTGACCAGATTTCCGAGAACAATGATTTTGTTGGTGACTTTTTTAAATTAAAAAAACAGCTGTGGGCTGAAAATCTTCCGATTCAAGTCAAAGGACACGATGTTGAAATGTATTTTCAGGATAGTAAAGAACCACATCACTCAAGCGGGACATATTCACTTGTTAGGGATGAATGGATAAATAAACCCACAAAAAAAATTGTAAACATTAATAGTGGTGCTGTTCAACTAAAAGCCGCCGATTTAATGAATACCATAGATGACCTCGAAGACAATAGAAGTAAAGAGAACTTTCTTCAGCGATACGAAAAGATTAAGAATAAAATAAAAAAAATGAGACAATCGGGTCTCGATACTGGTGGTGAATATTCCGTTGAAAACCTAGCGTTTAAAATTCTAAGAAATAACGGATATCTTGAAAAACTTATTTCAATGAAAAACGATTATCTCACCAAGGAATTGAGTCTTAATGAATTTATTGATGATTAACCATGAGAAAATTTATTGTAACACGAGCGCAATTGAATGAATATATCGAGAATAAGAAAGCCGAAAAGGTGTTCTATGATATTGTTGCCGATTTACATAATAATCAGAAATTTCTGAATGAGAGCATTTCGAAAGAACGTGTGAACCAATCGGTAATTGATAACTATGTGAGGAAAAATCTCATTACTCCGAAAGTAAATGAGATGCTCGTTAAATACGGAATCATTAATGAAAATCATCAAATATTATAATTTTTGGTCTCGCACAAGTATTTATAAAAAAATATAGCAAAATAATACCATATAAAAAGACATTACAATGGCAAAACATAAAAGCGAAGAAGCGTTTAACGCAAGAATGAGACAGTTAGCTAATATTGGCGGGACTTCATCATTGAAAGAATCTAACTCATTAGGTGAATTAATCGATGTTAAGCGTACTGCTGACGGTGTTGCTTATGGCATCGTGAAAGAAAATCATCAGTATTACATAAAAAAAGGTGGGTTGAGAGAAAATCCAAGTGTTGCGGATTTCGCATATATTGGTGGTTTATCAAACATAACCGAACATCAGTACCCATCACTTTCGACAGCGGATAAAAATAGAAATTTTCTGCTTGCAACCATTAACGAGTCGCTTTCAACTAAGGTAAGTAAGACAGGTAGTAAGAAAGAAGTTCTGAATGAAGATAATGCTGAAAAAGAAATTGCTGCTGCAAGTAAAAAGGTTGATGATTTGGAAGCAGCTACCGATGCTGCTACCGTTGCCGATGTTCCTTCAGAACCTGTAGATGATGGTGGTGAGGAAGAAATGGCTGCTGGAATCGAAGACATGCCAACAGATGAACCCGCTCCTGAAGGTGGTGAAGAAGCACCTGCTCCAGAGGTAGGTATTGATGTAGCACCAGAAGATGGTGAGGAAGCACCCGATGGCGATGAGGTGGATGCTCCAGAAGGTGGTGAAGAAGACATAGACGCTGCACCAGAAGATGGCGAAGAAGAAGAAAGTACTGGCATTGGTAATTTAAGTGATTCTCTAATGGATAAAATTGGAAGTGCTGCTGATGAAATTAGGAAAGAAAATATTGATGCCACTGGAACCGCATGGCTTCTCGGAACTTTTTTATCTGCCTTTAAAGGCAGTGATGACGACCCATCGAATAATAAATTCAGAGAATTGGGTGAAAAAGAAAGAGAAGAATATGCTGATATGATTCAAAACGTTACCAGTGATGAGGAAAAAGCAAGTGTAGCGGATACAGTCCCACAAGATGGTGATGAAGAAATGGAAGAGGGTGAAAAATGTAGTGAATGCGGTGGATTTAAAGAATATGCTGAAGCCAGAGGTTATACCTCTGAATCCCTTATGGAATGTGGAGACGAAGAAATGGCTAACCTTATGAGTGGATATGCGAATGCACATGGTGAAGGTCAAAATGACGGTGATTTTCAAATAGTTGCGCTTCTCGCCACACCTGAAATTCTTGAAAAACTCAAATCGGAATACGGGCACGAGGAATTCGCAGGACAAGTCGAACCAATAGCAACTGGAATGGATGACGAAACCAAAGAAGCCGAACTCAATGAATTATTTGGTGGTCTTAAAAATTTGGGTAAAGCTGCTGGACAAGGTATTAAACAGGGCGCACAAAATCTTGGACAAAATATTAGTGATAAGGCTGGTCAAGTTAAACAAGCTGTTGGACAAGCAGCAACTAATGTGAAACAAACATATCACGCAGGTGAACTTGGGGGTGAGGTAAAGAAACTCGAAAAAGCTGCTGCTAATTTAGGAGGTCAAGTCGATTCTCTTAATAAGAGAATGCAAAAAGCTGGTGGTCAACCAGTTAATCTTCAAAGTATTTTAACTACCATTAAAAATCAAGTTGGTGGTGCTAAAGGTGTAGACCTTAGTAAATACGGTAGTGTTCAAGAGGAAGGACCTGAAGTTCCCACGGATAGTCTCGAAGTTCAACCTAATATGGTTGAGAGTTCTGATGATGTTAAATCGGAAGAAGATTTCAAAGAATATGCTATAACAGTTTTGAAAAAAGCACATGGTGAGGATTACGATACCGATAAAGCTGAATACATGATTAAGGGTTTGGTTAATATGACGAAAGCCAGTGATGAAGAAAATTGGGGTGATGCAATCGGTATTCTACAACAATCTCTTGATGAATCACTTGAAGAGGCTGTTGATATCAAAGTCAGTGAGAAAGAAGGTAAGAAACTCAGTGCCGAGAAAGCACCTGAAGTCGAAATGAAAGAAGGCGAAGAAAAATTTGAAATCGGTGCAGGTTTTGATTCAATGGGTGGTGCGGTTGTAAAACCAGAAAGTGTTCCTGTTACAGAAGCCGAAATCAAACTCAGAAAATATATTCGTAATAGACTCGAAGAAAAAGCTGGTATGAGGAAACCAGTGTTGAATGAAAACAAGAAATCCGAAACCCTTTTGAAACTCGATAGAGTTATTGATAAGCAACTCGGATTGTTTGAAAATGCAGCGATGAACGAAATAATGGGTTTCAGTGTAAGAGAAAAATTCAATAAAATGAACCCCAACGACCCAAGTCAGGTTGAACAACTTTTTAATAAAACGTTCAACGATATTCTCACTAATCCTCAAATGGGTGCAATTGCAAGAGCAGCTAAAACCACACCAACGGAAACCAAATACGAAATACTGAAACAGTATGTGGATAACAACGGTGGGACTCTAAGACTTGCTGACCGTGATACTATAAGATACGCAACACGGCAAGAAAAAAATACCGCAACACCAAGTGCTTTCACTCAAGGTGGAACTCAAGGTAGAACCCAATGGGGTGGTACGGCAGGATAATATGATTCCATATTATATATTTTAGAATTAAGTTATGAAAAACCCGAAGAAATTCGGGTTTTTCTGTAACCTTTTATTATCTATATCGTATAATCTTGCATGATATACAGAAAATTCAATAAATTAAAATTTAAGAGAACCTATATCGGTGGTTCTAAAAAGCGTGAACTCGAAATCTTTGCGAGTGTTCAGGGCACAAAAGAAGATAATTCGGAATGCGATTGGTTTGAGTATCGCAGATTGTTAATGAATTACTGTGATGATATTCTTAACATCATCATTACTTGGAAAACCGTGTCAAATGTCTTGAGACACGCATTTCTTGTGTTAGGTATTTTAATTGCATTCACGAATCCCACATATGCCATTGTTATAGCAATCATTAGTTTTGTTGCACACATACTTTATCTGTCTCAAACAAATAAAGAAATGAAAACCCTTGCACAATATGGATTTGCCTTGGATGTGATTAATCGAGAAACTGGAGTAGAGTTATCGAAAAATTAATCAAGATTTCTTGTGGTTCAGTATTTATATGAAAATCACGATATGAACCACGATGAAAACCAATTGAAATTAATTTATGTTTTAAAAATCGGTTACAACGCCAAGGATGAAGGACTCTATGAATTTATTTTTTCGTTAGACCCTACTAATATCGATGTCGAGGGTTGGATGTGGGACATTAGTCCTGCTTGTAATAATGCTGACCCACCAACCGAAGAATATATTGATGAAATTTTAAATCTGAAGACTTCTTCATTTGATTTATTTTGTCTTCACGAAGCCGTAGACCGTGAATATATGCATGGCTATCATACAATTCATGCGTTGGCGTATGAAACCGAGAGGCAGATGGAAACATCTGGATATAGTGATTACGAACAGATGTTCGAAAACGACAGCGATGACACGCCTTTACTTGTGTTTCACTACGGCATGACATTGAAAAAAATAAAGTCATTACTGGATTTCAGGAAAATTATTTTAAGAGGAAATGAATTCGTTGAAACATCGTCATTAAAATTTTAAAGTTCATCGCTCCATTCGGGTGAGGGAAATCGAGGCACGGCAAGTCAAGATACTTGTCGTGCCTTGCTATTTTATTGTGCATTAGTATTTATTATAAAATATTGTAAATGTGCGCAAAGAAAATCGATGAAGTGAAACCCGATGATTCGATGTTTCCCGAACATATCCCGATAATACCTTTGAGTATTCAAAGAGAAAAGGATAAGGAAGAAGCCAGAAAACTGGCAAAAAATCTCAGGAAATCAGGGAAACCAGAAGCGGTTGTCGTAACTAAAGCGGGTATCGTAAAAAAATCCAGCGAATTAACTTATCAGGAACAAGAAGACGAAATCATTCGTTGCGCTGCGAATCCCGTGTATTACATCGAAACCTATTTAACTGTTTTTGACCAGACTCAAGGTGTTAGTGGGATGATTGTACCGTTTAAACTTTTCGATTTCCAAAAAGAATTAATTCAATCATATAAAGAAAATCGATTCGTAATTGCCAATAAATATCGTCAGGCAGGTATAAGTACTACTACTTGTGCATATATTTCATGGTATATCATGTTTCAAAGAAACAGACAGGTGGCAATTGTTGCTGACCGTTTGGAAACCGCTCGTGATGAAATCATGGGTGATGTTGTTGATTTCATTGAAGGTTGCCCGTCTTGGCTCAGACCTAAAACAGGTAAAGCCAGTAGTAAGAATCTCAAAGACACTCAAAAACTTAAGGTTTATGACAACGAATCGAAACTCGGTGCTTTTAGTGCGAAAGGTGGACTTAGGGGTTATACACCAACACTGATTTTCTGGGATGAAACCGCATGGACGGAAAAAGGAGATAAATTCTGGACAGCAGCTTTTCCCACACTACAAACTGGTGGTCGTGCAATTATGGTAAGTACCCCATCTGGACTCGATGCTGTATTCTACAAGACATTTAAGGGTGGTCGTGAAGGTAAGAATCAATTCAAAGCCGTTGAACTCTGGTGGTTTAACGACCCCAGATATAATGAGGGTTTGTATTGGTATAAAAACAAGAACAAGAAAAACGAAATAAAACAAGAAGATAACGAATGGTCTAAGGAACATAGAATAAGACTTATGGATGATGGTTGGGAAGCCAGTTGTCCTTGGTTTGAGGAACAGGTGAGGAACGCCAATGGTGATATGCGTAAAATTGCGCAGGAATTACTGTGTTCTTTCTTGGGTTCTGGTGATAACTTTATTGCAGAGGAATATCTTAAAAGAATTGAAGACGGGGAAATCGCTGTGCCTATTCGTCAGGCATATGTTGATAATAACATGTGGATTTTTGAAGAGCCTGAACCAGCAGAGGACTATATATTGGCGTTGGATGCCTCACCGGGGCATGGCGAGGACTACTCTACGCTTAATATGCTAAAAACCCGTGAAATTATTGAGGAAAAGATTGTTAGGAAAAACGGGAAAGAAAAGAAAGTCAAAATAAAACGACATAAAGTCGAACAGGTTGCGGAATACTATGGTAAACTCACACCCCAAATGCTTGCCGAAGTAGCGTATCAGTTCGGTAAAACGTATAACGATGCATATGCCGTTGTTGATATTACTGGTGGTTACGGTGTACAAACCGTGGAAAAACTTTTGGAATATGGGTATGAGAACGTACATTTTGCCGAAGTAACACATAAACCAAGTAGAGACCGTTTACAGGGTTATATTAAAAAAGGTCAGAAGACCATGCCAGATGGTAGTGTGATTACCGTTGACCTGATACCCGGTTTCTTCATCGGTAACAACCGTCCTTCCGTTCTTCTTGAAATGCAAAGAGCGATTCATCTTGAAGACGTACTTATTAGGTCACAGAGACTTCTTGATGAACTCAAGACTTTTATTACTGTTAGCGGTAATAGAATTGCTGACCACAAACGAACATTTCATGATGACAGTATAATGGGTCTATCAATCGGACTATATGTTCTGAATTACGACATGGCTCGTTACAAGCAAAGTAAAGGTGTGACCGAAAAAATGATAAACGCTATACTGACTAATAACGATATCAGTGAAATCGGAAAAAAAGAAGTCAAGAGAAAAAAACCAATATTCACCGCAGATAATCGTGACCCCTTGAATCCATATGGGGCAAATTCTTGGTTATTCCAAGGCGTTGAAGATAAATATGGGAAAAAGAAAAGATAGATTGTATTTATATTTAACTGACTTTTCCGAAATTTCAGAGTATTTATAAAAAACTATAATAAATTATAAAAATGGCAGGGGAAAAACAAAATAATGGAACGATATACCAACAATTAAATCAGATGTTGAATCTTGATGGTATGTCTTTTCAAGACGATACATCGGTTGCATCAATTACAAGTCCTCAAAAGGAGAAAATAGTCATTAAGGGTAGAACCCCTGAAGAAATTCATAAAAAGGGACTTGAAATTCAACAAAAAAAGGAACTTCAAAACAAGTTCTTCAGAACCACAGACAGAGGTTTTCAAAAAGCACTACAATATGAGGCAGCACGACTTCCAGCTTACATTGATTATGAGGGAATGGAATACTATCCAATTATTTCTTCAGCATTGGATTTATTCATGGAAGAAGCCACAACCATTGGTTTAAACGGTAAGATGTTAAATATTTATTCGAGTAAGGAAAGAATTAAAACCCTGTTAGAAGAATTTTTCTATGATACTGTAAATGTAAATGTTAACCTGCCTTTCTGGACGAGAAACGTTTGTAAATACGGTGATAATTTTGTCCTGCTTTACGGTGAAAGAAAAAAAGGTATTACGCATGTAAAACAACTTGTTAATTTTGAAATCGAAAGATTTGAAAGAATTAAAGATGGTAAACCGCTTGTACGATTCAAGGAAAGAATGACAGGTGATGAATTTAATGTGTTCGAAATCGCACATTTTAGATTACTTGGTGACGATAAGTATCTACCCTATGGTTCATCAATACTTAATAAAATCAGGAGAGTTTTTCGTCAACTTGTTATGGCAGAGGATGCCATGCTAACTTATCGTATAGTTCGTGCAGGTGAGAAAAAAGTGTTTAAAATAGATGTTGGTAATATCGATGAAGATGATATTGAGGAATATATTTACAAGGTGGCAACCACTTTCAAAAAGAGTGCACAGGTTCAACCAAATGATGGGCAAATCGATTACAGATTCAATGTTCTCGGTAATGACGAAGATTACTTCCTTCCCGTTAGAAATGCCAATACTCAGACTGGTATTGAAACACTCCCCGGGGCTCAAAATCTCAATGATATTCATGACATCGAATATCTTCGTGATAATTTATTTGTTGGACTTGGTGTACCTAAACCGTTTCTAAGTTTTCAAGATGCTGCTGGTGGTGGAAAAAATCTGGCTCAATACGATATCAGATTCTCTAAGAAAATAAATCGTATCCAGCAATCTATGGTTCAAGAACTCAATAAAATGGCAATGATTCACCTGTATTTATTGGGTTATACTGGGGAAGACCTTAATAGTTTCACGATAACACTTACGAATCCAAGCACACAACAGGAACTTCTGAAATCAGAATTGATGCGTGATAAAGCACAAACCTATACCGAACTCACACGTGGTGAAGCAGGTATAGCTGCAATGTCTCACACTCAGGCAAAACGCATGATATTTAATATGAGTGATAAGGAAATTGTTGATGACCTTAAGCAACAGAAAATGGAGAAAGTTGTTATGCAGGAACTTCAGGATTCTCCAGTATCGATAAAAAAATCGGGTCTTTTTACTGATATCGATAAGAGATTTGGTGCTCCCATTGAGGATATGGAAATGACTAGCGGTACTGGTGAAGAAGGTGGAATGCCACCTGAAGGCGGTGCACCTGCTGCTGGTGGTGCTCCACCTATTGGTGGTGATATGGGTAGTGCTCCACCTATTGGTGGTGCTCCCGCTGGTGATATGGGTGCTGGTGGAGCACCTATGATGGAAAATCGTGGTCTCACTGAAGAAGAATATAACAACCACATAAATAAACTGGTGTACGGTAAGAAAAAGAATGATGACGATGATGATGAAAGTTTTGAAAGAGATATAATTCAGGAAAACCATAAGAAAAACAAGCTGTTAAATAAAAACGCTGAAAGAATGGTCGAGGAAATCGATTCACTTATTGAGAATTCCAAATCCTTGAACAAATCAGATGAAAAAGACGAATTACATGATATTAATATTGACGACATCGAAAATATTGAATTTGACGAATAATTCAAGTATTTATGTTATGACAAACACATAACAAGCGTTTATAATTAATTAGAGTATTTATATTAAATCGAACCATACGAAATGAAAAACGTCAACATAGGGATTGCTAATTTGATAATTTCCGATAAATTAAGGGAATCGTATTTCAATGATAAGCTAATTGTTGAGTCAAAGAAACTCGCCAAGGATTTTTTTGATATGGTGAAGAATTCTCCTATCCTTCAATTAGAATTCAAGGTTTTCAATAATATTGAAAACAAACACATAGAAAACGAACAAGCTGCTACAAGATATATCGATAACAATATCAAGTTATTTGAAATCTATACCGTTGAAGAAATCCAAGAAGAAAGACAGAAATTAAATGGTTTCCTAAATGAAGAAAATATCCTCGTTGATAACGAAAGAGTCGAATTATATGATGCGATTGATAATTTAATTAGGGAATCTCTTAGTATTAGTGATGAAGTAGATGTGGATAAACTATACGAAGCATTTGCAACAATATTAACCCACATACAAAAACCCAAGAAAACCTTAACTGAAAACGTTGATATTGATGAAATTAATGAAAACGTATTGGAAATCGCAGTTAATAGATTTAATCAGAGATACGCTGGTCTTGACGATAATGACAGAAATCTAGTTAATACTCTGATTAAAGCGAATAGTAACGATAAACAGCTGTTGCTTGAAACCTATAAAACCGAAACACTCGAAATCTTGAATGAAATCGAGGAAGAAAGCAATAGAGAAAACATTGAAAAAGCCGTGAAGAAAATCAATGAGATGAGATTTGATAAAGATACTGTGGACGATAGCATTATCGAACTTCATGAATTGAAAAAAGAATTGGTTTAAAACAAGAAAAGGTCGGTTCACACCGACCTTTTTCATTAGTATTTATTGAAAAAAGATTTCCGCATTGCGTTTATATCCACACCACCATTAACCCCAGTTACGTTACCCTGTGAACTGAATTGCCAGATAGTCCAGTCATTCCATGTCCTAATCGGTGTACTTGGTGAGTCTTTTTCAGGATTAGCATTACCTGTAAGCGTGTAATATCTTGCGAACCACAGAGGATAATCAAACAGGTAATCGATTTCATAATTCGTTAGGAAAACACCACTATATATCATGACTTCGTAACCCGCATCTTCGATTCTACGAATCCAAGTATCAATATATGTTTTAATGTCATCTTTTTTATTACTCCATAAATAATTATTTCTAAACCCATCGTCTTCGATATCAAGAACAATTGGTAAATCTGGTGGACTCGGCATCAATGCAATGTTATCCAAACAATTATCGGCATCAGCATTAGCATCGTTAACAGGATTACTTGTTCTCCCGAATTCCGCAAAATGATAAACACCTATCTTAATACCATTAGCTTTTGCTTCCCTTATGTTTTTAGTGAAATCATATTTATTATAGTTAAACGAATCAATACTACTACCCTGTGTGATTTTCATGTATGTGAAATCAATCGGTACACTGTTTTTCTTCATGAGATTCCAATCGATGTTACCGTTCCAATGTGATACATCAATTCCATATACGGAATTAAGTTGTTCAAGTCTTTCAGGTGTCATCATTGTGGCTTGTGGCGCAGGAGTATTTTCGCTTTCTGCTGCCCTTCTTGCTGCTTCTCCAGCACTAATGTCACTAAATTCACGAGATGCAATGGAATCCATTACTCTTGGAACTGGATATTTTAATATCTTTGTTCCTGAGAATGTGGTTCTCATTTTATTAGGACTAATATTGTGTTCAACATCTAATATAATGTAAGCACCATTAAACATTGGAATGTTTTCCAATTGGAAATATTGTGTTGGTTGAATCATTGCGTTCCCGAAACCACTGATACTTGCTTTATATGACCTGTTTTCATACATGTTATAGAGATTCTGTCCTTTCGGTGTTGGTTGACTCTCTTTATTGTCACCCGCAAGTCTTGATAATATCTGAATACTTTCGTTGGTGTCATTATATTCTTTACTATCGATTTTGATGTCCTCAAACATCGATTGATTCTGTTCTCCGAATCTAACTCGGAACGCACGTACTTGACCCCAAGGGAAATCCTCTTTAGCTTTTACCTGATTCTGATTTTCATTATATTGTTGAGTATCTGCGCTGGAAGAGAACACGGGTAAACTCGGTGCATCGAGACTAATAATTCCGTCTTCCTCAAAACCATTGGTTTTGATTGATGGGTAACTTGATGTTCCACCGATATACATCGCCACAAAATATGTTTCCTCTTGATCTGAAATCGAACCCGTTTGTATTTTAAAGCTGTCTTCCCACGACTTATCGTTTTCAAAACTCAGAAAATTTTGTAACGGGAAAAATACGAAACCATTAGCTGATAGTAATGAAGATATCACCGTAAACACACTAGCACTGTCATCATTAACTAAATCAATAAGCATTTCAGCGTTTATCATTGTCTCGCCAATTGGGTTCATCGCCCTATCAACAAAAGCAAATCTGTCAATCAATTTAGTGTTATTACCTGAAATCAGGGGGTAATTTCTTTTGGCTTCACCTGTTCCTGATAACCATTTATCGTTTATATTTTTGAACGAGTAATACATTTGATTAATAATATCCTTATCACCCCTTATTTTTTTCGCCTTAATATCTTCTTGTCTCAATTCATTTTTAGTTTCACCGATTGATGATGATAATCTGCTGAATAGAGTTTGAAAATATAAATCGGTCGTGGGTTTGTAATAACTATCACCATAGTCAATATTATTATTGATTTCGAATAGCGATACGTAACCGGGTGAAAAATCTGTTAACGGAACTCTTTTAAATGTTTTTTCGGTGTGAATCACAATTGATTTTCTATAGATTAACCTACTCATTAAATTGGAAAACTGTCCCTTTTCTCCCCACGCATTAAAATCTTTTTCAGTATCCACATTAGGGTCTAAGAAATATTTATATCTCTTATCTTTCGTTTTAACATCTCTAATCGCTACGTTATTTGTGAGATTATATAACTTCTTAAAATCTTCCTGAAAAGTATCGAAATTTTCCATGAATTTTCTATATTCATCAATAAAAACACGCTTATCGTTTTCAGATAGATATTCTCTGACATCATGTAAATCAGCTAAAACATAGTAACCTTTATTAGGTAATTTTATTCCTTGTGATACCGATGTCCCCGTAAAGAAATCCAGAATATCGTCTTCCCAATCTTCTTCAATTGCTTTCAGTAGTGCACCGACATACGCACCAACATACGCAGGTGCTCCTATGATTGATGGAGTTGCGAAAAAATTGTTATTAATGTTATTCGGAAACCGTACAAAAGGACTTAGAGTATTTCCGAAATTCGAAAGAAACAACACCGAACTCAATCTGTTGTTATTGGTTAGATAATGATAGAGTTTTTCATCGTTATCATCTTCTGCCAGTGTTTGTGTCCAAATATCAATAATATTATTCCCCATTGAAAAAACCGATGTGCCTTTTATGTTAGATGAATCTGTGCCCGAAAATGATGAATGACCCTCATTATATGCAATATTCATGCTATTAGGATAATAAAAATCGATACCATCCCAAACATCAAAACCCGTTGACTTATATGTTGTCCCCCCATAGATACCGTAATACGAGTATTCATTAAGAAATCGTGTATATAACCCAGTATCACCACCTTCTCTTAGGTTAATTGTTGCCAGACCTTTCTTTTCGTTTCGACTTCCAAAAAAATCTTTATCGTTATATGTATCGGGAAGATAGGGTATGTTATCAGTGGTGAAGTCATATGTACCACGTCTAATCGCTGCCCTTGACCCAGCAATGTTTGATTTTTTCAGGAACTCATTTAATTTATTGTCTTTATCATCATCACTATTAATAGCAATTGGTTCATCAGTAATGTTTAATCCAACGAAATCAGGATTGTTTTTATCTGTATAAATTCTTGCCGTCCCAATATCTGATGGAGTAATGGGAAAACTAATGGGTTGATATCTGGTGAAACTATATAAACTACCTACCCTGTCACCTGTACTTGTTTCATAAGTAACAGTAAGATTTTCAATATCATCATAAAAATTCTGAATGTTATTAATGTAGCGTCTACACATGACATCAACAGCATCAGCAATTTTTTTAGATATAAGGGTTTCATTGATATTAATGGCTTCCGCAATACCATACATTTTAACATATGCTTTTGATATTTCGTCTAACTTCTCTTTTTTTCCATCAGTAAATGATGGGTATATTGTATACGGTAATACGCCTTGAGAGAATATGTAATAGCGTTGCAGTAATATTTTCAAAATATCGTTTCTCACATTATTACTGAGACCAAAATACGGACTTGTGGGACTTGAACCACCAAGAACCGAATCAATGGGTGCTATTGGAATCCAATAATTCAGACCGTCATCACCTTGATTGTTTCTCAGATTATATTGTTCTTCCCATTTTTCCTGAAGTAAGAAAGTGTTGATAAAATTATCAACTAAACTCAATTCGGGGAATTCAATGATTTTACTTAATTCAATGGGTGCTACTCTTTGCTTAGAATTATCATTGCCTTCAATTATTAATGGAAAAGGATATATTGTACTGGTGTTACTTTTTTCCCCATACGTACTATCATTTAATATGCGACTTTTATTTTCATCTTCATTGTGTGAGTGATGGGCGTTGACAGCTGTTTTCTTAAGTATTTCAAAAAACTTATCAACATCATTTAATATGATTTCCATAACATTATATACTGAAGGCAACATTCCGAGTTCCAGCATAAGAGCAGCGTTTATTTTATCCGCAACATCTTGTGCAAGTTCTTCTTTTCTTTTAAGCAGTTTACCTTTTTGTTTATATATACCGTAGTAAAAATCCGTGAGTTCCATGCCATAATACTTGGTTCTGGTTTCCTCTTGTGTTTTTAGATTTGAATTCAGTATGAAATCTTCTGGTGATTTAATGTCGGCTTCAGTAATTTCTATAGATGATAGGTTTTCACCCAACAGTCTTTCTCTGTATTTATTCAGAGCGTAAAAATACGCTGCCTGATTCGCAGAGGGAAATTCCCATATGTCATCAAGAATACTTGTTGAGGCTGTTAATGGTTCAGGAAATGGTGGTATTTCTGGTGCTGGTTTTAAATTGCTTGAGACAGCGTATGCTATGAATAGTCTTTCTGTTTTCGTATTGCTGTCGTTACTTGATTGTTGTTTCGCAATTTCAGAATTAAATTCTCTAATGTCTCTAATTTCTACGAAATAATCATTTTCTCTGTTATCGGTTTTAACTAGTTCAACAAAATTTATTGGTTTTTGTGGTGTTCTTCTTGCAAGATAAGGTGTACCTGCGTTCACTAATGCTTCGTTTTCTTTATAGCCCTGTATCAACCCATCAACGATATCGATTTTCACCAAATCATTTTCAATTTCTCGTAATTCAATCGTTTCCGCATCAGATTTCAACATCTTACCTATCTTAGCGTATACCGATTGTAATTTTAGAATTAATTCATACGTGGTTTGTGGTGGCTCACCTGTTTCTGATGACATGTTACCACCCAACTCAATTAGAGGTGTGTTTAGAATATATTTAAATAAAACATCGGTCAGTGGTGCAAATGTCACTCCCACGAACTCAGCATCAATAGTAAAATTACCGTTACTCGAACTGAATTCCGATGTGTATTTAACAAGATGAAGCCTATATGTTAATGGTTTTCCGTAATACCCTTTAACGGTGAGTTGGAAAATTGGGGGTGGAAAATCAAATAACATCCTATATGGAGAATCTTCTTGATTAAAAAATGCTAGACCCCTTATGTCCACAAACTGAATATTGACTTTAGGGATATATGAAGAATTCGTTTGCATCTTAATATTGGTTATACCAAAACCCTCATACTGGGTTTTATTACCAACACTTCCATCATAATAGTTTGTCGTGAAATTCAAATAATTTGGGTTTTCAGCACTATCGTCCTGATTAACACCAATAAAATTAACGGTTCCAAAATCAGTAAATTCGTCACTTACCTTATTATTTATTATAACCGTCCTACCCTTACGTGTAGCTTTTAATTCAGCGAAGATATACATGTCCTGATATTGTGGAACAGTATTGGTTTGATTCTCGTTGCCATTCATTATGTTAGGTTCAACCAGAATTACACTCCCATTAACCCTTGTCGTGCTGTGTGCCATGTATGATTTTTCATATAAATACCTCACATTAAAAAATATAAAAATATTCTCTTTTTATTGGATACTTTGGACTATTTATGTTAAAGAAAAATCACAATACTGAAAACTCGCTATAAATGACATCAATTTGGTTGAATCCGTTTTTCTATTTGTTTCTCGCAGTAACACTGTTATTACTTGGAGCACTATATCACTGTCTAAGAGACGGTAGCGAAAAAACAGCAGAAATGAAGTTGTTGCAACAACAACATGCAGCAAGAATAGATACTCTTAGAAAAGAACATAATGAAACGCTTGAAAAACTGAGGACAGAAATGCTTAAACGTGAAGAAGATAGGAGTCGTCAATGGATGGAAAGCGAGAAGGAAACACTCCGAGTACTTAATGGTGTATCATCACTACTTAGTTGGAGTGAGAAAATTGGTAGGGTGGAATCTGAAAAAATTATTAATAAACTCGGAATCATTCAAAATCAAATAACTAAACTAAAAGAATATCATAATGACAAAGATGGAGGCGCTGAGGGAAGTAAATAAAACGCTAACCGAAGTCTTAAATGAAATCGAAATATATATGTTTATAGAGAATATCAGTATTTCTGATGATAATAACGATTCCAATAATTATCCTGATATGTTGTTTGAGAATAAAATGGTTGATTAAACTATTTATATAAAAAGAATTTCAATATGAGTAAGATATTACATGCGGGAGACACGGGTTTCGGTATTCTCATAGAACATGATGCGGGTTTCGTAACCAATGAAACCGATAAAGGTATTCTGAATGAAAATTTTGAATTAAAACCTAATGAACCTGTGCTTATTAATTGTATTCTACAGAAATGGGGCGTAAAAAATAAAAACGGTCGTATCTACCCCCAAGATGTATTATTACAACAAGTAAATGAATACCAAAACCAAATCCAAAACAACAGTGCGGTTTCAGAAGCCGACCATCCCGACAGTAGTATCATTTCATTACAGAATATCTCACACATGATAACCAAGATATGGTGGGGAACAGGTGAAAAGGAAAATATTTTATACGGACAATTAAAACTCATCGTTTCTCCCGGTTACATCAACATGGGAATAGTGTCGGTTATTGGTGATAAAATAGTATTGTACCTCCAGAATAAAATAAGACTTGGAATTTCCAGTCGTGGTGTGGGTACATTAAAGGAGATAAACGGTGAAAATCTTGTTCAAGACGATTTCGAATTAATTGGTTTTGACCTCGTTGCGACTCCAAGTACCCCGGGTGCTTATCTATTCCCTGAACAAAAGGGAGATACATCATTTACTGAGAATTATGTGAAGAAAAACGGAATATATCTTAAAGAGAATGAGGATAATAAGGTTAATTCGGCATTAAATAGGTTCTTGTTATAAGGCTGGAATATAAGGATAAAATTCTTAATATGCAAGAAAAATTAACTGGAATTTATTAAAAATTATACTTTTTCGCAATAGGAATGTATTTATATAAAAATTAACAGTATTAGATACGACTTTAAGTTAAAGATATGACAAAAGAAAAAAAGACATCTGTAATTAAAGAAGCGGTTGCCGAGTATAAAGAACTCATGGAAGCTGCCAGTGCTAATGCTAAGAAAAAATTAGCTGATGAATTTCCTAATGAATTCAATAAACTATTGAAAGAGGAAATCGATAATAAAAATAAACCCAAAAAAGAGTCTTATAAAAAAATTGACGAGGGTAAAGAGTCTGACAAAGACGATGTTGGAACAAACAAAGAATCTGTTATGAAAAATGAAAAAGAGACCAAGAAGGTCGTAAAAGAAGAAGAAGGTAAAACTAAGAAAGTTAGTAAACCTTTTGAAGAAAAAGCTCCTGAGAACGGTCCTGATGTAGTGAAAGAGGAACGTGATAAGGATTTCATGGGAGATATCGAAACCGATACTCCTAATAAAGCGGATGGCAAAACCGAAGACGGTGATACATTCGTAGAAGAACCAACTACTAAGAAAGAGAGTCTCGCAAATGATACTCAAATCAAGGAAGAGTTCGACATAACAGAACTTGATGCAAACAGTGTAGGTATTGCATTAGAAAATGCTGAAGAAGAAGACGAAGTTATCACTATGGATGAAATCGAAAGTGAAATCGCCAACATTGAGGGTCTCGATGAAGACCTTTCTGCTGGTGCTGATGCCGATAAACCCAAAGCTGGTAAGGACGATGGAATTGCTTACGACAAACTCGTTAACATGAAAAACCAAATCGATGAAATGCTCTCAGCAATTGGTGAGCAGAAAAATAATGGTGGACAAGGTGCAAACAAAGTAAACATGGGCGGACCGACCACTGCTATGATTGATGAGGAAGAAGATGAGGTTTACGAGCAAAAAAATCAGGGTGGTAAGCAAAGCATACCGGGTCGTGAAAAGGGTGGTCCTACTCAACAAATGGTTGATGAGGAAGATGAGGAAATCACTCGTGATGATGTTGAAGCCGTTTTAGGTGGTGAAGTGAATGAGGAAGAGGTTGATGAAAACCTCGAACATACTCAAACACATCACAACGCAAGAAAAACTGGTTCCCATAACCATACCAATTATGGTAAAGAGAACAGATTGCGTGACGCAATGAAAAACGAAGGCGAAGACAAGAAGATTGGTAGTTTAATTAAAGAAAACAAAGAATTAACTAAGAAGTTAAACGAAACCAAGAAATATAAGCAATCCGTAACGACTTTAGTTGAGCAGTACAAAGATGCACTCGGAAAGTATCGCAATCAATTAAAGGAAATGGCTATTTTCAACAGTAATTTGGCACACGTCAATAACTTACTGGTAAATGAAAGTCTGTCATTAACCCAAAAAGATAAAATTAGTATCATCAACGAATTTAAGAAGGTGAATACTATTGCTGAATCACAGGAAAGGTACAAGTCTATCCTCACTGAAATGAAGAAAGACAAAAGGACTTTAACTGAAAATCTTGAAGATAAGGTGAGTGCTTCCGTTGCACCTTCTTCAAAGAAACTTGACGAAGCAAAAGAAGTTACCGCTTACGAAAACAATGAGCACATCAATAAAATGAAGAAGCTCATTGAGACTATCGAAGGCAGAGGAAGCAAAAAAATAATTAAGTAAAATCAAAAAACATTAATAAAATGGGATTTTTAACTGAAAGTGCGGATGTTGGTAATATTGGATTAAAACAACTCCGTGAACAAAGAGAAATAACAACAAACCGTTGGGAAAAAATCGGTCTGTTAGAAGGATTAGATGGAAACGTAAAAGAGAATTGCGCACAGCTTTTCGAAAACCAATTGTCACACATGATTAACGAATCTTCGGATTCAACAAACAGTGGACAATTTGAAACCGTTGCTTTTCCTGTAATCCGTAGAGTATTTGCGAAATTACTCGCAAACGACATCGTGTCTGTACAGGCACTCAACTTACCTATTGGTAAGCTGTATTACATCAATCCAAAAGCAAGCGTTAGAGTTGACTCTACTACCCCTAATTGGTCAGAACAAGCTGGTGGTGTTCATACTTCACCTGATGGTGCATATGGAAACGCTGCTGATAAAGCTGCTGGCGCAAGAACTCAGTTCGAAGAGCGTTCATTATATGACGCATTCTATGCAACTCAGTACGATGAAGAAGGAACTTCATTATTTGACCGTTCAAAAGGCGACATCACTGTTGTTACTGGTGCTACTACAGCACAAACTTGGACAAATGGTGTTGATAAATTCATCGAAGTTCATGTAGGTGGAATTTATAGCACTTCTGAAGGTAAATTGGTCGGACCAACTGGTGTTCCTATGGATACCGAGTCTTTCCTTGCTGGACTAAAAGTTGTTGCTGACACAGCATTCAACGCTCCTTCACCTTACACAGAGGAAAGCAAAGCTGCTGGCGAAAATCTTCCTTTCAATGTTAAGGTACAGAAGTACGGACAAGCTATTGTTAATCAAGATGGAGTTCTTAAAATCTTAGTTGACATACAATATGCTGGTGCTGGTGGATATCAGGCTATGAGTGCTGCTACTAGTGGAGTTACTTTCACTGTTACATACAGAACATATTCAGACCTTGAAGAAGATTCAAGAATGGCTGAAGTTACATTCCAATTAGACCAAGTTACTGTTTCTGTTGAAACACGTAAAATGCGTGCTATGTGGACACCTGAATTGGCACAGGACGTGTCAGCATTCCATAACATTGACGCTGAAGCTGAATTAACTGCTTTATTGTCAGAGCAAATGGCTGCTGAAATCGACCGTGAAATTCTTCGTGACCTCCGTAGAGGCGCAGCTTGGACTGCACGTTGGGATTACAACGGACTCCGTAAGCAACCTAGTGGTGGCGCATATTATGGTGTACAGAAGGACTGGAATCAGACGTTGGTTACTAAAATCAACCAGATTTCAGCACAAATTCACAAGGCAACCCTCCGTGGTGGCGCATCTTGGGTAGTTGTATCTCCTGAAGTATCTGCTGTATTTGATGACCTCGAATACTTCCACGTAAGTAATGCTGCTCCTGAACAGGATAAGTATAACATGGGTATTGAAAAAATCGGTACTCTTAGTGGACGTTACTTGGTATACCGTGACCCTTATGCTCCCGCTAATACAGTATTAGTTGGACACAAAGGAACAAGTATCCTTGAGACCGGTTACATTTACGCTCCTTACGTACCTATGCAGTTAACTCCTGTAATGTATAATCCATTCGATTTCACTCCGATTCGTGGTATCATGACTCGTTATGCTAAGAAAATGGTATTGAACCGTTACTATGGTAGAATCTACTGTGATGGTCTTCAGACTTTCGGTATTGGTGACTTACAATAATCAATAAATAAATGAATATAAAAAAGGTTGGTATATCCAACCTTTTTTTTTTATCTTTGTTTTGCATTAATAAATATGGAACATAGAATTTAATAAAATGAAAAAGATAATAATTAATAATAACGTCATACTGTTTCTGAACATTTCAGATTTCACCACAATAACGAAAAACGATTTACTTAAAATAAAAAATGAGTACGAAAATGAGTATGATAAATGTTTTATATATAATTATTATGATTTAAAAAATAATAAGTTAAAGATTAAAGACCAAATCAATAAAATTAAGCATTATAATCAAACCACTGTTCATGCCAGAAAATGTAGAATTAGATTGGTCGATAATAATATAAAAAACGAATTCTTAAACAACCATCACATTCAAGGCACAGATAAATCACAAATATTTTATGGTGCATATTACGATGAAACACTAATATCTATAATAACATTTAATACATCAAATAAATTCATTAGTGGTTTAAATGAGAACGATTACGAATTATCACGATTCGCAGTGAAATCTAATTTAATAATTAATGGCATTTTCAATAAATTATTAAAACGTTTCATTGATGATTATAAACCATCAAAAATTGTATCGTTCGCTGATTTAAACACATCCAACAAAAACAATAATATTTATATAAAATCGGGTTTCAAATTGAATAAAATCATTAGACCTGATTACAAATATTATTCAGAAATTGATGATAAAATATATCATAAATTCACATTTGGAACTAAGTATGATAAAAACGTTTCAGTTGGGGATATCCATGAAATGAATAGAAAAAAAAATCTGATTAAAGTATGGAATTGTGGTAAATTAAAATATGAACTTTTTATTAACGAAAATAATGAAAAAGTTTTCGGTTTCATTTATCAGATTAAGAACGTAATTAATAATAAAAAATATATTGGACAGACTACTAGAAACATTCAAAAAAGGATTTACGAATATAAATCAGCATTTAATTTAAAAAACCATAATAACCCACATCTATTCAACTCATTCAATAAATATGGTTGGGATAATTTTGAATTCTCAGTAATTGATTCTGCCCAAACAATGGAAGAATTAAATTCAAAAGAAATTAAATATATTATAAAATACGATACCACTAATAAAAATTTGGGATATAATATTGAATCTGGTGGAAATAATGCAATATCAAATATTGAAACACGTCAAAAAATGTCGGAATCTCATTCAGGTATTAAGCAAACACAAAACTGGATTAATAAAAGAGTTGCTAAAGCAGGTAGCGATGAAGCAAAAAAATATGGTAGGGCTAAGACAGAAGAGGAAAAACAAGAACTCAGTTTAAAATCTCCTAAATATTGGGAGGGGAAGACAAGAACCGAAGAAACAAAGAGAAAAATAAGTGAAACTAAGAAACAAAACGGTTTGTCTGATAAACAGAAATTAAAATTACAAAAGACAGTATATGCTAAAACATTAGATGGTAATTTTACTAAAACTTATGAATCAACCAAACACGCTTCATTAATTGAAAACGTTAATCAATCAACAATATCAAGATGGTGTTCTAATAATAAGGTTGTTAATAATTTTATGTGGTCATATTAAGATTGTTCCTCGAAAGCCACCCATTTAAGAACAGTAAATCCTTTAGCGAGGTTTTCATATTCTTCAAGTCTTTTTCTCATATCCCTAACAACAATATTCATTTTATCTTGTAATTGTTCTAATGTGATTTTCATTCTGTGAAAATCTTGACTAAATATTGTCCATTCATTATTTTTTACCTTACATTCACCAAATAAAATAATGTTTTCGAGAAGTGGATTAAAAACTATTCTAATTCTTTGTTTTTTTTCTTCTTCTTCATCAATTTCTATCTGTACTATCCATTCTAAATTTGTTCTTTCCATAATTATATTGTTTTTATTCTTCTTCGCCTTCTATTTTAACTATCCATTCCATTGTATTATCTTTTACATTTACAAAATTTAATGAACCCTATAGGTTCGTAGGGACTTGCTCTTCTATCAATCTGTAAACCACACTTTGGACATGGTTGATTAAAACCCATTCCAAGTTGACTTAAATCATAAGGGTTTCCATTGCTTCGATATTTTTTCTTAGCATTCAACAACTTACGATATTCAGTTTTATTAACTCTCATCATGCCATTCATTATCAAAAATCAAATCAAGTTTGGCTCTGGTGTACGCAACATATTGCAAGTTCTTTTCCTGCATGGCTTGCCATGCTTTCGGTGTTTGCATTGGTAGTAAATCAGGTCTTATAATGAAAACCCTATCGGCTTCCAATCCCTTGATTTTATGTACAGTACTTAAAACAATCCCCTGAATTTCGTCAGTGAATATCATTTTTATTTTATTTTTTAAATCTATCACACTGTCCGATATCTGTGCCAGAAATAAAAGAGTATTCACTTTATCTTCGAGTGCTCCATATCCAGTGTGTTCTTTGGGGTCGAGAATTCCCTCTTTTCTTAAATCATTTCTGAACGCAGCTAGTTCGCTTTCCCAATATGATATAAGTTTTTCGAGATTATTAATGGTTCCCATTAACTCGATAAGGTTATTACCGATATCGCTGCCTTTAATGACGGCTTTTTTGTGTTGTGTGATGAATTGAAAAAACAATCTTACCAATGGCATTGTTGTTCTGCAAAGCACGAAATCCCCGCTTTGTGCTTCTTCCAGAACATTACCGTCTCTAACGCTGCCTTCTGGTGCATCTGGAAGTGCTTTGATATCGGGCACGATTTCCTGTGCTCTTTCAATAACTTTTTTCGAGCACCTGAAAGAGGTTGTGAGTGGTAATATTTTAGTATTTGGGAACTTTTCAAACCACATATATGATTTATCATCGGCAGCATTAAAACCATAAATTGAATTATGTGTTAATATTCCATCAGCAACATAATGTTCATGTTTATTTATTTTTAGAGAATGAACGTAACCAGAATATTTTTCGTAATAGAGATTATTTATTTTAGTATATTTGGGTTTAATCACATTTCGATAACGATTTCTATTTTTTATCTTAAAAACATTATTTTCATCGAAACTTATCATTTCCATTAAATTTGGAAGTACATTACATGCATGTAACTCAAACATATGTTTCTTCGAAAAATAATTCCCATTTCCTTTACACCAAAAAGGATAATCGTATTCACGATAAAAATGATTTAGAAGACTAATAGCTGATTTTCTTAAATCATTTTTATCAAACCTATCATAAAATGTATCAATAATATTTTGTGATATGTTACCTTTTTGTTGTCTATAGGTAAATATCATTTGGGGGATTTTATATTGTAAGGAATAATATTGTTCATCAATATAAGCATCAAATTTATTTTCATAAGTATTTAAAATCCAGAAATTATCCGCATTTTCTTGTTTGGTTCTATTTGCACCGAAATTAATTCCATCCCTACTCCAAATGGGTGCAATACCGATACGAAAAAAACCATTTTTTCCCATTAAATATAATAAAAATTTGTGTTTAGAATTTTCATCAATTCTGACAACACATCGATGGTTGGGTGTGTATTTACTTATTTTATTATGGGATTCAATTACGACTAAATTCCCATTAAACATCCTTTTAGATGTCTCATCAACATTTTGCCCATATTTAGACATTGATTTTCCACCCCATCGATGTTGTTTATAATAACCAGTGAAATACCCTTTATTTGGTCTATCATAACTAACAACCTTATCATTAACACATACGTCTTCAATATTTTTTTCAGTACCATCGGACATTAAAATTTTTGAACCATTAGGTTGACATTGGTGTGCATCTCCGAACGCAAATAATCTTCCTTGAAGTTTTTTTGTTTTTTTGTCACGCTTTAATATTTTTTCAATTATTTTGATTTGACATTTATTAACGTCTTGTACCTCATCAACAAAAACATAGTCTTGTGGAAAAAACCAAATACCGTTATCAATTGCTGGAAGAAATACCATATCAGTATAATCGAAAAACCTTCTATTGGTTGTTGCTTCGTCTAAGACTTTAAGTACACGCTTTATGTCTTTGGGTTTATTGAGATTAATATCGTATCGGTCTGCAACATATGGAATATATTTTTGATTTAATGTAAGTGTTAATCGACAAAGATTCACAAGTTTTTTTATGTTTTGTAGATACATGGCTATATCTTCTTCAGCATGAAATTCTTCATCAAGTTTCCAAGATTTAGATTTTTTAAGGATGATTTTATCCATTTTAAACTCATCAAATTGAATACTATCACCATATTTTCGTTTAAGTGCACCCAACCCTAAACCATAGGTGGTGTAACATCTCAGGTGTTCAGGTAACTTGGTTTTAAGTTCTTCCTGAATATGTTTATTGAATGCAAGAAATGTAATGTTCTTTTCTTTGGGTAGTAATTTGGCGCATTCAATTGCTGTGGTTGTTTTTCCTGTTCCCGCTCGTGCCTTAATTAAAAGGTTCTCTGGTCTGCGTTTCGTAAATAAAAATATTCTTTCCTGTTCTTTTGTCGGTTTAAAATTCATGCTCGGATTTCAATTTTCGTTTCATTAATACTGTACTCATCATCCCAATTCAAATCAGGATATTGGATTGTTGTGGGGTGGAATTTAAATTCTTTGAGTGATACGATTTTCGCAAATTCTTCAAACTGGATACCGTTGGGGTATTTTTCTTTCATTTGTGTTTCAATTACATCCATAATTTCACCATAATCCTGTTCCCGAAGGACATTTGTTTCGAAACGAATTTCAAAATTAATTTTATGTATCATAACTTTACCCAATGTTCGTTTGTGATTCCGTTTTGTAATTCAAAATATTCGTGTTTATAATCGGCACTATTATTTTCATCGGTTTCCACCATAACCTTTAATCCCTCAACTCTATCAAATAATTTGCCTTTATAATATATATCTTTTTCAGGCAAGTCATCACGTTCTTCGATACTTTCAACCATGACCTGATAACGACTATCCATCATCATCAAACTCAATTCACCTTGAGTTTTCATGTTACCGTATTGAATTTCAGCCATTTCATCACCAACCTGACCAAGCAGACTAATGGTTTCACCCATTACCTCAAAGGTGTTTTGGTCATAAATCTGGTCATCCATTCTGGCATGAACCATTTGTAGGTAATATCTTGCGATTTCGATGGCGAAAAATTTGTCTTCGGGATTTTGGTCATAATCTTCAGGTAGTTCAATGCAAGGTCTACCATTCTCATTCAACCCAAAATCATATTTAATTTCAAACATAAGACAAAGATATGATAATCTTTTGAAAACTAAACCATTTTTTAAAAATTTTTTTCAGTATTTATTAGAAAACAATCATGGCATTAATTAGCGTAGCGGAAAAAAATAAACTATTTCTTAAAGTCAAACATGAACTAGGTTTCCCTCTTCGTCCGTTTGAAATCAAGGACGAGATGATGGACTCCTATTTAGAAATGGTTATTGAAGATTATTCGTCACTGGTGAATAACTGGATGATTCATCAGCAATGGGTTGGTCTGGAAGGTCTGGGCAAAGAAACAGGAGACTTTCTCGCTGCTTTCACCAATAGGTCTAACACATATATGGAGAAATTCACATATGCATATTCAAGGCAAGTTGGATTAGGTACTAATGCACCTGCTTCGCCCGGTTGGGAACTCAAACGTGATTACATCGTAACATCCGCACATACTCAACACTATATTATTCCTGCTGGTCGTGAAGTGAATGAAGTTCTTTGGGAAACACCACCACCTATTGATGGTGGTCTCGTTGACCCTTTCGCTCTTAATGCTTGGAGTGCTGGTATGATGGGTATGTCTTATCTCGGAAGACCTGCATTATATGTTCAACCGACATTCTCAACATTACTTAGTGCTCAAGACAGAAGAATGAAACAAAGAGTGTTGCAATCCATACTTACTTATCGTATCACGGGTCTGGAAACAGGTGAGAAGATGTTACACCTGTACCCCGCACCAAATGACCGCCATGAAATCGCTGCTTCATGGGGTAAGCATTATAGTGGTAGAAAGGTATGGTATTGGTACTATGATACATTAAATGTCGACAGAGAAAAATGTCTTCAGGAAAACGAAGACGTGGTTAGACTACCCAGTGACCCACCAATAGACATCCTGAAATGGGAAGACGTTAATGACCCCGCACGTCAGCAAATCAGAAATCTTTTAATTGCCAAGGTGAAAATGGTAATTGGTGGTATCCGAGGATTTTACAGTGGTGAACTTGGTGTCGCTGAAAAACAGTTGACTATGGATTATCGTCATCTGCTCGATGAAGGCACTAAACTAAAAGAAGACACTGAAAAAGTGGTTCTCGACCTACTTGAAAAACTTAGTCAAGACAAGCTCGTTGAAGAACGTGCGAGAATCGCTGAGAACGTTAATAGAGAACGTGGTTATCAACCACCTATGTTCCCAATAATTCCGATTTAATGAAAAAGAAAAAGCAAATAGAGAATATTCAGGATGACAGGATGGGTTTATTTATGTCGGATAATAGTTTTGATTTAGATGTGATGTACGGCAGAAACTTTCTGCAAACCGATAACGCACAAAAAGTCAAGATACATAAAATCAATATCATCGACACTAAAACCCATGACTTATATGGTCAGGCAAAAACCAAAGACAAGAAGTTCATGTCACCTGTGGAAATAAGTGTTATGGTGAATATCGAAGCCAGTGCACAATCGTATTACGGTGATAATGCTGGTGGTATTAGTCGTGACGACACAGGTAATCTGATTTTCGGTGTATACCTTAAAGAGCTTGATGAAAAGCAATTGGAAGTCGATAGAGGTGATATCGTAGAATATAATATGAGTGGTGAAAAGAAAAGATATTACGAAATAGAAAACGCCAACAATGTCACTGATGAAACTCAGAAAACCATCGGTGGGTTCAAAAGTTATTGGAAACGAGTTAGTGCTGTTCCAGTTAAAGAAGACGTTGTTCCATTCTTGAGTGAAACAAAAGGATTTTAATGAGTATTTATAATAAATTTAATAATATGGCAACAGTTAATAGCAAACAAAGACTTTTCGAGGTCATGAGTAAAGTAGATAAGACATTCAAATTAAATGAAAGTGTTGATAACATGAATGTAAAGCCTCTTGATGAAGCAGGTAGAAATGAGGCTAATAAGAACTACACACATTTTGCGGTTCTAAAAAACATTGCACCTGAAGTTGATGGTCAAATTGTTAATGGTTGGGACTATAGAGGGTATGACCCTACGGAATTACGTCAATTTAAAAAAGATTATTTCTTTAACGATATGGCAGATAATCAAATTAATCCGAAAAATATTAATGTTGTTACATCAAAATATTTACAACGTAGTGGCATAAATCCATTTAGTTTTGATTTCTGGTTTCTACCCCAAAAACCTGAAAATCAAAAATATGTTGATTTGATTTATACTGTGTAAAAAAATACGGACATTAAAGCGGACACCAGATGTCCGCTTTTTTATTCCATCACCATATCGTCCACCCAAATCGGAGTCTTTACTCCAACATATGCACCTTCAACATTGAATTCGAAATACTTAATTGCTTCTTCTTCAGTCATACTATCTCGTCTCATTAATATCATAATGCATTTACATCTGGAATACGCAAGTCTGGTCTCACCAAGACCGTTATCAAAAACAACCCCAAGGATTGCATCATCAAACCCATCAGCAGAAAGTAATTCAGCATCGGGATAATGTTCTGTTATTAGCTCAAGTTTATTCATACTTCAATTTATTTGTTTTTATTTTTTCAATGTCACTTATTATTGTAGTTATATTTTTCTTAATATCCATTAAAAATTCTTTTTCATTTATTCTAATAATTTTACAATTAAAATTTTCAACTAGAAATTGTTCTCTTTTTAAATCTTTTTCAGTTTGTTTCTTAGTGTTATGTTTCGCCTCATCCCATTCGATGCATATATTATATTCTTCAATATAACCATCCACCCAATATCTTATAAATTTTTTTTCACCACCATTTAACGCATGCTGGATATGTAAATCCAATTTCTCTGAAAGCATGTCTAAATATATAATTGAGTTTGCATTATACGTTGGTGCGTGTTTTAACCAAATCTCGCCATATCTTTCAATAGTGGTGTTAATTGCTTTATCAATGAATTCTTTATATTGTGTTGGGTTTTCGACTCCATATTTTCTCAACATTGTTTGTTTAAATTTAGCAACATTATTATAGTTTTCATTACCATATCTCTCATATTTTGTTTTTTTTATTTTATTAATTGTCGATTTATGTTGTGATGGATTTTCAACGCCAAAATGTTTCGTTGAAGTTTTAATTTTCTTTTTTTTAACCTCATTAAGTTGATTAGTACTCTCACAACCGTATTTTTTTAAATTATTTTCAACTATTTTATTTTTTATTATTGGAGATTGTGATGCATATTCAACACCATAAATTTTCATTGTTGTTCTTTTTATTTTTTCCTTCCCCTCGTCAGTTTTCAAATATGAGTCAACACCATATTTTTTCATGTTCGTTTCTTTTCTTTTTTTAATTTGTGATTCTAATTTTGAATGATGGTCAACACCATATTTTTTAATTGATGTTTTTTTTGTTTTAATTAAATATTCTTTAGTTTGGGTGTATGATTCGACACCATATTTTTTTAAATTGGTTTGTTTTACCTTTTTCTTGACCACATCACTTTGTGAAACATATTCGACACCATATTTTTTTAAATTAGTTTGTTTTGATTTTTCAATGTTATTATATCTTTCAACACCGTATCTATCATAACACGTTTCAGATATTTTATTTTTAACCATTTCAGAATTACTTGCACATTTTACTGAACAAAAAACTCTATACCCGCCCTTTAAACTAATAAACCCACAATCATTACCACAATAACATTTATGTATTTCAGTTACTTCATTAATATAATTATAATACATTTGAGTGAAATTATTTAATTGGATGTTTAATGAATAATTAATAATTTCATTAAACATTTCAGGCTCATTTTTCATTATTGATTTTCTTGTTATCCGTATCATTTCTCAATCTATCTTTAAGGTCAATTATTTTACTAATCAATATTTTCTTTCCATCATTACTTGGGAAAATATCGATTGACTCTCCATATGATAAATACATGTCAATTACAAAAAGAATGAGTTCTATATCATATTTAAGTAATTTTTTTTTTGATAAAACATATTTTAATAATATAATTATTATTAGCACGAGTAGTATTATCAATATATATAGAATCACCATTCAATTTATTTAAGTTTCTTCGCTCTTACTTTACAGATATGTGTTTCACCAAGTATTTTATCCCAAGGCATAGGTACGCCATTATTTACGAAATCTTCGTAATAGTCTTGCATTTTATAAAAGAATCTGGTTTCCTGATTCATACCTTTATAAACAAGCCCACGTTCCTTCCAAGTATCACCATAACGTTTTTCGTCTTCCCAGAGTTGAATTTCCAAATCTTCTGCTGTTTCTCTAATTTCGTCAATTAATTTGACATTTCTTAATCTTTCATCCATGATTGATAATATTTAATTATTTCTTCTTCAATCCTACCGATAATTCAAATTTAATTGTTGGATGTGACTTATAATTAATTAATTCAAAATCATCAATAGTTAGATTCATAATATCCTCAAGAGTATCTAATTCTTTATTGATTTTCATTTCAGGTAAATCATATGGTTCTCTTTTTAGTTGTTCTTTTACACCATCAAGATGATTAACATATATGTGAGTATCACCACCAATCCAATTTGAAATCCCAGCAACCATATTACTGGCTTTAGATATTAACATCAACAATAATGACATTGATGCCAAATTAAATCCTGCACCCAATGCCGTATCAACACTGCGTTGGTACATGTTAAGGTCGAGATAGAATTTAGGAATATTCCAACCAGTGTCGTCAATAACTTTCATGTATTCAGGTGTTCCTTCCCAACCATGAGCATCAATACATAATGGAAGTTTGTTATTATTTGAGGCATATTCTTGTGCTAAATCTCGTCTTTCTTCAAGTGAAAGTGGTCTCACAATAAACTGATATAGTAAATGACAAGGAGGGAGCGCACTTATCTTTCTCTGTTGAGGATTCCATCCATCTATGATATGGTAACGACTATATGGGTTTGTTTTCAAACCATCAACAACATCTTTTATTTGGTCAACACCCACATTATTATCTTGTTTCGATAGTAAAAACCAACCACCAGCAGTTTTCCTCTTACCGTTACATACTCGATTTAAGTTTGTTGGTTCAACCCCTATTTTTTTAGCAGTTCCTTCAATATTTTCAGTAATAATTTCTTTAATTCCATTTGAAATGGTATAAATAATATTTTTTGTGTGTAATGATGCATTTTCCTTACTGTTTAACCAAACACAAGTTTCTTTGGAATAATATTTACCACCTAAAAAATCTTTATCGAGTTGATATTCATTAGGATTATTTTCCTTTAACTCATAATTCAATAATGTCTTCACATCCTCTTTAAATATATCAAAAAATAACCAATCGTCTGAAACATACACACCCCTTCCACCATATTTAATAAAACTTGGGTCATTATAATTATAACATCTACTAATCATTGCTGACCATGTTTGGAATAGTTGATGTTTTTTTACACCTTTCATATTACCCTTGTTTCCAAATCCAAATGTTTTGTGATTGGATACATCAATAGTTGGTTTCTTACCAATATTAAAATAATCAACAAAACCACCAAAATTTCTCCAAGCGTGACCATAAACTGGACCTAAATCACCATATTTATAATGAAATTTTTCTTCAAAACGTTCTTCTTTAACTCGTACAATGAATTCTTCCATCGTAATGTCTTCAATATCTGGTAATAGCCAAAGTCTTTCTTTAAAAAATCTGTAAGCATCACCATTCCAAATATTGACGTTATTTACCACAAGATACCTAATATTGGTTTCACCCCTGAGAAACCACAATAGTTCATGCACAATGCCTTTCCAGTACATTTTCTTAGTTGTAAGCAATGGAAATCCTTTGGATAAGTCCATACTTATATCTGCCTTAGATATGCCAATGGTGTTGGGCATGTTGGCTCTACCACTTTCTTTCTCGATGCCTTCGTCAAGTATTTTTTGTAATACGTCCAGATATTCTCTCATTCAATTACTTCTTTTATTGCTTCAGGAAAAATTGCGAGATAATATCCGTTTTCGGTAATTAGAATATTATCTTTTTCCTCAAAGATTTCAATGTTATTCCTTTTTAAATCATCTTTAAATTTATTAATGGCATTAATTAAGTTAATATCATTATTTAGTGATTTAAACACATTTTCTTTTTTACTGCTTAGTTCAGCACCGACAATTATCGTTGTTTTTTCCATATTATTTTTCTTAAAGTGATTATTCATATTCAATATGACTCATTATTTCATCAATAAGTGCAACTGATTCGGCATTATAGTTATTAGTGCGTATCAATAGATTTAAATCTTTAATTACACTTAAACTAAGATTTATTGTTCCAACAATCTTATCCTCATCATCGAGAATTTGTAATTTCATTGGTTTAAATTTTCTACTCATTTTATTCGATTCTTCCATAATTTTATTTGTGTTTTGAATTATTGATGTTGTCGCTTTCTTTTTCTACCTCTTCATCGAGGATTTTCTGTAAAACTTCTTGATATTCTTTCATTGTATCTGATTTAAAATCTTAAACGACCTTTAAAAATATATGTGAACGGATTACTTATAATATACCATATTCTCACATACCATTTTTCTCCTGTTTGAATTATGACTGCGTAATTATTCTTTTTATTGAGAATTATTTTTGCTGACTGTGTTTCATGTTCCATTATTTTCCTGAGTGACCGAAGCCTTGTGCTCCCCTTACTGTATCTGAGAGTTCCTGAACTTCATTTAAAGTTATTTTTTCATATTTAGATATTATCATTTGGGCAACCCTATCATTATTTTCCACAGTAAAACTTTCATCACTTAAATTAATTAAACATATCATTATTTCACCACGATAATCACTATCGATTGTGCCCGGTGTGTTAATCACTGTAATTCCAGATTTAATAGCCAACCCTGAACGTGGTCTAATTTGTGCCTCATAACCAATAGGGAGTTCGATATATATTCCCGTTGGTATTATTTTTCTTTTAAGAGTTGGTATTTCTACTGGTTCAACCAAATTAGCACGTAAATCCATTCCAGCAGAGCCTTCAGTAGCGTAAGCAGGTAATTCGTTTTTCGATTTATTGATAATTAATACATCACACAAATTCATAGTTATTTTCTTTTTGTTTTATAATATTTAATGTTAAAAGTTTTTCTACTTTTTCAGGATTTTTACACCAAGAACACACATCTTCTAATGATACTTTATCGTGTAAATATGCCCATAATGTTGCATTTCCAAAATTTTTATGCAACCATCTATGGTCACTCCACGTTAATAACACTAAGTTTTCTTCAGAATTATTATCAACCACACAATCTCTATGGTGAACACAATAATTATTTGGAACTTTATCTATTTTCAAATACCCGAAAACTATTTTATGGTGTAATTTGATTCTTCCAAATTTTGGTAACCTGTCCAACAAATACTTACCATCCCTTTCAGCATTTCTAAAATTAGGGTTGTTAACACCAAGATATGCTTTTTTTCTAAATTCCGCAACACATTTGGTTGAGCAAAAATATCCTTGTGTTCTTTTATATCTTTTTTTTGATGATTCTTTTAAATGAAATGATTTTCCACATTCAGTACACGTTGTATTATTTTTCCCACGTAATTGAGATGCAGCACATTTTTTTGAACAAAATTTTGCCTTATTTTTTCTACTATCAATGACAGTGAAAACATTACCACAAGTTAAACAATTTTTTTCTACCATAATATTTTTACGATAAATACTTGGTGTTATTGAAAAATAACAATAAACCCAACAATATTTTATTAATATTATTCATTATCTATTATCTCCACTTCCATGAATCGTTCCACGGGCATGTCTTCCAATTAATTTTTCAATATTATATGTCGCAACGTCCTCAAGACCGAATCCCAGATTCTTACACATACTTGCCATATACCAAAGAGTATCTCCAAGTTCAGCTTTAATTGCATCTCGATGTTCATCGGTTATTACACCACCTGCATCTCTTATAATCTTTTTGATTTTACCTTGTACCTCACCTGCTTCTCCAAGTCCCAGACCGTCATAGGCAACTGCAAGTAATTCCAAAACA
>Ga0306898_1000071_pt1 | contig 43388 bp, 51 predicted proteins | sample AntRauMFilla1564_FD_190424 | JGI IMG/M metagenome (GOLD analysis project Ga0306898, IMG submission 190424) | Saline lake microbial communities from Rauer Islands, Antarctica - Metagenome Filla 1 #564 (v2) (version 2) | ecosystem: Environmental > Aquatic > Non-marine Saline and Alkaline > Saline ...
TGACAGGCGTTGAGATCACAGTTGACCCCGACGGCGGCGGCGCTGCGGTTGAAGTGGTCAGAATAGCGTCACACGTTTATGATGCTGGCGCAAACACAAACAGGTTTTCTTGGACAAGCGCGGTCGGGACCGCCCCAACTACGTCCGCAACGTACCACATCCGCACAATCATCGACGGCCTAAGCATTACAGACGTTGACATCCGCAACTGCCCGACAAGCGTGGTTCGTGTCTTTGGCAATTTCAGGTCGCCTGCTATCACAAATATCACAGACAACAGCGACGCGGTCACGACAAACCCAACTATCAAGCTGATAGCGGACGCAAGCAACTATTGCCGCAACGCGGAAATCCGCGACTGGACGGCACGCAATAAACTGGGGCCAGACATTGACGCGGCAAACACGGGCACGCGGATCAATGGCGACTTCGTAGATCGGTCAACGGCGGTCGAATACATAGCAAGCGGCACAATTGCTAACGATGAGGTTTTCCGCGCGGGTGCCTTGCAATACATTGGCGAAACCAGCGCGACAGACATTAGCGATATGGACGCGGTTGTGCCGTTTGGCGACGCTACATTTGGTCATTTCGGCGCTGTTGGTGACGCGGTAGTAGCGGCGGGCCTGCTTGTGTCTGGTACTAACGACGCGGTTGCGTTGCAGGCAGCACTTACGTGGATGTCCAGTGAACGGGGTCGCAAGCTGAGCGAAGATGCTGGCGCGGTCTACCGGACTTCAGCGCAACTTTCTGGCGTTGGAAATTTCAGTCTTAATCTAGGCAGCGGTCGCATCTTTTGTGACGCAGAGGTGAGAGTGCTTGATTGGTCAGCAACGATATTCGGGCCGTATGATCTGGGCGCAGACTACACTGCGGGCGACACGGCGCTTGATATGACAGGATCGCCGCTGGCCACTGCGCCAAAAGCTGGCACGGTTATGAAAATCGTCTCCGACGCGGTTGACCCCAAGAACAGAGACAGCGGGTCGGAGACTCGGCAGTTTCGGGTTGGCGAAACGTTTATCGTCGGAAGCGGATCGACCACAACAAACATCGTCCTGTCGCGGCCTTTGCAATATGTGGTCGGTATCAGCCCGACAAGCACCGCTGGTGATGAGGCTAGGGTTGTCAGCTACACCACAGCGCTGAACGCGCGAGTAGTTTTTGCTGATCAGGATGAGCGGTTTGAATTGACTGGGGGCCACTTTAGCCATGAGGGCGGCCATGAAGCGGACTGGATCAGCACCACAATGCGCGTCCGTGGGTTTGTTGACCCGCTCTTTGGGCGCGTTTCTGTGGGTACAGGCTACGGACCTGCAATTGCCCTCGCTGGGACGTACCGAGCAGTCGTTGACAACCCTAGTTTTGAATATTTAGTAAATGATACATCAAACGGGCAATTTGGTTATGGGGTTTCAGACGCAGGCACAATGACAAAAGTGACAGGCATCGGCGCAAACAATACCCGCCACGCCTACACGTCGTCGGTCAATCGCATGTCGGCGAATGAGCGTGACCCAAAGGCTATTATTTCAGCGGGTCGGGTTGAAGCTGCGCAGATCGTCGGGGGCCACGCGACAGGCGGAAGCGCGTCGCAATGGGACACGCACCTGTCAACTGAAGGCGCAACATTCCGAGACACGTACTCGCGGGGCTGCACAGGTTCTTCAGTAGGCGTTCGCGGCAGGGACGTGAGTATACTAGGACACACCTCGCGCGATTGTGGTCTGGGTGTTAACTTCTTCACTGGATACCAATCTGGTGACGCAGATGAGGACTTCTTCACTGCGGGCAAAACGGTTGCTGACATTACGTCTGGTAGTGCAAGAGACTTAGACTTAAAGTGTAAAGAGGAGCCATTTATAGTTTCACACGCTATTGTCGAGCTGACGGGCAAAAGCATCGTTACCACGCAAGACCACTGCGCGATACACAACAACGGCGGCATTTTGCGGATTACAGGTCATCACGAGTTCACCTCCATAGCTGGCGGGGTAGACCATAGCCGGACGGGGTGCATTGAGGTAGACGCCGCAAATTCTGCTTTATCCAGCGCGCTTCCTTTGGCCCAAACAATTATCGAGCAGGGGGGTGTAGTCGTTATTGACGCAACAAACGCGGATGCGTCAACTGTAAACGCCATGGTGGTCGCAACAAACGCCGAGCTTATCGTGCGCGGTAGGCTTGTGTTCAAGTTGCCGTCTGGTGCGGGCTGGAAGTCCGGTAGCGGCGCGATCCGTTGCGAGGGAGAAGGCGTGATTGAGTATGAAATTGCGGGCGCGGCGGATAACTCGATCATCACAAACGCCGCAAGTCTGGTGGACTTGCGCGTAAGGTCTGTTGACGGCACCGTGCGGTGGGACGATGCAAAGAAAGCTACAACTGGCCCTGCGTTTCAGACATTCTTTGACAGCACTGTAGGTGTAGACCACGATGGAACGGGTTCTGAGGTGCAGGACGTCTACAACCCCGAAGGTCAGTTTGCCTTTTTTGCGATGAACGCGCGGGCTGCGGGGATGTTGCGGTGTATAATTACAGGCCGTAAAGACGGGACTAACGGAGACGCCACGATTGTGCTGCGGTCTGGCGCGTCAAATTTTGTCGAAAGTTTTGTAATCCCATCAGCCTGTGACCTGTTCCAGATCGAAATAACAGCGCACATAACGGGGTCGAACACACAGACGTATGTATCCAGAGCGGTTTACATGGTGACGTCTACGGGTGTGCAGACTACGTTTATCAGCCGCAAGCCGGAGGCGCTGACGCCCTCAAACAGCACAAACCCTGCGTTTTCGTTCGGTGTCAATGCGGCGTCAGGTGACAGCATCCAGATCGACACATGCGAAATTTGGGCGACTGCCGGGGGTGTACTCTAATGGATGCACTTCGAGACTATTGGGCAATCATCGCGGCGGCGATTGCCGTGGTGGTGTGGCTTGTCCGGCTAGAATCGCGCGGCATCTCAAACGCGACCGAAGTGAAGCGGCTCTGGGCGCAACGCAAAGAGGACATGGAGGCCGCACGGGACAGCCGGGACCGCATGGACCGACGCCTTGACGAGATCGGCGGCGACATAAAAACAATCCTCAGGGGGATGAGTAAATGAGCTACCAACCAGACAGCCGCGTGCGCTGGATCGTGCAGCACTACAGCGCAACGCCGATTGAAAGCGACTTCAGCGCCGCCGATATTGACGCAATGCACCGCCAGCGCGGGTTCCGAGAAATCGGCTATCATTACTTCATCCGCAAAAATGGCAAGGTTGAGACGGGCCGTGATCTGTCTCAGCCTGGCAAGTTTGAAGTCGGGGCGCATTGCAAGGGTTCCAACTCAAACTCCATCGGCATCTGCGTTGAGGGTGGCGTAACTTTAGCCGCAAAAAACGTCGGCGTTGATAACCGCACGCCCGCACAGATTAAGGCACAGGTTGCGCTGATCCGTGAATTGTTGGTGCGCTTTCCCAACGCCAAGGTCGAAGGACACCGCGACATGCCCGGAGCGGCCACGCAATGCCCCGGCTATGATGCGGCGGCGTGGTGGGCTAGTGTAGCCGCGACCGTTGCGGTGCAGAAACCTGCGCAAAGTGATCCGCTAGGTTGGTTCCAGCGCATGCTTAAATCGTTTTTCGATTCGTTCAAATCCTGAAAGGATACACCATGTTTCTCGCAGTCCGAATGATTATCTATGTTCTTGCCGTTCCGTTGGCAGGGTATCTCGGCGGCACCTTTGACGCCGCGACCGGAGACTTAACGATCAACATTGACAGCCTTATGAACATCATCGGCGGTGGCGGTTTTGCAACGGCGCTTGCGTTCGCGTCTTCCCGATGGGCAAAGGCAAAGGACTGGGCGACATGATCGACCTGATCTTAGGTAGCGTCTGGCCCTATGTGCTGGGCGCTGGTGGCGTTCTGGTGGCGTTCGTGGCCGCTTACCTACGCGGGCGCAAGAATGCGACTGACGGGGCGGAAAAGCGGGCCTCGGACGAATACATCAAAACAAGGAACCGAATGGATGAGGCTAACACTCCCACTCATGGCGATGATATTAATCAGTGGTTGCGCGACCGTTCAAAGTCAAAGCGCAATCTGTGATGGGTCCGCGCAGTTACGGACGGATCATGCGGCGGCTCTTGTCACGGATGGCGGGCCGATGTCACAGGCATCCGGCGCGGCGCTGATAGGCACCATCGACGCCGGATGCGGTGATTTTTAGTCATGGCTATAATTATCCATCTGCGTTCTCCTCGAGGGCGGCGCGGTAGTCTGCCGTATGCCTTACATCGCCCGTCATGTAGTCGATGCAGTCGCATGCGTTGGTAAACTCCTCGCGCAACCGCTCATTCTCTGCCTTTTCATCGCGATAGCGGCCCTCCCAATAACGATGATCACCGGGGTTTGAATGATGTCGCGTTGCAGCCTCTTTCCACTCGGAAACTACCGTCTCCAGGCTTTTTATGGTGACAACCGAAAGACGCAAGATTGCGTTTCGCTCTTTTTCGGTCCATTCAAGTTTAGCCCTCAAATCGGCGCGTTCTGCGGCCCATGCGTCGGATAAATCAGCGCGGGTGTATGCTTCAGGACACCGCGTTGTTGACCACGATCCGGCAATGGTCTCAGCGTGGGACGGGATGCGGGCATCGACGTCTTCTTTTTTGTAAAGCAAACCCGCGTCGTGCTGTTCAACGCCTTGCCCGCCGAAAACCATGTATCTTTTAAGGTCAGTCATTTTTATTCTCCAATTTCGCCGCATGTGTCGCAGCGTGGCCATACAGTCGGCACATCGTGGTCGTCATTTTCGTGGTATTCCATAACGCCCTGACACGGCTTGGGCTTCCATCCGCGCGGTGCATCCTCATCCGGCGGATCGTATCGCCCGCAGGTCTCGCCTTCCTCGCATCCGATAGGATCGGGGCGGTCGCGATAAACGCCTGTTTTGCCCAAACCAAGAGGCGCGTCACCTGTGGCGCGGTAGACTTCTTTGGCGCGTTTACGGCACCACATGAGTTCCTTCTTGGGCTTGTCAGGCCACTGAGGTTCCCCGTCGAATATGTCGGCCAAACCACCCCGAGCCGCCTTAAGCTGCGCCCGCAATTCGATGTTCTCGGCGCGCACGGCGTCGATTTCGGCCTGTGTGGTTTGGTCTACCATCATTTCGTCTCCTTGTTTGCGTGGCGCTCGGCCCGCTTGAGTTCGTCGGCAATTAGAGGGCCAGCCCAAGGCGCGCCGAATGGGCGGGGGTTGTCGCCACCAAGCGGCGGCATGCCGTGGTATGTGGGCAGGTCGGCGGGTGGTGTGTCGGGGCGGCTCATTCTGCGCCATCCTCAACATTTTCGCTGCACCACTTGCACCATTGCATATGGACGTGAATAGGAACGCTCCACTGCGGCAAAGAGAATTTCCCCAGTCTGTCACTGCGGATTAGGTCTGATCGCCGTTCTACAACGCCGCGCCGTTCAAGGGATCTCCATGTTGCGGGTGTGGCTGGCGGCAAAGAAACACCGATTGCAACCTGTTCGAATGTTGCAATCTGGGCTTTAGTCATGCCCTTGCATGGGTGATCAACGCCCATCACAACCGCACCCCCGCCGCCAAGGCCAGCCCAGCCGCTACAATCATCGCGACTGACATGATCCACACAACCGTAGTTTCTGTGCGGGTGTTTTTGCGGACGCGGTTGGCCCATGGGCCTTTGTTCAGGTCGGTCATTGGGTGCATCCAATCAGTCCGTAATTTTCGGGGCGAGGTGGGATGCCATCAAGTGATGAAAATCCAAAGCAGGGCAGGAAGAACAGAGACTTGCCATTTTGTAATAGAAGCAAAGCGCCTTGAATTTCACTTGAAGCCCATGCTGCGTCCCGTGCTGCGTCCCCTGATGCGCCCCCTGCTGCGTCCCATGCTGCGTCCCATGCTGCGTCCCGCGCTGCGGCCTCTGCTGCGTCCCGCGCTGCGGCCTCTGCTGCGGTCCGTGCTGCGGTCCGCGCTGCGGTCCGCGCTGCGGTCCGCGCTGATGCCCGTGCTGCTGCCGCTGCTGCGTCCCATGATGCTGCCCGTGCTGCGTCCCATTGGTCGCTAGTCATGGCATCAAAATGACACCAAAAATCAAGTAGCTTAGACCATTGATCGCCAAGCACAGCGCCGGGGTCTGTCAAAACTATGGCAGGTGCGCCGCCAGTCTTGTCGCTTACAAGTCGCAGAAGAACAGCATGCGCTCGGCTTATGTTGAGTAGCTTTGCGGTTTCCTTGTCAGCGTCCGCTTGCGCCGCGCTTTGAAGCCGTTCAGGCGTCCAGCCACCGACGAGGTGCAGGACTTGCCCTTGCGCGCACATGCAGCCAATGCCTTTTCCAGCATCGTGCGCGGCCATATCAATCAGGCTACCCTTGTAGGGCTTGCCTTCGTCGAGGTTCCATCGGTCGATTAGTTGGGTTATGCTGGTCATTGGCCTGTCTCCTTGATGCGGCTGTCAGTGAGCGCGCTGTTGGTTTCGTGATCCACCAAACGATCCGTCTCAGCGCAAATCAGTCTCAGAGATTGCCTGTCGATGTTGGGCATGGTGGATGTGTCTTTGCCTGCGCGGATTGCGGCGTATGCGGCTTCGTTCAGCGCGCGGATTGCTTGGGAGTAGGTCATTACACCTGCTCCCATGAATGGCGTTCGTCGCGGTCGTGTTGCGCGTCCAGCATGGCATCTCGGTCGGCCTCGTCGCGGTCGTCGTCGGTCAGCATCCATGCGGGCAATTCTGCGCGGCGGTCTTTGAACCGCTGACGTGCATCGGCGCGCGCCAGGTCTGTTACGTCGACCATCGCGCCGTCGCTGTGCTGCTCCCAGATCTTCAGTTCGTCGTCACATGCGCGGCCTTCGATGTAGTCGATGACGACACTGGCAAAGTCGGCGTAAGTCTCGGTCCACGGCTCAACGCTGTCAGGCTCAGACGCGAAATAGATGATCGTCGGCGCTGGCGTTGATGTGGGGGCGGTAAATGTCGGCTGCGTGTTCATGACAGCACCTCAAGTTCAGTGCGAACAGCAATCTTGCGGCGTTCGTCAGCGCGGATTTCGTCTTCGTTCAAAATAGCCTTGCCGCTAAAAAGATCGTTTACGGCGTCGGCAAGTTCGGTCGGCAGATCAAAAATCGTGATTGTGTGTTCATATGCCTCGTCGCTATATGTATTGCCGTTAAGGCAAATGCTGACAGCGTTTGAGTTGCCGTAAGATACACCACTTGTCGTGATTGAACTAATTCGGTGAAATGATTGGCTGTTCATTGTGTCGTCTCCTATGTGTTGAGACCACAATACACCAAGTATAGACTAACGCAAGCGGTATTTTTGTGTTGCGTCTATACTTTGCTTGATGTACGGTATATATATGAAAAAAACAAAACTCATAACGGTTAAGGTGACGGAAGCGCAGCGTGTACGCTGGTCTAACGCCGCCAAAGAAAGTGGGCGCGACGTAGCAAAGATTGTCTGCGCCGCCCTTGAACGCAACGCCGTCCGTATGGAAAGGACTAACAAATAGGAACCCCCATGCCCAACCACACACCCGCCTATATATCAGCAATGGCCGACCACAAAGCCGCAGCGGCCCGCTACAGGCATCTTCGCAACATCGACAACCGCGAGGTGGGGGAAGGCGCATGAGGCCGGTACGCAAAGAAGGATCAATATCGTCAGAGGTCCAAGCCTACCTGCTGGCTAACCCATCATCAAAGGGCCGCGACGTTGCCGTTAAATTCGGATGCGGGCCTGCGCTAGTTAGCATAATCAGATCCGAGTGCGGGCTGGGCGGGTGTTCGCAATCGCGCTTCAATGTAAAACTAAGCCGTGAAAACGCGCTCTTCCTCAACATGCAATCACGCGGATCAAACGTAACCCGCGAGCAAATGATTGACGCCCTCATCACCGACGCTCGCATAGAGGCAGAGGACGCCATGCCATTCCGCAACACACAGGAGACTACCCAATGACCGACACTGACAAGAAGGCAAAAGTTCACGTTTCAGACATGCAGATATTCACCTGGTCGCCTGATCGGGCCACCGTGCCCCACCTCGCCATTATTGGCGGTTTGCCCATGCACTTCACTGGATCAACCAGCGCTATTGCCCGCGAACGTGCAGAACAATGGCGCACCGAAGAACTAGACCGGCTTGCGCGCATCAAGGCTAATGCTAAAGCCGCAGCGGCAAAGGTAACCGCCCGCAACTTAGCCAAAAAGGAACTAACCCAATGACCCCCAAACAACGCACCACACTCGCCCGCATGTCAGATCAAGACTGGCACACATGCCGCGACACGACAGGTAACGTTTTGTCTGCGCTATATCGCGCAGGGTATATCCGTTGCGCCTGTGAGCGCCCGCAAATGATCGAACGGCTTTGGACGATCACGCCGGATGGGCTTGCGGCGCTGGAGGCTACGGAATGAAGCGCGCAGACATACTAGCAGCAGCATCGCAAGCCGTCACCGTGGACAGGGCCGAAACGCACGGGGATATAGAAGACACGTTCGCCGCCATTGCAAGCCTTTGGTCCGCATATCTTGAGTTTCCTGTCAATAGCACAGATGTTGCCGCCATGATGATCTTGCTCAAGCTGGCGCGCATGAAAGGCAATCCCACTCACCTAGATAACTGGGTAGACATTGCAGGCTATGCGGCTTGCGGTGGCGAAATAGCGGGGGGTTAATCCCCCGCTAGACTTACTACATCGGCGGACCGTCTTCTTCATCCCCGCCCGCGTCCGCATCCGACGCCATGGCCTTCAACTGATCCATGTTAGCCTGCGCAACCGGACGGCACAGCTTGCCCTGATCGCTGGCATACCATGCTCGGAACACATCAACACCACCACGCGCCGCCTCTTGTGCCAGCGAAAGCGCGTTCTCTGGGGGCTGGGGGGCTTGCTCTACCATAAGCGGCTTGATGGTGTACGTCTTCACTTTGCCGCGACTGACTGGAACTGTAGACTTCTTTTCCCCGTCAATGTGGCTCATATGACTAATCCGCGTGCCTCCGAGAACGTCCTTGCCAAACCTCACGTCAGGATCGCGGTACACGGTCAAAGATCGGCCGGGATACAAGGCGGGGTCTGACCCCCACACCTGCGCAATGACGCGGCGCATACCCTTGCACGGGCGATAAACCTTATCACTGCCTTCGTATGAGATCGAGACGGGCTGATCCTCTTTCATGTTCACATTGATGCGCGTGATCTTGATCGTCTGTGATCCGCCGGTCAGGTCGGATGCGTTGATCTGGTCGGACTTGGCTTCAAGCGACGCTGCAAAATCGTTCATGTGTAGTCTCCTTCTGTCATCATGTCAGCTTCAGCTGCGCGCTCGGTTGGATAGGCGCGCGTATCAGCGTGTGCGAGTGTGTCGGTGTACGCTTTAAGGCGGCTCTGGATGCTTTCCTCAAACGCCGTGGCCGCGTCGATGATTGCGACCTGAATAACGGGATCGGGATAGACGCGCTTTACCCACATATGCATCCCGCCGGAGTAGGATATAAAATCAATCCACTTGCGTTCCGTAATCAGCAGCCCCGTTTGAAGCTGCATCATGTATTCATCCGGCACAGCATCATCGCAAATGGTTTCCACTTGGAATTTCTGCCGTCTGCTCTTGCACTCAATAAGCCCGTCATCACCGACAAGCCCGTCCGGGCTGTAACCCATCGTAAAGCCGAATTTGTCGTTCGTGATAAACCCGCATTCCGTCACGGGATCGTTCGCCTCTTCATACTTCGCCCGCGCGAGAATCTCATCGTCGTATCCGCGCAACATGTCGTCACCAATGAAATGCGGCTCAACATACTTATTGATGCGCTGGGCAAGCAATTCGTAAACATGCGCGCGGGTTTTGTCGTTGTTCGCGATCTTGAGCGTTGGTGTCAGGATCAGCTTCACCTCGCTGGCAGTAAGCACGCCCATGCGCGCGGCCAACCACTCGTCTGTGCCTTGATCTAGGTCGGTGTGGTATGTGACTGTCATGTAATTCTCCCTTAGTATTTAATTGCAGTGTGCGGCACGTTGCCCTTGCTTATCGCGATAACGACCGCCTTGCCGTGATCCTCAGACAATCCAAGCCCGACAAGCGCCGCCATAACTTCGCGGTTGATCCCGCGCCGATGCTCTTGATCCTCATCGCGGCGCTTTTGCTCAGCCGCTTCATCTGCGACACGCTTGGCCTCTGCGTCTGCGATCCGCTTGGCCTCTGCTGCCGCTGCGTCCTTGGCGTCTTGCATCTCGCGCGCATGGCGCGCCTCTGCATCTTTTGCGGCCTGTGCAGCGCGTTCCTCTGCGTCATGCGCGGCCTTAACGATTGCTGCCTGTTCACGCTCTTGGCGGGCCGTCTCTGCGACACGTTCCGCCTTTGCGCGATCCGCTTCGGCTTTCTCATCCGCGATCCGTTGCGCCTCTGCTTGCTGGCGCTGCATTTCATCCTCGACGCGCTGGGCCTCCGCGCGTTCGGCTTCGATCTTATCCGCCTCAACCTTGGCCCGCATTGCCCGCAACTCTTCAAGCTCCGCCGCGTCCAACTCAGATTGGCGCGCTGTGGCAATGGATGTTTCCAGCCAATCAATCGTTGTGATATTCATGGCCCAAAGATCACCGGACGATTCGCCGTAGGTGTCGGCGTCAAACTCCATCGCGCGCCGCGCATCCAGCAAACCCGCAAGCTGATCGGCGCTCATGTCAGCAACCAAAACGCCGTCAACAGACTGTGCGCGGATAGTGAGCATAAACCCGCGTTCCGCCTTGGCGCGCTCTTCGATCAGCTTGCCAGTGGTTTCCCATTCAGTCAGCGGTGCGCGTGCCAGATCCCGCCGCTTGTCAAATTCCGCTTCCATTTCCTGCCGCGTCTTTGTCACGGTCGCAATGATTGCTTTCTGATCGGCAACCAACTCAGTAGCTTTGCCCGCCATAGCAACCTTGATGCGCGATATTTTGGCGGCATCGGAAGCAATCTGTTTGCGGCCTTTGTCGGTTTTAAGATCAACCGTGCGCACTGCAAGATCGGCGTCAATATCAGCGTACATCTTTTGGAATACGCCCTCGAGGCGTTCCTTGAAGTGAGCAGGATCGGGCAGATTGAATTGCTTCATATCCACCGCGATAAGATCGCCACCCATTACGTCGCCGTCTTTGATGTTAGTCATGTCATTCTCCTTAATGCCTTGCGCGCGTCTCCCGCCCGCTGTAACGTGTCATTACATTGCATGTAATTACAGGATAGCGCAAGATGAAAAGAACAGATATTTTCCAAATCCGAGTAACGCCGGAAGAGCGCAAGGAAATGCACGAAACATCATCGTCAGGCGGGTGGAAGTCCGTTGCCGATATGGTGCGCGATCTGGTTAAGGAGGCGACTTCGCTGCAATTAACAAAGCATCAGCCGGAGAACGCGCAACACCAGCCCGGCCACCACGGCGACGAACCGCAGCTATAAACGCTGTCTGCGCTGGACTGACTCGGCCCGTTGCGGTTTTAACTTCAACGGCTAAAAACGTGCCGTCCGCGCATAGGCCGATCAGGTCGCTTGATCCGGTGCCTAAACCATACCGGATTGGCCTGCCGTTTGCGTCCTTGAGAACACCGACGTTATTCCTCCACACAAGGCACCCAGCTTCACTAAGCGCGATCATTATTGCGTTCGATATGTTGCTCTCTGCCGTTGCCATTATTCTGGTCCTTTCAGTTTCAAAAAAGCCGTTCCCTTGTCGATCACCAGCACGCACCCGTCACGCCGGACCAGCCGCGCATCATCTGGCGTTAAACCGTGCCGCTTGATCCATGCGCGCGCGTCTGCTGTGGCTATATCATCGGCGGGGCAGTGGGCATAGATTATCATGCTCGTTTAGCCTGCCGCGCGCGCCAGACGTGGTCCGCCCATCTAGGGTTCTTCCCTGTACGTCGCGCCAGTTCCCGCAAATCCTCCAGCGTTTCCGCCCGCCCCTGTTCTTGCTTGCGTTCGCGCACCATTGCCACGCGGTCAATCTCCGCAAGCTCCCCGTCTATCTCCTCAATTTCGCGGCTCATGATCGGATACACGCGACCGCAATTCGGACACTCTGGCGCTGGCCTGTGAACGTATCCGCAACCGCCGCCCGCAATATCGCACTGCCTGACCGGTTCGGCCTTCTCGTCACTTGCCGCCCGCTTTATTGCGCCGTCCAGTGACCATTCCCGCGCATCGTCGGGGAAGCCGTTTTCTCGCCAGTTGCCAACGTGATCGCAAATTATCGCTGGATAGGGCTTCATGCGCAACACGCGCCCCCAAACTTGAAGCTGCATCGGCAAGCTCTTGCGCGGGCATAGATCGGACATGCTCTCGACTGTCACGTCCATTCCCGCCGCAGCCGCCAAGTCAAATCCAAACGTCAACAGCGCCACCGACACCAGCACGGTAAACTCACGGCGCGCAAAGCCCATTATTATCCGCTTGCGCTCGTCCTTGCCCATCGTGCCATCAATCATCATAGCCGGAATGCCGCCCGCGTTGAACGTGTCGCAGATGATCCCCGCGTGCTTGCGAGATGTTGCGAATACCACGTTCAGTTTGCCCATCGCGGTTTCCCGATACGTCTTGACCGCATCGCCTATGATTGCCCTATCCGCCTCCATAAATGACGATAGTTGAGACTGCACATATTCACCGTTGCGCGTATCAACCGCCGCAAGGTTTGGCTGCTGTGGTGCGAAGTAGCGAAAATCTGACAGCCGTTTAAGCCGGATAAGATCCGCCATGGGTAAACCCTGCTCCATGTGGTCATAGTGATCCCCCATAGGCTTGCCGTTGGTTTTCAAAGGCGTTGCAGACAATCCGACACGCCACCCGCCGCCATTGCGCGACCAGTCTATCACGCGGTCCAGATCAGCGCCCCCGTGATGGCATTCATCGACAAACATAATCTTAGGCGCTGCGTACTTATCCAGCCGCCGGGACAGCGTGGGTGTCATGGCGATCTGTATTTTCGCCAGCGGGTTCGGGGTATAATCCGGGCTGATCACGCCAAACGGAATGTCCAGCGCTTGGATCGTCTGGATCGTCTGGGCCAGCAACTCCTTACGCGGCACTGTGAAAACGCACGAGCTGCCCTTTGCATATGCGCCTGCAATCATATCAAGCGCCATAATGGTTTTGCCGCTGCCGGTGCAGCTCTGCATAAGTACGGCCTTGTGCTTGCTCATGGACTTCCGCACGCGAGCGACTAGATCGGATTGATCGGGGTATAGGTTCACGGCTTGAAATCCTCCATCTCAAACGGCAATTCCTCTTCGTAAGTGTCCTCGACATCGCCAAGTATCATCGCCATAGGAATAGCAGCGCATCGCAACCTCATAGACGGACCAAACCGCGTTTTCTCTCTACTTTCCGCGCCGTCTAACTCGCCAAGCGCGCGACGATACGATCCGCCCCATGCGGTATCCCGCAACATGTCGGAAACAGGCTTGCATGGTGAGGCGATCAACAGCCAATCACGTTCAGCCTTGATGCCGTTGTCACCTAATGCCGCGACCGCAACGTCCTGATCAGCGCCGTTTGCGTTCAATGCGCGATCAATCAAGCGTGCGACACTTGCCTCCCGCGCCATGCCTCGATCATCGTGCCGAATGCGGGCGCTAAGAATAAACGCCAACAGCTTTTCAGGGTCGCTTTGGTCATTATCAGCCTGCGCCCACTTCCAGTCATGCCGCCCGCACCATTCCGCCGCCGCCTCGCGCGTGATCTCTTTTGTGCTGGTCAGGCTAAACGCCCCAGCTATCAGCGTGCCAAACTGATCCCCAAACCGCTTGCTGCCTTCCTGCTCTGCCAAAACGTCCGAAAACGTCTCAATGTTTTTCAGGATCACAGGCAGATTGTGGAAGCATCGAGACAGCAATCGTTCTGCTGCCGTTTCTGTTATCACCTCCATCACGCGGCGTTCAATCTCTCTAAAATCATCGCGCGCGTTTTCATCTCGATTCACGGTAAGGTGCAGGATCGTATTTCGGTCCAGATCAGCGCCTTGCACAATTCGCGGGTTGATTGCGGCAAAGCAAAACGATGATCGAATTGGATAGACGCCATTAAAATTCGCCATGTTCGATCCGCTAGACGCCTTTCGTGCCAGCATGAAAATCTGCTCCATGTTTGCGCGGTCTTTCTTCGTCTCGCTTTCGCTTTCATCCATGATGATCGGCCGCGCCGTGCTGCCAATATCCATGCGAATTTTAGGTTCCGTTGTACCGCCATCACGCGACAACGCCACCTTGCCCATAAGCGGCTTGATTATGCTTTCAATCGCCCATGACTTGCCGCTGCCTTTTTCGCCTGTCAGGACGATGTGAGACCTCCACCGCAAAGCCCCGGCTATCAATGCAGTGACGATCCATCCCGCAAGCATATAGCCACTGTGGCGGCCCTTCCACGATAGGCTAAGGCATATCTTTAAAATGTCGCTCGCTGCCTCGTTGCCCATTTGATCGTCGGTTACGCGGCCAATTTTTGGACCCATGACATAGACGTGCTTTGATTTAAAATCAGGGGGCGGGCAGTTTCCATCCGTGTAGTAAATCCGATCACCAGCATTGAAAACCGGCTTTTCAGCATCCATCCAGACCCCTACCCCGCGCTCTGTTTCTGGGTCATAAATTCCTAGCATGTTGCAAGCCTGAATCAGCATTATTGAGGCGTTACTCGCCATCTTTTTTTCGCTTGTTGTGCCCTCGAATTGAGTTTCCCACATAGATTTAGGGGCCATAGTCACAAGGTTCTGCATGTTTGCCAGCGCCGGACCTGTAAAGTCCATAATCTGCCCGCAAGCGCGCGGAAAGAAATAGAACACCTTGCCAGATCGACCTAGTGGACGGACGGCGCGCAATATCGCGCTATTCTGAAATGGCGTGTCACCATCATCAATGGTCTCATCCATTCCCCCGGCCATGGCATCGTAGTCAGGCTCCCAATTGTCGCCCATATCATCCGGTTCGGGTTCCCGCATCGCAGCTTCAAAACAGCCCCGCACAGCGTCCTGACCCTCAGTGTTCCAGTAGTCCCACCAGTCCGTTCGCTTTGCTGCGTCATTGGCAGGGATAGGCGGTGCCAGAACCATCGCGCCACCTATTGCAACAGCGGCCTGCGCAGACTTATCCGCGCCCGTGTTTACGCACAGGCCAGCCGCGCGCCACTCCGCCCATCGCGGGTCATCGCCCGCCGGATTGTCAAAGCCGTCTGGACGCTTGCCCCCGGGTATCGTCCACTGATCACCGTCCGCCGCAATCACGATCCGCTTATCTGGATATTTTAACCGCATGGCCTTGGCGACAGGCTTTAGATTGCCCGCGTCAAAAGCAACAACGACACTACACCCAAGCGCCTTGGATATTGCGCCCATCGTTGCCAAGCCCTCGCCGATCACAAGCAGATCGCCCGTGCCTTTGATCGCGTGATATGACCCATCCTTGGCGCTCGACTTCAAAAACAGCTTGTCACCTTCGCCGTCGATGAATTGCAGCCCCACGATCTTGCCGCCGGACCACATAGGCACAACAGCAGACCCGCGCGACATGCGGCACCCCAGCGACTCAGCGGTAAATCCCTTGCGCTCTAAATATGCGTTCGTTCCTGCCCGATCAGCCTTGCCCCAGATGTCAGCCGCCTTGATCGCCGCGGCATCCGATTCCTGTTTGCGCTCGCGTTCCTGCGCCGCCTTCGCGTCATCCGTTCGCTTACGCCAAGCCGCGCGTTCTTCATCGGTTGCCTTGCGTGAGGACTTCGTGTGCCACTTGTGCCAGACCTGATCGCGGAAGTTCATGCACCCGCCAACGCCAAACCCGTCTGGATCAACGCGCAGGATGTAGCTGCCGTTTTGCGTCTTTGGCTTGTCACCGGCGAGGCGAAAACGGTGCATCTTATCATCGGCAATGATTGCAGCCGATGAATCCGGCGCGCAGTCTGATGCGTGCATGTGGTCGATGAAGGCTGTTAATGGGTCGGTCAAGGTATTCTCCCGTAATTACATGAGTATAAAACGTCATTACGTCTTTATGTTTTCCAATCGCTATGTAATGACAAGTCTTAACCGATGTAAACCCCGTTTATGTCATTACGCAAGCCCTATTCCGTCCGTAAATGCCCAAAACGCGCGTAACCATGGGCAGAGCGTGGGCATTTTAACCCATTGAAATCATTGCGATATTTAAGACATGCCCAAAACGATGTTTCCTTGTGGGCAGGTATTTGCTTTTAATATCAATGGCTTAGGCGCAAATGCCCAAAAATGGGGGAAAAATGGATGGACATGCTATTATAGTGTAATGACGGACACACATATACTCACACGTAATGACACGAGATGTTTACGAGGTATGTATTATTCCTGAACATTTGGGCCACCCCCCTCTCTCTCTCTCTCTTTATTAAAGAAAATGTATATATTAGAGGGGTTTAAGCGTCATTACAAGGTGGCCCATTGCCCGTCCTTTGCCCGTCCACGGGATTAAACTTTTGGGCCACCCAAGAAACCCCCTTGCGTCATTACTTAACTGATGCCAATATCCAGATGCGCGGCTAGGCTCATTACCGAATATCCGACCTCCCACGGATCGCCGCGCTACACACAATGGGATCGTGACAGGAGATCACACATGCAACATCGCACCGAAACCCAAGCCGCACAAATAGCCTACTGCCGGCGCCTGTTCATCGAGGGACACCTTGCCGAATACATGATCGCGCTTGGATACCAAAAATCCATGATCGACGCAGCGAGGGCGAGCGAATGAACAACCGTAAAGAACAACTCGAAAACCTGCTGGTGAAAGTCAAGGCGGGGGGCGCTATGTCTATCGAAGATACGGCCGGCAGCTTTGATAGCGCGCGGCATGTGCTTATGTCCTTAAATGCCTACAACGGATCCCTTGATGCGGCTAAGGAGCTGCATGAGGCGGTGCTTCCAGGGTGGAGGTGGACCCGCCACCATGACGAAGAAATTGAGGTCTGTAACTACGGCGTTGTTAATTCAAAATTTGGCAGGTCTGACAATAACATCCCCGCCCGCGCATGGTTGATCGCTGTCCTTCGCGCCTTGATATCGGAGGCGGGCGAATGAACATCCCGACCCACACATTCCGCGACCCGAAAGGCTACAGCCCAGAAACCGCCCGCGCGATGGAGCGCCTGATGATTGCGGGCATGAAATCCCATCCGACCACAGACCACCAACGTCGTGAACTTGCACTTAAGATCGTCCAAAAATACGGCACAGTAAGCGTGCATTTTATCATCCAAGAAACGGGCGAGGATCAATATAATCTGCGATCCACCCTTAACCATCTTTTGAAGCAGGGCACCGTGCAACGCAGGCGCATCTTGCCGCGCGGCGAAAACCGAAACCCAGACGCGAAACTCACACCGATCTGGCACTATGAGGTGGCGAAATGAACAACGTCCTCGCACGCAACGGCATAACACCACCCGCAACAGGGCACCACCGCACAACATGCCCACAATGCAGCGACTACCGCAAAAAACGCGGCGAACGGTGCATGAATGTTTGGCAGGATCACGGCCTTGTCTGGTGGAAGTGCCACCACTGCAAATGGGAAAGCAGTGATGTTTTGGAGGACGCAGCATGACCAGCAAATCCCAAGCCAGACGCAACAAGCGCGCGCAGATCATAGACGCGCAGCCCTTGCCTAGCGTCATTCCCCAGCATCTTAAGCCAACGACAGAACCAACACGGGAACGCCTAGCAAGGGGACACTGGACAACCCCAGACACCAAGGCAGGCGGCGCATACGTTGACATAGCCTGTGACATGATCGGACGGCTGTTGGTAGAGCGGAAACTATCGCAAGAGCAAGCGCAGAACGCGCGCATGTTCTCAGAAGTCTACCATGCTTACAAAGAAGAAATCGGCATAGCTGAAAGCAAATCCTGCTTGGCCATATCATCGGGGGGCTTTGATCCATCAGACGGCAACCCTGCGGTGTATAAAACCTACTACGCGCTGAGAGACAAGATCGGGCGCGTGAAGGTGGCATTTCTACAGGACGAGTGCGACAAGCCAGCGGACGGCGTGCCATACGACCTGCCAGCGCTACGCAACGCGCTTGATTGTTTAGGCGCTTGACTAACGCCGCAAACGTGGTATTTATGGCGGTGAAGAATTGCGTTTAGCCAAAGGGCTAGGCGCTTTTTTATTTTGGCGGGATGCCTAAACGATAACGAAAGGCGGGAAGCCTATGACAATCACGCCAAAGCAGCAGCGGTTCGCAGACGAATACCTGATCGACCTTAACGCAACGCAGGCAGCAATTCGCGCCGGATATAGCGAACGATCAGCAGAGCAGCAGGGCAATCGTCTGTTGGGAAATGATAAGGTTGCTGCTTATATCGCAGAGGCGCAGGCCGACAGGTCAGAACGCACGGATATAACGCAAGATTATGTCCTAAGCAGCATCTTTTCAGCAATGGAACGATGCAAGCAAGCAGAGGCCGTTCTCGATCGACGTGGAGAGGCTGTCTTGGTCGAAACACCGTCGGGCGATCTTGCCCCTGCCTACACGTTCAACGCAATGGGCGTGTTCAAGGGCGCGGAATTGCTTGGCAAGCATCTTGGCATGTTTAACGAAAAGGATGCGGGGCTAAACGGCGCTGAAGCTGTTGCCGAAGCCTTGCGCGAAGTAGCAGACAAGCTAAACGGATGACGCTTCAAATTGATCGGCAAGCGTCACGCTGGTATGATCTGATAGACATTCCCGAGCAAGTAAGGCTTCGCGACGAGGTTGTGCGGTTCAAAGTTGTGCCAGCAGGCAGGCGATCCGGCAAGACAGAACGGGCCAAGCGATACGTTGCCAAGCAAGCCATGAAGAACGCGGGCGAATTGTATTTCTGTGCAGCGCCGACGCGCGATCAGGTCAAGAAGATCTTCTGGGATGACATGAAGGCAATGACGTTCAGCGCAGCGCACACAAAGCGGCCCAGTGAGAGCGATTTAAAGATATTCATGCCCAACGGGTCAGAAATCCACATGATCGGCCTAGACAAGCCGCAGCGGATTGAGGGCATACCGTGGACGGGCGGCGTCATTGATGAAATCGCGGACGTGAAGGAAAGCGCGTGGCAGTCTAACATTCTGCCCGCATTGAATACCGTGTCACCGTTGCGCCCCGACTATCGCGCATGGTGCTGGCTTATCGGTGTGCCAGATGGCCTAAACCACTATTATGACATGTATCAATATGCCCTAAACAGTGGAGATCCTGACTGGGCGGCGTATCACTGGAAATCGTCGGACATTCTACCGGAGGACGTGATTGAATCTGCCCGGCGCGTAATGTCGCCAATGCAATTTAAGCAGGAGTTCGAGGCAAGTTTCGAGACGGCAACGGGCCGGATTTATGAGGATTACGGGCAGGGCAACAAAACAAGCGAGACAATCCAGCCGCATGAGCGCATAGCATGGATGCATGACCAAAACTACACCCCGCTATCATCTGCAATCGGTGTTGTGCGCAATGACGCGCTTTACCTGCTGGATGAGATTGTTTTGACCAGCGCCGTATCGCGGCAATCCGCTACGGAATTTGTAGAGCGATACAAGGACCACAAGAATAAGCACGTCGATGTCTACGGCGATCCGGCTGGACGCGCTGGCGAAAAGCACGGCCATGCGTCTGACTATACCGACATTGAAGACGTTCTAAAAACAAACGGCTGGACCTACTCGCGCAAGGTTTCCAGAGCCGCGCCCGCGATTAAAGACAGGCAAAACGCGGTGCGGGCAAGGATATGCAACGCGGCGGGCGAAAGGCGTCTTTTCGTTAATCCCGTCACCGCGCCATACTGCAACAAAGGCTTGGCTACAGTGCAGCTTCAAAAGGGCAGCACGTTTCAGGAAGACCAGAAAAACGACACACAACACATCACGACCGCAATCGGCTATATGGTCCACCGCGTCTGGCCTATTGATCGAAGCACAATGACCTCAAGCGCTTTGCCATTCTAAGGAAAATAAATGTCTGACACAGTCAACAAACGCTCGGCTGTGATGGCCAAAATGGTTGAAGCATCCGAAAAAGGCCGTGCCCTAATGGGTGGATCTGATGCCATGCGCCTCGCGGGCAAAACATACCTGCCCAAATTCAAGGCCGAACTTGATGAGGACTACAAGGCACGTTTGGCGTCCTCATGGCTGTTTAACGGGATGCGCAAGACGGTCAAAGACATGACGGGCCGCGTGTTTGCCAAGCCCATTGAGATTACCGAAGGGCCAGAACGCCTAAAGGAATTTGCCGACGACATCAACATGCAGGGGCAAGACCTCAGCGCCTTTGCGTCTGATGTGTTCAAGGATGGCTTTGTGCCTGGCATTAGCTTTATCATGGTCGATGCACCACGGCGCGAAGGTGAGACAACCCGCCAGCAGGCGACAACGCTTGGCCTGCGTCCCTATATGGTGCATTTAACCGTTGAAAACATCCTTGGGTTCAAGACGGAAATGTTCAACAACGTCTTGGCGCTGTCTATGCTGCGGATTATGGAAAGCGTGACCGAGGACGATCCGAAAGACGAGTTTACGCAGATCAAGATTGACCAAGTGCGCGTATTGACGCGGTTCGAGGGCGTTGTGTCGGTGCGGATCTACCGCAAGAACGACAAAGACAAGTGGCTGATCCACGACGAATACCTGACCAACGCGGAAGAAATCACAGTCATTCCATTCTATGCGCAGCGCACGGGCTTCTTTGTGGGCGAGCCTGTATTGGAAGACTTGGCCGATGTGAACATTGCGCACTGGCAATCGCAGTCTGACCAGCGCAACATTCTGCACTTTGCGCGCGTTCCGATCCTGTTTGCGTCCGGTCGCGGTGACGATGAACCGCTAGTTATCAGCGCAAGCCAAGCTGTCACGTCACGCGATGCCGATGCCAAGCTGTCGTGGGTCGAGCATTCAGGACAGGCGATTGGCGCTGGGCGCACTGATCTGAAAGACCTTGAATTTCAAATGCAGGCGCTCGGCTTGCAACTATTGGTCGAAAGCAACGAGACAGCAACAGGCGCGGCGCTTGATGCGGTCAAAGAGACATCCACGCTGTCTATGATGGCGGATAACCTCAAGGACGCGCTTGAACAAGCGTTGGCATGGATGGCGTTCTATGCGGGCTTGCCAGAGGAATCAATCACGGTCGAGGTCAACAAAGACTTTGGCATTACGGCGCTAACCGCGCAGGAAGTGCAAGTCATGCAGACTGACGTTTCCCTTGGCCTGCTGTCAAAAGAAGCGTATTATGAGGAACGCAAGCGCCGCGGGTTCCTGCGCCCTGATCTGGATACGGAAACCGACATGGACGCAATCAGCGAGGAAATGCCTGACTTGCAGGGTGACGGGCTGGATCTTACGGGGCCAAGTGCTGTTGATAACGCGCTTGCCACATCGAATGGATAACAATAAAGGAAACCTTATGAAACGTTATATTAGCAACGAGTCAGATGCAGGCGTCTTGTGGTTCTTTGAGACAAGTTACAACTACATTAACCCTCGCGGAATTTTGGGCCATATGCTTTTTGCTTTTCAATTACCAATGGCAACTTTGAAGTTTTGCCGATCAATGAAAGGATAGAAACCCTATGAGATACCCTAAAAAGCCAACAGTCAAGCGCAAGCCAAAGCCAAAGAAATGACATCCGCAAACGATAAAATCCTTGACGCGATGCAAACCCGCGCGCTGGACCTGCAAAGGCTGGCGGCGGGGCAAGCGCGTGATGTCAATAAATTCCTCACGGAACTTCAAGGCGATATTGTTGCACAGCTTGCGCGGATTGATCCAACGGGCATTGGCAGCATATCACGGCGCGCGACACGGCTAGAAAAGCTACTGGCGCAGGTCAAAGGCACGATCACCGCGTCTTATCGCAGCGAAGGCAAGCGGCTGGCAAATGAGTTGCGCGAGATTGCGGATATGGAAGCGCGGTTTGCGGTATCTGCAATTAACAACGGTGCAGGCGTACAGCTTATCACGTCAGAGCTAACACGCGGGCAGCTAGTAGCCATTACGGGCGATCTGCTAGTGCAGGGCGCTCCGGTGTCAGACTGGCTATCACGGCAAGCTGGCGACACTCTCACGCGGTTCACAGACAACATGCGGCTTGGTATTGCGCAGGGTGAGACGAACGGGCAGCTTATCCGGCGTATCCGTGGCGGAAAGCAGAACGGCGCGGTGGTCAAGGGCTTTATGGACATCACGCGCCACCATGCTGACAGCCTTGTTCGATCGGCAACGCAAGCGGTTTCGCAGGCATCGCGGCAAGCGGTCTATGATGCTAATGACGACATCGTAAAGGCAGAACAGTGGGTAAGCACGATTGATCTGCGCACAACTGAGGAATGCGGCGCGCGCGACGGGCTGACATATACGGTTGGTGCGCATGAGCCGATTGATCATACGCTGCCATGGGGTGGCGGCCCGGGGAATCTACATTGGGGCGCTTTGGTTGAGGGTACGCTAATCAGGACAAAGGCAGGCCTTGTCCCGATTGAGTTTGTCAAAGTTGGCGACCTTGTTTTAACGCACCTTGGCAGGTGGAAGCCCGTCACCGATACGAAATGCAAGCCCCTTAAGGGCGGCGTCGTCAGGGTGATAAACACGAAGTCCGGCGGGGTTCTCAGGGCAACGGATGACCACCCCATATTTTCGGGCGACTGGAAATTCGCGGGGGCCTTGAAGGTCGGGGATGATCTGCGCAGCGATGCTTATTGCATGAAGGAAATAATCAGGGCTTGCGACCTTGTCGCAGCGAAACCTGAATATGGTCCAGCCCTGACGGACGAGGGCGGCGTCGCGGCCAAGCGAGCGCTCAAGCTTGTGGCCCCCGACATCGGGTTCGAATGCGCATCTAATATCTGGGCGGGCGAAGTCGAGAACCGCGCAATCAAAATGATATTGGGCGACCCACTTGCTATCAATAGAGATCAAAGCTTCAGACATCATATGCTCTCTGTTAGTCATGTTCTCTCTGAAGTAGGGCGCGATTCCCTTGGCCACCTTGTATCTATGATCGTGAGTGAGGGGGATACCACCAAGGCGCGCGCGCATGGTGTCTCCGAAGCCATTGGCGCGCTTTGTTGCAAGAGCCTTGGCAACAGCTTCAGGAACCTTTGTAGGGTTGTTCGTGGTCATGCGAGCAGACGCTTCGGCATATTTGGCGTGGGTTTCTTTGGTTTGTCCAAATCCCCAATGTTCAGCGCCGGAAGGGTTAACGATTTTTCCGCTATCGTGATCAAGTCTGGCTTGGTCAGTTTTGTTGCGGACAGTCAAGCCGTGCCTTTTGGCGTAGCTAGAAAGAATGCCGTTGCTCAATCCTTCCTCTCGCTCAATGCGTCGCAGGGAAAACCCGTCTGCGATATGCCTCCGGTTTATGATGTCTGCAAGGGCGGGGTTCAGTTTGGGCATGACGTGGTCCTTTCATTGGGGTTGCATACTTATAGCGGCAATGTTTATGATTTGGAAGTGAAAACTGACGCCTCTTACATTGCCAACGGAATCGCAGTTTCGAATTGCCGGTCAACATCAACGCCCGTGCTGAAGTCATTCCGCGAATTGGGCCTAGACATTGACGAGGTGCCAGAAACCACGCGGGCCAGCTTGGACGGGCAGATACCGCAAGACACCTCTTTCGAGGGCTGGCTATCGCGGCGGTCGGTTGCCGATCAGGACGCAAACCTTGGCGTAGGTCGTGCGAAGCTATGGCGCGATGGGGATATATCGTTCAGGGATTTGATGGATGCTAACGGGCGGCCGTTGACGTTGATGGAATTGCAGGCGCGGATGGTAGCGCCCGTTACTCGTGTTAAGCCCACATTTACGTTTGACACTATTGCAGCACCTAAAAGCGCAGCGGCCTCAAACCGAATGATGGTTGATAGGGGCATTTCAAGGCGGAGTGAGATTAAGGGAGAACCCGCATCTGTTCGGGCTGTGCCAATGCAGGCCCTTGAAATGAAGGAGCGATTTGGGACGCCGGAAGTTGATTTTACAGGAAACGCAACAAAGGTTATTCGCGATTTGCGGATGCCGCCGGGTGTCGGCGGCGCAATAGTGACCGCAACCCGCAAGAATGGTGACTCGTTTACAGTGCTTCATTTACCTGACGATTTTGGCAGGAGGAACGAATTGATGTACGAGATAGCGAAAAACACTCAGGTAAAGCACTTGGCAGCAAGGACGCAGGGCTTAGAAGAAATTGGGGACTTAGGGCCTGACCTTGCGGCGCGCGTCAAGTCCATGCCGGATTCTGAGTACAGGCACTCGATACCAGTTGGTTTCGATGGCGTAGACCAATCAAGGGCCACAATCACGCACGAATACGGCCACCTGTTTCATGACAACGTGGCAAAGGTTGAAATCGACAACTTCTTGACGGAGGTAAGGCCGACTGAAACAGGTTGGGGCTATCTTGTTTCGTCTTATGGAAACACGCTGCCAATTGAATATGTAGCCGAATGTTTCACCATATACAACAGGTTGCCTGACTCGGAGCATTACAGAATACACCCCAAATTGCTAGAAATTTTCAGGGAAAAGGATGCAGCAATATGACGTTTGACCAAATTATCAAAGAAGTGAACAAGTCGAAACCAGCAAAAGCCATTGATCTTGCCGAAACCTTCATGAAAGAATATAGTGGCAAAGATAAATTGTTGATTGAACCTGACGTTTACGCAGTCGCATTTAGGGTTTTTGCAGGTTCCAGTGCCGCATTTGATGCCTAACAACCCCCTTGCGCCCCGCGTCAAAGTAGTGTATTTCTTGCCTTGAATACCTATGCGCTCTAAATGGGCGGAAAATAAAGTTTAAAGAGATACTTGGGTAGCTCCCTTGGACCGCACGACAGGCTTAGGCTGCAATCGGGATAACGTGGCTAAATAAGCCCGATCAAACAAACAACACGAACCAAACAACCCTGCTTAGGCGGGGCTTTTTGCGTTGGCGGGATGCCTGCGCGTAAACAAGCGGGAAGCTGAACCAATGAAAATCGAAGTAACAGACGCAACGACACTGCCAACATGGATGCAACCCCTTGTGGCTGACGGACACCTTGACCTTGGCGCACTCGCTGCACCAGAGGACGTATCTGGCTTAAAAACCGCCCTATCGAAAGAGCGCGGCAACGCAGCGGCATATTCAAAGTATGGCACGCCTGACGAAATCGCGGCAACCATCGCCGACCTTACCGAAAAGGCCAAGGGTACGGGCAAGACAAGCGACGACGCACAGGCCAAGCTTGACGCCATGAAAAACGATTACGAAGGCAAGCTAACTGGCGCAAACGACCGGATCAGCAAAATGATGCAACGCGGCGCATCTAGCGACATGAAGGCAGAGTTGGCAAAGGCCGGATTTATTCCTGACGCCATTGATGACATCGCTTCCAGCGCAATGGGCCGCCTACAGTTCCACGAGGACGGCACTGTTAAGGTGATGACCTCAGACGGAAAACCGATGATCGGATCAGGTTCTGATCACGGTGCGACCTTAGCCGATCTGGCGAAGGAACTTGCTACATCCAAATCATACGCGGTTCGGGATGCTGGCAAGGGCGGCGGCGGGAAGCCAGCCGGATCACAAGGCGGGACGCCTGATAAACCGACAATCACGCGTGAGGCTCACGACGCAATGTCGCAGTCCGAACGCATGGAACACTTTAAATCAGGCGGCACCATCAAAGGTTAGCCCCCATATCTAGGAGCCTAAAAAATGGCAAACGTATTTGACGACCTCGCAGCAGACATCTACAAGGCGGCTGACATTGTCGGTCGTGAACTTGTAGGCGTCATTCCTTCAATGACAATCAACGCAGGCACCGAGCGCGCCGCATTCGGTGGCGTTGTCCGCTCGTCTTTCACCCGGGCGACCACGGTTAACGAGGCTTACACCCCGTCTATGACCGTGCCAGAGGGTGACGACCAGACGGTCGATAACAAGACCGCCACAATCGACAAGGTTGCCAACGTCAAAATCCCTTACACTGGCGAGGATATTCGCAAGCTGAATAACGGCGTTGGTTATGAGACGGTTTATGGCGACCAGATCGCACAAGCCATGCGCGGTATGACCAACAAGATCGAAGCCTATGCCGCTTTGACGCTGTCCCTTGGCGCATCCCGCGCGATTGGTACGGCTGGCACCACGCCATTTGCGTCTAACTTCGACACCATTGCAGAAATCCGCCAAATCCTTGTGGACAACACAATGCCGCTTGATGGTCAGGCCACTATTGCGATGAACACAGCCGCAGGTACAAAGCTGCGCAATCTCGCACAGTTGCAAAAGGTGAACGAAAGCGGCGACGAATCGTTGTTGCGTCGCGGCGAATTGCTTAACCTTCAGGGCTTGATGCTGAAAGAAAGCAACGGCATTGCCGCGCACGTCAAAGGCACCGCAACAGGCGTTACTGTCAATGGCGCGTTGGCTGTTGGCGCAACCGCCATTGTGTTTAACGGCGCGACCGCTGGCGCAACCGGCATTCTTGCGGGTGACATTGTTACCTTTGCGGGTGACACCGCCAACCAGTACGTTGTCGAAACGGGCTTGAGTGGCGCATCTGGCACGTTCACGATCCAAAAGCCCGGATTGCGCGAGATCATTGCGGACGATGCTGCGGTGACTATCGTGGCCACCCACACGGCAAACATCGCATTCCACCGCGCTGCTGCTGAATTGGTTGTCCGTCCCCCTGCAATGCCACAGGGCGGCGATCTGGCATCCGACCGGATGACGGTTCAAGATCCGTTCTCTGGTCTGGTGTTTGAAATGGCTCTGTATAAGGGTTACGGCAAATCCATGCTGGACATCACCACGTTTTACGGTGTGAAGGTCTGGAAGCCTGAATTTGTCGCCACATTGCTCGGCTAAGTTTACAGAGGGGCGGGCTTAGGTTCGCCCCTTCACCAAGATTAGGAGAACCGCATGGCACTTGATACCACAATCGGCGACGTTGCTGCGGACAGCTATGGCACGCTTGTCGCCTATGAAGCCTACGCGCTTGGCATGGGCTTTACGCTTGCGGCAACAGAGGCGGCAAACGAAATCAATTTGCGCAAGTCGGCAATCTATCTTGACCGAAAATATAAATTCATCGGGATGCAGCAATACCAATATCAGGGCTTATCATGGCCGCGCTTGGTCAATGACCTTGTAGACGATTGGCCAATCAATCCCGATACTGTGCCGCTTAATATCATCTACGCACAATTCGAGGTGGCTTACATCTTGCAGGGCGGGCTTGATCCTTTCGCGACCATTGAAACCAGCGTGACAAACGACATGATTAAAATCGGCCCTATCACGTTGGACGCAGAAACATTGCCAACAGGAACCCCCCGCATTGTCGCGGTTGAGGGTTTGTTGCGCGGCTATATCAAGGGCGGTGTCGGCGTGGCTTCTATGGTGCGCGGCTAATGGCAACTATTGCAAGCCGCGTCACAGGAGCGTTTGACAAACTAGCGGCCAAGCAGCCGGACGCGGTCCAGACCGGAACCATTCAACAGCCGACCCCAACAGCAAGCGGCGGCGGTCCAACAGATCCAACAGGCGGCACGGCTGGCACGCAACCCGCTGCGGTATCGGCGCGCATGGCAGTTTTTGAGGTTGCAGAGCGCCGGATCGATGGCACAAACATTCAAGCGGGAGACTTCCAAGTTATCGTTGAACCCGCCACAATCGAAGTGACACTTGACGACCTGATAATCTGCGACCGTGGAACTCTAACGATTGCCATTCTTGGCCGCGTGGCATCGGGCGGCGAAACGGCGCTTTATGACATGGTGTGTCGTGGGTAGTTTTGAGGATCAGCTACGCGCGTTCCAAGTCAAGACTGAGCGCAAGATGGATATGGCCGCGCGCAAGGTTGCGTTGGAAATATTCACACGGGTGATTCTTAAAAGCCCTGTAGACACGGGGCGGTTTCGTGGCAACTGGCAGGTAGGCATCGGTTCTGTGCCAAACGGCACGCTAGAACTTGACGACGCGACAGGGGTTGCGACGATTAGCGCAGCGGCGGCGCGACTTGCGGGCGTAACGGCAGGCAACATCATCTATCTGGCAAACAACCTGCCCTATGCGCGGCGTCTTGAGGAAGGCTATTCCCAGCAAGCCCCTGCCGGAATGGTCGCGCTTACGGTCCAAGAGTTTCAGCTGGTTGTCAAAAAAATCGGCATAGAATTGAGCGTGCAATGAGCAATGTAGACAGCAACATATTGCAAGCCCTAAGCGCGCAGGCATCGGTTATGATTGCCGCGCTTTCCTATCCTGCGGTCTGGTCGCAAAAGGGCGGTGACAAGCCAGCGGGCGAACACGTCACAATTCAGCAATTGCCAAACGACAACAACCAGCTTGGCCTTTCAGATCAAACAATGGACCGCCAAGGATTTCTCATTATCACGCTTGTGTCACCGCTTGACGTTTACGAAATTGTCAGCAGGCGCAAGGCGGGCGACATTGCGGCCTACTTTCTTAGCGGCGCGCGGTTCACGGCAAACGCTACCAAGGTGGCCATCATGTCGCACAGCGTTCGTCAGGGCCGCCAAGAAGGCCAGCGTTGGGAAACCCCAATTTGGATTAGTTATCGGAGCATAGCATGACAAAGAAAAAACCCGTTCGCATTGATGAAAAAATGACGGACAAGCCCAAGTGGGCAAACCTCACGAACAAAGCAGGAGCAAGCGCGACGCCCCTCGAAACAGACGTGGAAGCGTGGCTGAAAATCGGCTGGTTTCGCGTCACATAATACCCCTGCGAGGGGTTCAATCGCTTGAAAGGATACCAAGCTAATGGCTGTTAATATCGGAATTACAGTGTGGGGCGTCGCTGGCGCACCCGCAACAAACAACAAGACGGGCATGGAAGCTTTGACCTTTGTGCAGCTTAAAGGCATTGAAGTTGGCCCCGTGTTTGGCGTTGATCACGCTGGCCAAGATGTCGTTGACCTTGCCACAGGGTTTACCAAGACGGAAAAAGCCCAAGCGAGCGGCAAGGAGACGTCATTCATGTATCATGGCGACGGGTCAGACCCCGGTGTTGCTACGGCAATCGTAGCGGCCAATGCACGGCCTGGCACGTACACGCTCAAGATCGCACGCGGTTCCGGAGCTGTTGGCGTTGATGGGCCTGCCCTTGTAGCAGGCGATCCCGTCCAATACGCGACGGGATACCTGCACGACTTGGTAGACAATCCATCCTCAGTTGACAGTCACGAAGGCGCGACAATTGCGTTCAAGCAGAACGCCGCCACAGTGGTTGATGTTGAGCCTTCCTAAATCCGCTTAGGCGGAAGGGGTGACGAGGTCTGGTTCGCCCGTCACCCCACTTTGAACCAGAACCACGAAAGAATAACCAATGGACTTTAACAAATTTGACAGCCGTGCGAAAGCCGAAGCCGGAACGCCTATGCAGATCATGGATGAATGGACCGGCGAGCCTATGATGGATGGTGACAAGCCGTGCCGGGTTATCCTGCGCGGCACTGCGTCGGCTTCCATGCAGGCGGCTATGCGCGCGACACAAAAAGCGGCCATGATGTCTAAGAAGGCCAAGGGTGACGATAAAGACGAGGCCCGCGTGATGGAAGATACGCACAACACGCTTTGCGAAGCGGCGGCGCGGTTTATCGTTGGCTTTGAAAACGTCAACAACGGCGACAAGCCAGCCACAGCAGAGGATGCCATGTGGTTTCTTAACCTTTCGTTTCCAGTGATGGGCGTGAAAGAAAAGGACGGAGAGCCTGTTTTAAACAAAGACGGCGAGCCTGTTTTTGAAATGAAGAACAACCCTTTTTCCATGCAGTGCAATAAGTTTGCAGCCAAGCAGGCTAACCGCTTGGGAAACGCAAAAAGCGGTTAATCCTTGCCGCGCATCAACTCGGCTGGCTAAACGCTGTCATTGAATACAAAGACAAGTCAGACCGCCCAAAGGAAAGCCGCTTGATGCGGCACGAAGCTACCAAAACGCCCGCGCCCTTTGTTAAGGTTCGCGCGGGCGGTTACATGCTAGATTTGTTGATGGAAGCGGGGCCGGTTAAGTCTGCGCCGATGGGTGGTTTCTACGCCTTGGATTGGGCTGACGTCGCGGCCTACGCATCCTTAACCATGGACCACATCGAACCATGGGAAGCCGTTTTACTGCGCGAAATGAGCGACGCATTTGCGGCTGGCCTAAACGAAGGCAAAAGCCCGTTTTCAAAAGCCCCCGCTGATCGAACGCCTAAGACCTAAACACCAAGGATTATTTATATGGCTGATTTTGCAAACCTTGTTTTAGGCGTTGATACCCGTGGGCTTAAGAAAGGCGAGCGCGCCCTAAACGATACGACACGCGCAGGCAAGCGGACTGAGCAAGCCACTGACGGGGCAACGGGCGGCATGGGTCGCCTTGGCGCGGCATCGGGCGGCGTCGCCACTAAAGGTATGCGCGCGCTTACAATCGCAGCAACGGCAGCCGTTGGCGCATTGGTTGGCATTGGCGCGGGCATCCGTGTTATTCGTGAGTTTGAAACCAGCGTTGCTCGCATGGGCGCAATTTCAGGCGCGACAACAGCAGAACTTGAGGCAATGCGCGACGTGGCCAAAGACCTTGGGTCAAGCACAGAATTTAGTGCTGGCCAAGCAGCGGACGGCCTGACATTCTTGGCAATGGCTGGCTTTGACGCGTCTGAGGCGATGGCGTCTATTCCGGCCGTCTTGGACCTTGCGACGGCGGCTGGCTTGGGCTTGGCAGAAGCAGCAGACACGGCATCAAATATTATGTCCGGCTTTGGGATTGAAGCGGCGGACGCGGCGGATGTAACGGACATTCTCGCGGCGGCATCATCGCGGGCAAACACATCCGTGAGCCAGCTTGGGCAGGCTATGTCTACGGTCGCGCCCATTGCCAAGGCGCTTGATATAAGCCTCGCGGACACAGCTGCAGCCATTGGCCTTATGTCAGACGCGGGTATTCAAGGCGAGCGCGCAGGTACGGCATTGCGCGGCGTCTTGGCTTCATTGGCTGGGCCTACGTCCCAAGCTGAAGATGCTTTGCGCGGTCTTGGCCTGACGATTGCCGACGTTGATCCGGCCACAAATTCCCTCACTGAAATTATGGGCAAGCTGGGCGCGGCGGGCCTATCCACAGCCGACGCAATGGAAATCTTCGGACGCGAGGCCGCATCGGGAGCGCTTGTATTGGTTGAAGGCGCAGCGCGGCTTGGTGAATTTGGCGACGAACTGCGCAACGTAGACGGCGCGGCGTCAGATATGGCGGCACAGATCCGCGACAATCTTGGCGGCGATATTGACGGCCTTTTGTCATCGGTGCAGGGCTTGGTTATTGCCTTGGGCGATGCTGGTTTGACCGCCATTTTGCGGGGTGTTGTGCAGGCGATCACTGCGGTTTCGCGTGGTGTGACGGCGCTGGTTGATGGGTTTTCAAGGGCAAAAGAAATGGCGCTTGCGTTTTTTGGCATTTCGCAAGAAGCGAATAATCTTGAATCAGCAATGGATGCAACTGAAATGGCAATCGACAACTCCACAATTGCAATGGGGGATCAGATTACGCAATCCGCGCTTCTGGCAACACGCCTAAGCAGCGGCAACGTTATGACTGTTGAAAGCGCACGGGTGAACCTTGAAAGCGCACGGGCGCGGCTTGAAGATGTCGCCGCTATGCAAAGCCAGAACGAGGCAATGGCGCGGCAGGAACTTGGGGCCGATAGCGTTTTGATCGACATCGCCAACGCTCAGTCTGCACTTACAGACGCGCGGAACAGACTGACAGGCGAAGAAATCCAATACATGGATGAATTTGGTGAGGCATTTAACACCGATCAAGTGAGCCTTGTTCGTGATTTAGAGTCAGGTTTAATTGATCTTTTGGGCCAGCAAACAAGCATCAACGCCGCGCTTTCAGAAATGGACTTTCTTTCAGACGAGCAGGTGGCTGCGCAAGAACAATCTCAGGCAAACATTAAGGCTATTGAAGCCGCCTTGCTGGACGCCGAAAATGGGATGGTGTCATTTAACGGTGAAGTTGTGAGCGGGATTAGTTTATCTGACCGTCTTGCGGCATCTGCGGGCAACATCAATTTTTCTAGCGCTGTTGCGGGCGCTCAGGCACTTGCCGAAAGGTTAAGCATATCACTGCACGCGGCGATGCAAATGATGGGGCTATTGGGCGCGGCATCTCAGGCGGCCCAGCCTGTTATCTTTGACCCTCGTGATCCACGATTTGACGCGGCAGCGGCAGAATCAGCCGCAAGAAGTGAGCGACTTACAAAAATTATGGCGGACTTAGCCGACGAATCAACCGGAGTTAAAATAAATATTACAGGCGCATCAAGCGCGGTGGACGGTATTTCATCCGGCGGTGGCGGCGGGGCATCCCAAGCGGCACGCGACGCACAAGCGGAAAAAAACGCACTAGATGCTGAGGGTAAACGAATTCTGCTCGGCCTTATGACGCCTATGGACGAATACAACAAAGCTATAGAGCAAGCTGGCCGCCTTTTAGATGCGGAAGTTTTAACGCAAATAGAATACAATAAGCATATTGCGCAGCTAGGCGTAGAAATGCAAAACCAACAGCCGTTCATTGCTGACTTCAAAAACAGCATTCTTGACGCGGCTATGGGTGGTGAAAATGCTTTTGACGCATTGCGTGACAGCATCATTCGGGCGGGTCTGGAATACGCGCTATTTGGGACAGGCCAGTTTGCACCGCAAGGCGGCGGTGGCGGCGGGTTGCTTGGCGGATTGGTTAGCAGCTTGTTTTCCTTTGACGGCGGTGGCAGCACGGGCAGCGGGCCACGTTCCGGTGGCATGGACGGCAAGGGCGGGTTTCCCGCAATGCTACACCCTAACGAAACAGTTATCGACCACACCAAAGGACAATCCGCAGCGCCGGTTTATAACATCAACGTAAGTGGCGCGCGTGGCAATACGGAGATCCGAGAAATGGTTGCGCAAGGTATTCAGCAAGCGGAAAGCGGCCTTACAGCCAGCGCCGTGTCGCAATCCAAGGCGTCATTTAGAAACAGCAAAGCGGGGTGGTCACCATGACCGTAGACGTAATTGCGTGGCCACCCTTTCAGCTTACGGGCTGGGAATTGGCGGACGTTATCCCGCAATCAAGATCGGTCGGACTAATCGAAGGCCGCGCACGCACATCATCGGCACTGCGGCCCCGTCGCGTGGCAACAGCTAACGTGTCGGGGATCGGCACCAACTTAGACGGCGCGGGCTATGTTCGGATGTTGAATAAACAGTGGGCCGGATCGCCAAACCTTACGCGCGTCGTTTGTCTTTCGTCTCTATGGCACCTGTCACGCGCGGGGCAGGACTTGCGCAACACAATCATGACTTGGACGGACAGCGGCACGGATATGCTTTGGACGGACAACGGGACAAGCATGGTGTGGGGCGATGGCGCTTATGCGTTGTCTGGATCGCCGTTGACTGAAGGCGGCTATTACGGGCTGACAGTTTCAGGCTTGCCGCCTTCGCAGATCATCGCGCGCCCGTCCGAACTTATCAGCGTGACCGACGGGGCCACAACAGAAACCGCCTATGTGATGAGGACGGAAACTTCAGACGCGTCAGGCGTGGCGACTATCCGCACGGACAAGGCAACAGCGTTCACGTTGACTGGGCTTGTCAGCATTGGCCACGGGGAAAACATCGTATTTGAAGCGCAGGGCGTGCCAAGGGCGGTGCAGGGCGTTAACGCTGCGTTTGGCTTTCAATGGGACTTTCGCGAGGTGTTTGCCGATGAATACGCGGGCGGCTTTGTGGAGGTGAACCCATGGCATTAACTCGCGGCGCAACGGCGGGCCTTATCACAGACCTTGGCGGGCATTTTTACCCCGTATTGCTGACCTATGCAGACTGGCCGGGCGAAACGATCCGCATTCACACCGGCGTTGGTGATCTGTCTTGGGGCGGGCACACATGGGCGGGTGCGGGCAAGCTGGTACAATTCCAAGCGCCACAGGAAGCGGGCGGGCTGGCAACGTCAGGCGCAAGCGTTCGGGTCGCTGCAACTGTGGAGGATATGCTTGCGGAGCGCGGCAAAATTATTCGTGGCAAGACCATAACAGTTTGGTTTGCCACCACGACAACGGCGGGCGGCAACGTGTTGAGTCAAGAGCCAAACCAACTATTCACAGGATATTTTGACAGTCGCACGGGCATGCTATCGCGCGCGGACGGCGGCTTTGCAAATGATATGGTTTTAGGCGTTGGCGTTGGCCCGTCCGCGCGGTCGTCGGCTGCAATCACTCATGGATATGAGGACCAGATATTCAAGTTTCCCGGCGATACGGCGGGGCGGCACGTCCAGAATGCAAGCCGCAACAAATTCAACCCCAAGTCATGGCCAGAGTAACGCCACAGGCAGCCTTTAACGCGGCGCTGTGGCACTTGCGCACGCCTTTCGCATGGGGACTGCGTAGCGACTGCACAGCGGCTTGTGAGGCGTTTAAGGCGCTGCACGGCCTTGATCCTCTTGCGCAATGCGGGGCAAGCTACACGACGGCAATAGGGGCCGCGCGGATACTCAACCGGGCGGGTGGATATCTCGAATGGTGCCGGAATACTTTTGACATGCCAGAGACCGACGACCCTCGACCCGGTGATTTGGCTTTAATTGTGAGCGCTGATCCGTTAGGGTCGGCATTATCAATCTGCATCAATCGCGGCGAATACGCCAGCAAGTCGGAGACTGGAATGAGTATTAATCGGGCTAATATTTTAGGGGCTTGGTCATGCCGTTTTTAGCCCCCGTCATTGCAAGCATTTCGGCGGTGGGTGCAAGCATCGCTGCGGGCATTACGGCGGGTTTGGGTGCCATTGGCATCGGAGCTTCAGTGTCATCTGCTCTTATTCAGTTTGGTGTATCAGCCCTAATCAACGTGGCAATCTCGGCCATATTTGGCGACAAGCAGGCGTCGGCTCAAGATATATCGGCCAAGCTGTCACAGCCAAGTACCGCGCCTTCTTATCGCTTTGTATATGGCGACACGCGCGCAACTGGAACCCCAGTAGGAACGCCAGTAAAAGGCCGCAATCTATGGGGCGCTTGGATACTTAACTCTAGACCGTCCGACCTGTCCAGCTTTACGCTATACCTAGACAAGCGCGAAGTGACTTTGACCGGCGACGCTTTTGACCTAAGCGGGGCGGGAGCCACGGCAATTGAAAGCCCTTTCGTGAACCATTGCACTGTCTGGATTAGCCGTGGCGATCACACGGCACCACCAACAGCATTCACGACAGATGCCGCTTACGAGGCTGGCGTCAGGGAGGACTTGTGGAAAACAACAGACGCCTGGAGGGGGCGGACGATAATCTGGATGAAGCTAGATGCGGGTTCATCTGGAGACCGCAATAAACGCTGGCCGTCCACGCCACCACTCGTAGAAGTCGAGGGCCAGTGGTCGCTTTTATATGATCCGCGCGAGGCGTCACACGATCCTGACGATCCAGACACTTGGGAATGGTCGGAAAATCATGCGCTTTGCGCAAGGGACGCTTTAAGACAAAACCCAATCCGCCCATATCTTGAGGCGCAAGTGCACGACTCATTTGACGAGGACGGCCCAAACGATTGCGATGTCGCAGTTGCTTTAAACTCAGGCGGCAGTGAGGCGCGCTATACTTGCGCGGGAACTGTTGTTTGGACTGAAGGCGAGATAGAGGACCAGCTTAACCCCATGATGATAAGCGGCGCGGCTGACTTTATCCGCGTCGGTGGCAAGCTGGGATATGCAAGCGGCGCTTATCGCGCGCCAACTGAAACGCTGACCTACCTTTTGGGCGACGGCTTCCAGTTTCCCGATATGTTGCCGGGTTCGGATCTGGTTAATGAGCTGCGAGTAACTTACATTTCCAGCGCCCGCGACTATGAAACCGCAGAACTGTTGCCGTGGCCTATTCCGGGCGCACTTGCGGCTGATGGTGGCGTGCCGTCAGTTAAAACCATGAGCCTGCCGTTTTGTGGAAGCCCGACACAGGCAATGCGGGTGCGCAAGATCACGGGCCTAAGACTTCGCAGGCAAGAGCGCATCGAGGGAGGCACCTTGCCCCCAGAGGCGTTCAATCTTGTGGGCGGAGCAACAGCTACCATTGCGCTACCTGCCCCATATGACGCGCTAGATGGCATCTATGAAGTTGAAAACATCAACCCCGGCCTTGATCCAATTGGCGAAAGCGGCGAGGTTGCCATGAGGTTGCCCGCGTCTCTGGTTAAGCACGATCCAACAATCTATGACTGGACGCCTGCGACTGATGAGGAGGTTGTTTTCAACGCGCCTTATGATGACGAACGTTCAAGCACGGCTGACCCCGGCGCGATTTCGGTCACGACAGGCGACGCGGTAAACCTAGACACGGGCAGCACGATCATCCCGCGCGTCCGGTTCGCGTTCGATCCGTCAACGTCAACCGTCACTACATACGAATGGCAATTTCGCGAAACAGGCGGGGACTATGAAAGCGGCGGATTTATTGATGAAGCCGTGCGCGATGGGTCAAGCAAAGTGTTCGGGTTTATGACCGGCACGCCAGGACAGACTTACGAAATCCGTGTGCGGGCAATTGGCAGCAATGGCAATTCGGACTTTGTGGAGATTACAGGCGTCACGCCGGTTGTGTCCATCACAATCGACATCCCAACAAACGGCACCGCAGCGGGCGGCGTTGATGAGATCACGGTGAACTTCAGAACGCCAAACGATGCCGACTTTAGATCAATAGAAATACACGGCAGCGACACAGACAGCAGCGCGGCGGCAAGCTTGCTTGGGGCTGCTATATTTACAAGTCAGAACTCAACCGTTAGTATCACGGAAACGGGTTTGGGCACATCAAAAACCCGCTTCTATTTCGCGAGGTCACGCGGGGACTTTGCAAGCGCATCGGTATTTACCGCCAGCGTTACGGCCACCACCGACGCATAAGGATTGCATATCATGGGCTACATTCTTCCGACCACCGGCACGGACCCGAAAACAACAACAAAGCAACTCCTTGAAGCGCTGATCGACTCTGCGATTGCTGCGATTGCGTCAACGTCAGTATCGGGTTTTGTCTACGCTGCGGACACGGCGGCGGGCCTTGCGGCCACGTCGGACGGTGAGGGCTTTTTCGTTGCATCCGCTTCACAGCTTATTTTCTACCTAAACGACGGGGGCAGCGCTACACAACTTTCTGAGGTTGGAACGCCGTTATCGCAAGCGCAGATTGACGAATTGCTTGCAAGTTACGCCTCAATTCTGCCGGGTGTGTCTTACGCAAGTCACGCGCTCTTAGAGGCCGCAACGGTGCTGGCGGTGATGTATCGCATCTCCTATGTTGACCCTGACGGCAAGACGCGCTCGCTTGTGCGCGACGCTTCTGGAACGGCGGCAACAACAGCAGACGGCGCGAATTGGGCACCTGACGGCGTTGGGTCGCCCTATGACTTTGGTGGCGTCTTGGACGGCGATATGAACGCCGTTGTGACCGACGCCACGAACGAAGCCACTGTGTACGCTGCTTTCTGGACGTGGCTTGCAGCGGGTGCTGGTCGCAAAGGTGAGTGGCCTAACTTCCGCACCATGCGAGTAGACAGCCTTGTTAACGGCTTGTCCGGTGACTACAGCATTACGGGCGGGCTTGGCAGCTACATTGATGGCCGTAACCTGCCAAACTTGGACGCAAGCGGCACGGGGTCGGTTCTCAACCACGCGGGTTCTGTTGCCTCTACGCAATCGGCGGCATCCATCACTGCAACCGTTGACGCAAATGGCAAAGACATCGTTACAGTGGTCACTGATGCGGTGCACGGCCTTGCGGTTGGCGATGACATCATGCTGGCGTCCGACGATGCGGCATCATCTGGTGGCGACACCACAAACGAAACACGCGGGCAAATGTCGCGGGTTCGGTCTGTGACAAACACCACAACCTTTATAATTCAAGAACCGCTTTACCAGCGTCTGCCGACAAACCCTGTGCTGATCAAATTCAACTGGCTCGAAAACATTGACTGGGATTGTCATTTGGTTTTTGTTGGGCCCGGGCGTCGGTCGGGATCGGCATCAAGCCAGTCTGTCATTGGATACAGCGGGCCAGAGTTTGTCTATGGCCGAAATATCCGCGTTAAAAATATGCGGACGGAATACCTTGATTATCAGTCGATCATCTTTGACTCTTGCGTCAACTACAGCACGCTAAACTGTTCCGGCATTGTTGACCCCGTTGACGATCCGGGAAGCGTTGGCGCTATCCAGTATTTCTTGACGGACAAAAACGGTTGCGCGCGTGGCCGTCACAGCAAATGGCACTCTGAAAACTACCGCCACGCATACGATCACACGCGCAACTCGCGCAGGGGCGTTGCGCACAGTCTGACTGTAGAGGATTTTTACTGTGTCGGCACATGGCGCAGCGCGATTGCGCAGCACGGCAACGCTTTCAATAGTGTGATCCGCAACGGTAAAATCGAAAACTGTTACGACGGCATCGACATTCGCGCACCCGGTTGGACTGTCGAAAACATCGAAATGAACCACGTGCGCGTGATGGTTTCCCTGAGCGATAACGCCTTGAGCGCAACGATCAAAGGTTTGCGCGGCAAAGACGTGCGGCGGGTTGTTGGCCTGACTGACACCAACATTCTTCTTGGCACAACCGAGTTTGGGGAATTAAATATCTCCGATGTGATCGTGGACGGATGCGCCCTGACTGCTATCGAGATTGACGCCACAAACATTCCTGTATTTACCGAGGCGGATAGCGCGGTATCGGCTGGCACAACAACATCTATGACCGTGGGTGACTTGGACCTTTACGCGATGGTCACAGACGGCGCGGGCGGCTTTGACAAGTTTGAAACGATCACGCAAGCCAGCACGGGCGCAACGGCCTACGTGTTGAACGTCAGCGGGTCGAGTGTTACATTGCAGCGGGTCACTGGTACGTTTAACACGACCAATCTTTTGATTGGTTCGACAAGTGGCGCGTCAGGCAAAAAACCAACATCCATCACAACGATCTCAAACTACAACGTGACCGGCATGCTGACAGGCGTTGAGATCACAGTTGACCCTGACGGCGGCGGCGCTGCGGTTGAAGTGGTCAGAATAGCGTCACACGTTTATGATGCTGGCGCAAACACAAACAGGTTTTCTTGGACAAGCGCGGTCGGGACCGCCCCAACTACGTCCGCAACGTACCACATCCGCACAATCATCGACGGACTAAGCATTACAGACGTTGACATCCGCAACTGCCCGACAAGCGTGGTTCGTGTCTTTGGCAATTTCAGGTCGCCTGCTATCACAAATATCACAGACAACAGCGACGCGGTGACAAGCAACCCAACTATTAAGCTGATAGCGGACGCAAGCAACTATTGCCGCAACGCGGAAATCCGCGACTGGACGGCACGCAATAAGCTGGGGCCAGACATTGACGCGGCAAACACGGGCACGCGGATCAATGGCGACTTCGTAGATCGGTCAACGGCGGTCGAATATATCGCAAGCGGCACGATTAACAACGATGAGGTTTTCCGCGCAGGTGCATTGCAATACATTGGCGAGACTAGCGCCACGGACATTGCTGATATGGACGCGGTTGTGCCGTTTGGTGATGTTACGCTTGGTCACTTCGGTACTCGCGGTGACGGGTCTGAAGTAGCCGGAGATATGACCGCAGAGACGGCGGCGATAAATGCAGCGACCGCATGGGCCAAGGCCGTGCCGGGTCGGACGTTGATGGGCAACGTGGGGAGCACATATCGGATAAACGGTTCTGTTTTGGTGGGGCAGGCTGTGATTGACCTTTGTGGCGCGTCGATTATTGGTGATGGAGATTTTACAATCATCAACGCTGATGCTGAAAAATACGACGATCAGGACTTATCTGCGAATTACACGACGGGCGAGATGTTTATTGCAGTGGCTGCTTTGGCCGTTGCCCCCAAGGCGGGGGATGCAATTAAGATCGTCGCACGAAGCGCAATTGATCCGGGCAATCGAGATCAAGGCACTGGCACAAACACCTACGCTATTGCCGAGTGGTGCGTCGTGGGGAGAGGATCAACCATAACCCGCATCGAGTTATCGCAACCCCTCCGGTTCACCAAAGAGGCGGATGATACCGAAGCCTATACCACGGCGAATAACGCCAAAGTTTATGTGCTATCAAATGATGAACGGTTCGAGGTCAAAAACGGTCAAGTTTATCATGCCGTTGGAACAGCGGGCAGCGCATTTACGGTTACGGGGTTCAAGGAGCCTCAGATCAAAGTGGACATACCCTATGCCAACAAGAACGGGGTTTCGATTGCCGGCTGTTATCGGCCAAAAGTTCGCGGGCAGATCGCGACAGGCGAGTATGGCGTTACAAATGCGGGCTGTTATCAGGCTGACGTGAATTGCGATTTCTTCGCGGGGACGGCAGACGCGCGGCACGGTTATACCACTAACGCCTACACCACTGGCACCACGTTCTCGACACTTATGGGGTTGGGCCGCACGCAAGGTTCGCGCGTTCGCGGGACAGCCGAGGGGTTCGCTGTTGTGGCAGGCTTTGACACACACCACTGCGGAAACGATGAAACCTTTATCGGGACCGTCGTGCAGGGTGGCGACGCGACTGCCTATGCCGCGCGTGGCCGCAACATCGTATTCGACCGTCCGCAGGCACTTGGTGGGACCGGCGGGGGGTTCCATGCCTTCACGGAGTTTGATGGCGCGGACGGTGCAAATTGGGTTGCGGGCAACAGCGCCAGCGACCACACTTCCAGCACTTTGCGCGACGCCTTTTTTCAGCGTGACCGCGCGCCGTTTAGGGCGAAGGAGTCCACAGTCTCGCTTTGCGGAAACGGGTATTTCAAAACCAACGACCATATGTCGATCTTCGCGGATGGCGCGCAGGTGAGCATTACCGGCTTGCAGAGGTTCATCGCTGGCGCAGGGTCCGGCCAAGATGACACGGGTGTTTTTGAAATCAGAAATACTCACGTTGATAGCGCGTTGCCGCCAAGTCGGACTGTTATCGAAGCGGGTGCGCTGGTGGATGTGGACGCGAGCGCGGCAGACGCAACGGGCATCTCATTGTTTAACCTTCAAGCCAATTCCACGCTTATTATTCGCGGCACGCTGCGGGCCAAGATGCCATCGGGTTCTGGCTTTTTGACGGGCGGCGGCACAGTGCGGTGCGAAGGCGACGGTAAAATTATCCTTGAGGTTGACGGCGCGGCGGACAATAGCATCATCACTGATGTGTCTCAACTTCGCGGTTTGCGGCTCGAAACGGTGGACGGGTCCGCGTGGTGGGACGATGTGTCTGGCAAAATGGCGACAACCTTTGTGGATGGTAACGTAGGCGTTCAACATGTGGGTACTGGTGCAACGGTTGATGATGTTTATGTGCCAGAGGGCCAGTACGGATGGGACGGGATGGATGCAGCCGGATCAGGTACGATCCGATACGACATCACAGGCAACAAAACCGGCACAGCGGGAGATTACACCCTCCAAGTCAATAGCAGGGGTGGCAACTTTGTCGCAAATTTAGTCGTTCCTAGTGCCCATGTTACGTGGGGATTAGAAGCAATCATGACGGTGACATCTACGGGAAATCAGCGTTACGAGTTTATCCTGACATCCAGCGACGGCACGAATACGCGCGTCATTCGCGACAGCAAAAACGAAACACAGTCTCCATTTCCAACGTCAGAAGCCTTTTCAATCGGCGTAAATTCAGCCGTAGGAGATCAGGTCAATGCGCGCACGTGCCGTGTCGAAGCGACTGCAGGGGGGGTACTGTAAATGGCTGATGACCCAATCAAAACAATCGACCGCCGCGTGACCGCATTGGAAACGCGGGGGGCGCGATGATGGATGCACTTCGAGACTATTGGGCAATCATCGCGGCGGCGATTGCCGTGGCGGTGTGGCTTGTCCGCCTTGAGGCACGCGGCATCTCAAACGCGACCGAAGTGAAGCGGCTCTGGGCGCAACGCAAAGAGGACATGGAGGCCGCACGGGACAGCCGGGACCGCATGGACCGACGCCTTGACGAGATCGGCGGCGACATAAAAACAATCCTCAGGGGGATGAGTAAATGAGCTACCAACCAGACAGCCGCGTGCGCTGGATCGTGCAGCACTACAGCGCAACGCCGATTGAAAGCGACTTCAGCGCCGCCGATATTGACGCAATGCACCGCCAGCGCGGGTTCCGAGAAATCGGCTATCATTACTTCATCCGCAAAAATGGCAAGGTTGAGACGGGCCGTGATCTGTCTCAGCCTGGCAAGTTTGAAGTCGGGGCGCATTGCAAGGGTTCCAACTCAAACTCCATCGGCATCTGCGTTGAGGGTGGCGTAACTTTAGCCGCAAAAAACGTCGGCGTTGATAACCGCACGCCCGCACAGATTAAGGCACAGGTTGCGCTGATCCGTGAATTGTTGGTGCGCTTTCCCAACGCCAAGGTCGAAGGACACCGCGACATGCCCGGAGCGGCCACGCAATGCCCCGGCTATGATGCGGCGGCGTGGTGGGCTAGTGTAGCCGCGACCGTTGCGGTGCAGAAACCTGCGCAAAGTGATCCGCTAGGTTGGTTCCAGCGCATGCTTAAATCGTTTTTCGATTCGTTCAAATCCTGAAAGGATACACCATGTTTCTCGCAGTCCGAATGATTATCTATGTTCTTGCCGTTCCGTTGGCAGGGTATCTCGGCGGCACCTTTGACGCCGCGACCGGAGACTTAACGATCAACATTGACAGCCTTATGAACATCATCGGCGGTGGCGGTTTTGCAACGGCGCTTGCGTTCGCGTCTTCCCGATGGGCAAAGGCAAAGGACTGGGCGACATGATCGACCTGATCTTAGGTAGCGTCTGGCCCTATGTGCTGGGCGCTGGTGGCGTTCTGGTGGCGTTCGTGGCCGCTTACCTACGCGGGCGCAAGAATGCGACTGACGGGGCGGAAAAGCGGGCCTCGGACGAATACATCAAAACAAGGAACCGAATGGATGAGGCTAACACTCCCACTCATGGCGATGATATTAATCAGTGGTTGCGCGACCGTTCAAAGTCAAAGCGCAATCTGTGATGGGTCCGCGCAGTTACGGACGGATCATGCGGCGGCTCTTGTCACGGATGGCGGGCCGATGTCACAGGCATCCGGCGCGGCGCTGATAGGCACCATCGACGCCGGATGCGGTGATTTTTAGTCATGGCTATAATTATCCATCTGCGTTCTCCTCGAGGGCGGCGCGGTAGTCTGCCGTATGCCTTACATCGCCCGTCATGTAGTCGATGCAGTCGCATGCGTTGGTAAACTCCTCGCGCAACCGCTCATTCTCTGCCTTTTCAT
>Ga0306898_1000074_pt1 | contig 43105 bp, 70 predicted proteins | sample AntRauMFilla1564_FD_190424 | JGI IMG/M metagenome (GOLD analysis project Ga0306898, IMG submission 190424) | Saline lake microbial communities from Rauer Islands, Antarctica - Metagenome Filla 1 #564 (v2) (version 2) | ecosystem: Environmental > Aquatic > Non-marine Saline and Alkaline > Saline ...
TAATGAGTTGCGTAACCAATCTGCTGCTAAGGCTGCTGCTGCTGCACTAGAGCAAGCCGCAAGGGCAAGTAAGGCATTAGCAGACCGTCAGAGAGAGCTTCGTATGAGGTTCCAAGAGGGTTATGCAAACTTCGCTAGGCAACGTGAGGCTATGCGTAGTCTACGTGAGGCATACCGCTCTGGTATCATTACTATTGAACAATACAGGGCGCAACTAGAGCGACTTCGACTCGTAAACAACGGTAACATTAGAGGTACTAATAACCTTGGTGTTATGATGCAACAGACAGGTTATCAGGTTGGTGACTTTGCGGTCCAAGTTCAGTCTGGTGCTAACGTAATGGTTGCGTTTGGTCAACAGGCTACACAGTTAGTTGGTGCGTTGTACCTTATGCCACCTGCTATACTTGCTACTCAGATACCCATACTTGGACTCACTGTTTCTGTGACAGCACTTATTGCAGCCTTCAGTATCATTATACCTATCTCAACTGCTATTGCAGGTTCTTTACTTAGGGCCAGAAAAGCTGCTAAAGAGGCTTCTGAACCTGTACAGACTTTAGAAACTCGTGTTAAAGCCCTAACAGACTCCTTAAAAGAGTTTGAACGCACTAAAAAGGCTATCTCTCTTGGTATTACACCCGACGAGCTTACAAGTTCAGAGTCTCTGGACAAGGCAAGAAAGAACCTAGAGTCTTTTAGGAAAGCACGCGATGAGATAATATATGGTAACAATACTACCCCAAACAAGGGTACAATCGTACCAGACGAGGGTATTTTTGATTCACTTAAAGAGGGTGTAATAAGTTCTTATAGGAAAGTCCGTGGTGACTTCTTATCTATTATTAACACTGACGCGAAAACGGGTATGGGCGCGCTAGGTGAAGGCATTTTTGGTAGTGGTGAAGCCTCACAAAAGTCTATAGATAAGTCTTTTGATTCATATCTTGCCGCTATAGGTACTGTATTTAAATTAGAAGATAAACTTGCTAGTGAACAGTTAGTTAACTTTAACGAACGTGATAGCTACCTACAACAAGAGATAGCTATGCAAAAGGCTATCAAGAGTTCTGGGGAGAACAGTTCAGAGGTTAGGTCTCTTGCACTTGCTCAAGATGTTAGTAACATGGAAAAGGCTGTTGATGCACAGGTTCTTCTTGGCGAACTAAGTGGACCCTACGGAGAACAACTAAAAGCTAGAAATGAGTTGTTACTAAGGCTTGGTTTTAGTATCGAAGACGCTAGAATTAAAACAGAATCTTTGTTAGAGGCTGAGGTTAAACGCACTGAGTCAATTCAACTCTTCTACGACCTACAACAAAAGACTACAGAAGAGACTGCCGCAACTCTTTCTGGTGTTAACGCTATTAAAGATGCTGTAGCAGCTACCACTAAAACACTAGAGAACAGACTCGAAATATCCAAGTTAACGCTACAGTTCGGTAAAGACTCCGAAGAAGTTGCTAATAAAGAAGCTGACATTGCTAGGGCTGCCTTCAAGTTGGCGCTGGAAGACAACAAGATTAAGGGTAATAACTTAATTGCAGCAATGAAGTTGTACGATGCTGCTGTACTTAATGAAAAGGCTATAGCTGCGGCTGCGGCTGAGTCTAAGGAACTAGAAGGTGGTCTAAAGGGTGCTGCTGCTGCAATGCAATCCCTTGTTGGTTTTGGGCAAGGTCTAGAAAAGGCACTTGCTGTTGCTGTAGCCCAGTCAAAAGCTATAAAAGACAATGTTAGCACTGCCAACGCTGGTACTATTGCTGGTATGAGGGTTGATCTACAAGATAAAACTAACAACGCACTTGGACAGGAAGGTGCTGACCCCCTTATTATTAGAGCGCAGTCTGCAATAGATAGTGCAACTATAGACGCACTAGAGTCTCAGCTCTCTAGCAATGAATCTGCTACTCTTGCAAAAAGGGCGTCTACTAAGTCTGGTTCCAGCGGCGGTTCTGGTGGTGGTGGTGGTACTTCTCCTGCACAAGAGCTTCAAGACTACCTCACTAAGTTACAACAACAATCAGAGATAGAGAGTAAACTGGTTGGTATCTTTGGTACTAAGCGTTCGGTAGAAGAAGAAATACTTAATGCTCGTAATAAGTACGGTGAAGTAATGAGTGCTACCCAAGAGAAAGAACTTAGGGGTACTCTACTACAGATCGAAGCCGATAAGGAACGTCAAAAGGTTCTTGAAGAGGCTAAGGCACAACAACAAGAGGTAGCTAATACTATCCAGTCAAGTATGGAAACTGCCTTTATGTCTATGGTTGATGGCACTAAGTCTGTAAAAGACGCCTTCAGGGACATGGCTAAGTCTATCATAGCTAAACTATTCGAGGTACTTGTTGTGCAACGTCTAGTAGGCTCTTTTGATAGTAAGACTGGAGTAGGTTCTGGTATCGTAGGTTCTGTTGCTAAGGCGTTTGGTTTCGCTGATGGTGGTGCCTTCTCAGGTGGCTCACAGATACAAGCCTATGCTAATGGTGGTGTTGTGGGCGGACCTGCTTACTTCCCTATGTCCGGTGGTAAAACTGGTCTTATGGGAGAAGCTGGACCAGAGGCTATCATGCCACTTAAACGTGGTGCTAATGGTAAACTTGGTGTTCAGGCGGAGGGTTCCTCTGGGGGTGGTAGTGTTGTGATCCACCAGAACTTTAACTTCTCTGCTAACGGTGATGATAGCGTCAAGAAACTCATTGCACAGGCAGCACCTAAGATTGCTCAAATGACACAGGCTGCTATGATAGATAGTCGTCGTAGGGGTGGTGTTATGAAGTCTACTTTCAGTTAACAACTTACATATAAGGATAACAGCATGGGGCTTCTTTACCCTCTTAATACACCCACAACAATAGGTATTGAAAGTATTGAGCTTCGTGCTGTTAATGCTGTAGCTACATCTACCTCACCCTTCACATATAAGCAACAGGTTATTTCCCACGGAGGGCAAATGTGGGGGGCTTCAGTTACTATCCCTTCTGTACACAGGGATAAGGCTGCTGAGTGGAAGGCTATGCTAATAGGACTTAAGGGTCCGGTTGGTACTTTCCTACTAGGTGACCCCGATTATGCCACACCAAGGGGGGACGTAAGCTCTTGTGTTGTGACTGGTACAGTGGGTGAAGAGACTATTTCTGTTGTTATGACAGGTACACTAAAGGCTGGTGACTACATTCAACTGGGGTCTGGTTCTGGTGCTAGGTTACACACTGTACTACTAGATAAAACTGGTGATGGTGAACTAGAGATATGGCCTGCACTAAGGTCTGACTATACAAGTGCCACAGCAGACTTAAGTTCCCCTAAGGGGGTATTTAGACTTTCTAGTAATATGACTTCTTGGTCAATAAACAATGCTTCGGTATATGGTATATCTTTTGAAGCCATAGAGGTTTTATCCTAGTTTATACAGTAAAACAACAGTAGTAATTCGCTACGCTCATAAAGGTATCCCGATATGTCAAGAGAACTAGCAGTTACAACAGTAGATGGTATTGAAAGCGACCTTGTACAACCTTTCTTTGCTGTGGAACTACTGTTTGATGGTGACGATGTAATACGAATGTGGACAGGTCAGGGAACTCTAACTAGGCCAGATGGGACTACCTATGTCGGTCTTGGCACACTACTAGAAATATCTAAGGTTGAAGAGACTGCTGAAATGGCTGTTAGAGGCGCAACACTTACCCTCTCTGGTGTACCTAGTGAGGTACTGTCCCTAGCACTGAACAAAGCCTACCAAGGTCGTGTCTGTAATATCTACTTTGGCATAGTAGGTGAGAGTGGTTTTGACGAGGTATTCTCTGGTTACATGGACCAGATGAACATAGACGAAGAACCAGAGTCCTCTACTATCCAGCTTACTGTTGAGAACAAACTTGTTGACCTTGAGAGAGCTAGGGTAGCCCGTTATACCTCAGGTTATCAGAAGTCCCTTTATGCGGGGGACTTAGGTTTTGACTTTGTAGAAGACCTGCAAGATAAACCTGTGTTGTGGGGTCGTAGTAATGACACCTAGTTATCAACAAGAGTTCCTTTCCCAAGTTGAGGGAGAAGTAACACCACTAGCGGTACTAGAGTGGGAAGAATCAGGCCACCCCACTGAACAGCTTAATATAAACTGGGACGAATACTTTAGGTTAGAAGAGTTAGGGTATCTTAAATTCTTCACGGCTAGGAAAGATGGACTGCTTATAGGCTACTTTGTGGTAATCGTGTCAGCACCCTTAACATCACAACACAGTCCTATAGGGCATTACGATGCTGTATATGTACATAAGGATTATAGGAAGTCAACCGTAGGTAAGCGCCTCTTTAAGTTTGTAGAAGATTGTATGAGGGAGGATGGTATTTATAGGGTTGTGGCCTCTTCCTCTAGTATAAACCCTATTGGTAAGTTTCTTACTCGAATGGGCTACAACGAGATAGAAATTAAATACGAGAAGGCTTTATAAAATGGTTGCTGTAACTTCTTTCGTTGTCGCTACTGCTGCACTTGGTGTTTCTGTCGCGGGGGCTTTCGGTGTTAGTTTAGCCGCAGGTGGCTTTGCAGCTTTCGCTGTGGGGTTAGGTACAAACATAATTCTTGGTGCAGCACTTAGTGCTTTGACACCTAAGCCTAGTACACAAGGTACTAACCGTGGCTATCAGACTAATACAAAAGGCTCTGCCCAAGACCATGCTATTATCTATGGTAAGGTCCGTTCAGGTGGTGCTATTGTATATGATGAGTCTACTGGCAGCAACAACAAATTCCTACACAGGGTTATTGCTTTTGCTGGGCATGAGGTAGACTCTTTCGATGAGATTTATATTGATGATGAAGTGGCTACTTTAGATGGTTCTGGTAACGTAACTTCACCTAGTAAATATAAGGGTAAGATAAGGATCAATAAACACCTTGGTGCTGCTGACCAAAGTGCAGACAGTGACTTGGTGAATGAGTCTAACAAGTGGAGCAACCAACATAGGCTTCGTGGTATTGCATACCTCTATGTGAGGCTTGAGTATGACGCAGATGCTTTCCCTAATGGTATCCCTACCTTTACGTCTACTATAAAGGGTAAGAAGGTATATGACCCTCGTACTGGTAACACAGTGTGGTCTGATAACCCTGCTTTGTGTACTAGAGACTACCTTACATCTAAGTATGGAGTTAATGAGGCCACAACAAATATAGATGATACACTGGTTATTACTGCGGCTAATATCTGTGACCAGACTAATACAAATGCTGGTACTGCTCGTTATACTTGTAATGGTGCTTTCACAACAGCCACAACTCCCTATTCTGTCCTAGGTGATATTATTACATCTATGGGAGGTTTGTTGTGGTACGCTCAGGGTAAGTGGCGGATGAAACCTGCTTACTGGACTGCTCCGGTAATGACACTAGATGAGAACGACCTTCGGTCTGGTATCAATGTCACCACTAGACATTCCCGTAGAGATAACTTCAATGTTGTTAAGGGTACTTTTAGGGGTGAAGAAAGTAACTGGCAGGTAACTGACTATCCACAGGTAACTAACTCTGCTTACCTAGATGCTGATAACGGTCAAGAGTCTGTAGCCGATGTAAACCTTTCCTTTACCGACACAAGTGTAGAAGCTAGACGGCTTGCTCTTATCACACTAGAGTCTAATCGTCAACAGCTTACTGTAAAGGCTTCTTTTGGTGTTAGTACACTACAAGTTCAGGTTGGCGATAACGTAAAGATTAACAACACTAGGTTTGGTTGGACTAATAAAGAGTTTCAGGTTATTAACTGGACCTTTGGTCTTACTGATGGGCTTGATCTTCAGGTCGAAATGACACTAAGAGAAACTTCTGAGTCAGTCTTTGATGAGGTAGATGATGGTGTTGTGTACGAAAGGGATAACACGAACCTCCCTAACCCTTTCTTTGTCGAGGGCGTAGGTATCTCTGCTGTAGCTTCTGTGCAAATCTCTAACCAGAAGGTATCTAACATAGCGCTGGTAAACATCACAGCAACAGATGGTGTATATATTGACAGTGTAAACGTAGAATACAAGTTATCTTCAGAGTCTATCTACAAGGCTCTAGGTACAGGCACACTAGGTTTTTATGAGGCTGTGAACCTAGAGCCAAATTTCTATGACTTTAGGGCTAGAGCAATAAACATCTTTGGTGTTAAGGGTGAGTGGACTTACCTGTTAAACAAGGAGATTAACGCTTTTGCTGGTGACCCAAGTGATGTAATTGGTTTTGATATTGAAATATCTGGCGGTACTATCTTCTTGTCTTGGGAACCTATCTCAGACCCTGATCTTAGCCACTACGAGATAAAGCACAACTCTAATACATCTGGTGCTAACTGGGGTAGCTCTACAACTGTTATCGAGAAGGTAGCTAGACCAGCATCTTCTGCTACGCTTCCTGCTCGTAGTGGTACTTTCCTAATCAGGTCTTATGATAAAGAGGGTAACTTTAGTGTAGGTGTAAGCACTATTGTTGTGTTGCCATCTGAATTGCCCTCGATGGGACAGACCGAATTTACTGCTGACCAAGAGCCTACTTTTACAGGCACTAAGACTAACGCTATTGTTGTGTCTTCTGCACTTGAGATCGACATTACTACTTCATCCTCGCCTACAGGTGAATACTTCTTCCCTTCCTACATTGACGTTGGTACAGTTAGAAGTTGTATTGTAACTGGCTTCAGGACTTTCACAAGGAAGTTTGACGGTGGTACACTCCTATGGGACGACATACCACAGGACTTTGACACTTGGCCTGATCTGTTCGACACTTGGACAACAGAGACAACAGCCTTTGGTGACACTGGTGTAACGGTATTTGCCTCTGCTACTTACGATGACCCTGCTGGTACACCCACTTGGGGAAGTTATCTCCCTGCTAACGGTGCATCTATCATGGGTCGTGCCTTCAGGTTTAAGGCAGAACTAAATAGCTCTAATGCTAAATATACACCATCTATTACTGAGCTTAGTGCTTCAGTTGCATACTAAAAGGAAAACCCTGACATGAGCCAACATGATTTTAACATCTCTAACCAGACAGCTAGTGTGACTAGGGCAGATATTAACAATGCTCTGGGTGCATTAGCTACTCTATCATCTGGTACTACTGCCCCATCAACTACCTATGCTAATATGTTGTGGTATGAGACTGATACTAACACCCTGCAAATGAGGAACGAAGCAAACTCCGGTTGGATTCGTCTTGGCTACTTAAACCAGAGTGGTGCATTTAGTGTTTTCCTAGGCACAGAAGTTGTGGATGATAGTTTTACGGTAGTGGGGTCTGTAGACTTTCAGACAACAGGTTCTTGGGAAGCTGGTACGAGTTTTGATATTAGTCTTGTGTCGCCTGCTCAAGTAAAAGCTGCTATAAAAAAAGGTGACTTAGGAACAAGCGCCAGTAATGGTTATATGGACATAGGTTCAAATAGGATGCAGTGGGGAAGTAAAACCGTAAATCTACAAGAGGGCGTAAACCACACAGTAACTTTCCCCACTCCTTTCTCATCTAACATATGGAATATACAGGCAACTATAGAGATAAATAGTGGTGCAGGTATGGACGCTTATTCGGCATACGTTCGTACAAAAAACACAAGTTCTTTTATGTTTAATATCGCCAGTAATGGGGCAGGTAGCTATGGGACTGGGGTGGTCCACTGGACTGCTATTGGTAACTGATTCTAATAATACAAGTACAATACAAAAGATACATATATACCAAAGGACACAGCAAAATGAGCTATAAACTAGGTACAAGAAGCCTTCAGAACCTTTCAGGGGTACACCCTGACCTTGTTAGTGTTGTGGAAAAGGCTATCAAGATCACTAAGGTAGACTTCACTGTTATCGAGGGTGTCCGTAATATCAACCGACAGCGTCAACTGGTTAAGTCTGGTGCGTCTAAGACAATGAACTCTAGGCACCTCACTGGACATGCTGTAGACATTGCGCCATACCCTTTCAATGGGGATACGGATAAAGACGGTGTGAGAAACATCGAGGACTGGGATGAGTACTACCCTATCGCAGATGCTATGAAGGACGCTGCTAAAGAACTCGGTATTGACCTTGAGTGGGGTGGTGACTGGAAGAGCTTTAAGGATGGACCTCACTGGCAGCTTAGCCGGAAGTCCTATAAGTGAACCCCCCTGACAGAGGTGTACCGCCACACCACACAGACAGTTGGCACTTATCTAAATCTGTTCCTATTACACTAATTGTAGGTCTTATCACACAGGGTGCAGCTATAGTCTGGACCATGAGCATGATGATGGGGGATATTAACAACAACAGGATGTTTATTAACGACAATAGAAGTAGACTACTGGTTATCGAGCAGGTTGTCCAGAGTCAAGCTATTTCCACTGCACGGATGGATGAAAACCTAAAGGCCATTAGGTCAATACTAGAGGGTATAGTTAGTAGAGGCGGACAGTAAGAAGGGATAGATAGTAATGAAAGGGTTTATGGCTAGAAAGACATTCAAACGTGAACTTGCTGTCCTACTTCTTGTCTGGTTTATGTATGTTGTGGAGACTAAAGATGTTAACATCATCGAGATACTTGTGTGGCCTATCTTCGCGTTCGCTGGTGCTTCTTTTGGCTTTGATGCTTATGGCAAGTTGCTCGGCCAGCCCCCTAAGTCTGCTAACGGGGGGAGGCCCCAAGGTAGCAGCCAACGTACAGGCAGGGAAGACGAACTCCCAGACGATAGGGACGACAAGTAATAATGAGCAGAGGCTAGAGGTACAGTCTGCTGAGGTGGTTAAACAGTCTAACAACAATAACAGGGTATCCGCTGAGACTATAGACACTGTAGTTAATAATGAGATACCTATATGGATGATCTTACTATTTGGTTTGTTGTGTGGCTTCGTTATACCATCCCCCAAAGAGATTGCTAGAGGTATTATCAACCTGTTTCGATCTAAAGGGAACAAACTAGCTTAGTACTTAAAACGACAAAAGCCCGACCTAGGTTAATTCCTAAGTCGGGCTTTACTGATTCTTACTACCAACATACGTTACAGCGTATAAGACCTATACGTTAGGCTCGTTAGCCCAACTAACACACTTGACCTTAACAGCAATTTCAGGTGGGGTAGTCAACTCAAGGTATCCAGACAGTAAGGACGCTTCTGCCTCACACATTTCCAATGTTGGGAACTGTACGGTAGACTTATGGGTAACAACAGCACAATCTGCTGTAATCATATTACAACCCAAAACAATAATACTAAGCATCTTTATTCTCCTTTATCTTTGTTAATAATAAACTGCGGATCATCCAACAGCTTTTGTAGATAGTCACGGACACCTTGCTTACCCACCATCATCATTAGAACACGACAACCTGAATAGATAATCTTGTGGGTATCATACTTGATTGTTGTGCCACCCTTATCGCCCCACCGCATAATAGCCTTACCGATGTTACCGAGGTGAAACGAATATTCTTTCCACTGTCGGGTAGACTTGTCGTCTGCTAGGTCATTCCATGTTACCCATGTAGACGGGAAGTCATAGTAGGATGAGGGTCCACCATCTGACTGTACCCCTGACTTAACTTCTACCCACGGTACACACCCATTAATTTCCACTGCGGGGGTATCTTTAGCCTCCCTAACCAATCTCACGGAGTCCAATTTGGAGTAGGCAGTCTGAGTGTAATCCCAATCGGGACCGTAATGTATTACACCACTGTGTTTAGCAATAACCTCAGCAACAACTCCCTCAACACCCCCAAACTCTTGACACACAACTGTAGGGCTATCGCATACCACAGTGTCACCTAGCTTAAACTTATACAACTTACTCATTCTAACTCCCTACCTAATTAAACCCAGTTAAAGTTAAGCCTTTTATACACAGTGCTTAGGTGTTTGACAACAGTTAAATCAGTTAATATCTACAATCTCACAATCACCGATACAAGCAAAGGTCTGGCTTCCCGTTGTGTTGTCACTCTTCTCATACTCGCTTAGTCTTGACCAGTCAATACCCTTTGGCATAATATGTAGCGCTTCCTCATAAGTAAACTGGTCGATCTCTTGATAGGGTGCCTGCTGGTATGTATGCTCATTAAAGGGCAGAAAGGATACACCAGACATTTCATCGAAGTGCTTGTAGACATAAGAACCTACATCAAACCACTCATCACTCTTTACATTGATTGTCACAGAGGGCTTGTGTTCACACCAGTGACGTTGATAGGCCAGCCACATATCTAGCTGCTGGATAGCACTAAGGTCAGATGTCACAACAGCACCAATAGGAGCCTTAACAGGGAAGCTAAACACTGTAGTAGCATCTGGCTTCATAACATCAGGTTCGTTAGGTACACCTTGGTCAACCATAAACTGTGTCATAGGGTCTTTGTTGTCACCACGAACAGTACGAATATAATACTCTGAGTAACGTGTGTGGATACCCGAAGCACTGTCTACAAGCTGAGAGACCGTACCACTAGGTTTTACAGCCGTAACAGCAGTAGACTGTTGAATACCTAGTTTGTCTGCCCACTCTTTGTTTGTTGTGACTGCCACATCTCTCAAGTGGTTTAGTGTTTTATCTAGCCCCTTGTTCTCAAGTGTCATAAGTGGGTTATCCATGATGCCAGTTAGTGATACACCCAGTAGACGTTCTTCCTCCGTGTTCTTACGCCAAATATCCCGTAGGTAAGGGAAGTGCGTCTGTGTAGATTGAATAGTACCTAGTATACTGGCAAGTCGTACTTTCTCGGATAGTGTCTCAATAGTGTCTGTAGCACGTACAACCACTTCTGTTAGGTTGCACATTTGGAATGGACGAAGGATTATTTCCTGAGTGGTTATGAGAACAATACCACCCCAGACTATATCTTCACCTTTGTTTTGTACTCCATACATTTTGGTATTATTTCGATGAAAGGTTCAATAAAATTCTTGTAGAAACCTATAGTTTGCTGACCACCACACATAGAAACATTATATGAGTTTTTTTGCCCACACCTGTTTACCCGTGATGTAACACCATAAGTTTTTAACTCTTCCTGCATGGCAACAGCCAGAGTTTCACTTTCAGTTGTGATGAGCATATCCTGCCCATAGCAACCATCGTCAAGATACAACAACAACCAACCAATAGGTGTCAGTAGTTTAACTGCGTCTTCTTTTCTTTCTGGAAAGTCAACATTACCTAGTTTACCAGAGTACCAAGCAAAGTAACCGTGGCCCTGTGTGTGAACATGCTCACTTACACGGGTAGAGACTTTGTTATAACCCTCAAAGATAAGAGCAACTTTCCACTTCAGGTACTCAGCTTGCTTAACACCGTGTATTACCCTGAGCGCGTGCCTTTTCTTACAGTAGCACCCGTCCCCTAAGTGTTGTGACATCAAGATAGACACGTTATCCTCACGGAAAGGTTTTACCCTAACTTTACTAGGTACAGCCATTAGTAGCTTTTCCCTAGCCGCTGAGAATGTGCTAACACCATAGTGCCTGTCGTACATCCCTACAAACTGTCTGGTGCTTAGGCCAAGAAACTCCCTTACCTCTAGTGTAGTTGCACTAGATAGAACAATGGAACTAAGCTCTGCCGTAGTAGGCTCTATCTTACCAGACAAGAACTCCCTTGGGGAGCAACCATACATACTCTTAAATCTGTTGTACACAGTCTTCTTACAAACTCCATACTTATCAGAAACTTCTTTCACGCATTTACCAAAGTAGTTTACGTCTTTGATGGAGACGGCCATAGACAAGATTTTATCAAATTCGCATTTCATCTTCTAACTCCAAAAGTATAGCCAAAGGGCTATGCACATTTAGTCGTTGAACCTTACCCAGTCAAGGGTCTTGGCTGCTGATTGCCCAACACAGATTGTTTTCAAGCGTTCACACCCACCTTTTCAGGTCATGTTGTAGCCAATCTGTTTTAACAGGTTTCCAGCAGTTCGCATAGTTTTACACGTTAATCACTTAACGAGGTTCCAAAATTACTTAGAACATGGGTTTGTCCCAAATTCGTAGTCAGTATCTCGACGTCCATTCTTAGCCGCTTGTGCCTTAGCTGCCTGACGATTAAAGATACCCCGTTCACCAGAACCACTCTCTACAAGAGCCAGCCACTCACGCATAAAAGAGACTGCATCAGGTTTTTCCGTGTAGCACACAGAGTTGTTAGCCAAGGCACGTTGTGTATTAGCTTCCCACCATGAACCTGACTTAGCATGTCGCATACGGTCATCACTAAGGTTACTAAGACTAATCATAGCAGAGCGTCTTACGCCACCAACCACAACAACCTCACCAATCTTACACATAATGTCGTGGCACTCAATAGAGGACAGCTTACGACCCTTAGCATTTACAAAGGTACGAATGACAAAGTTGAACAGGTCTACAAGGGGAGCAGGTCCAGAAGCACGACCACCAAAGGTCTTTAGTTTAGTACCTGCTGCCCGAACTTGAGATACATCCCACTGAGGCACATTCCCTTTGTATAGTGCTGAAACAACTTTACGAAGGGACTTAGCCCAACCTTCCTTACTGTCCTTTACTACAATGGTAGTCCCTGTATTAAACTCTGCTGGTACATCTGGTAGCTTAGACACGAACTGACGCTCTACAGAGAAGCCTACACCAGTGCCACACAACAAAATGAACATAGCCTCATCAAAGGAACGGGGGTCGTCTACAGGGAGGTATGAACAGTTAAACCCCGCTGTGTTATCTCGATCTAAAGCTGGTCCAGCAGTCATAAGGGCGCGCATAGAAGGCATAACACTAAGGCTTAGGATAGCTTCTTGTAGTTCTACCTTAATCTTTTTGTCGTCTATCTTACGCCCTACAACATTATCCATGTATCGTTCGACTGTCTCTGTCCAACTCTCACGGCGACCCTCTTCCTCTAACCAACGTGCGTACCTAGATGTATGGATAAAAGCCTGATAATCGGTAGGGAGGTGGTTACTAATCATATTATTCTTTCTATTTGTTGTAATAGGGCTAGTTAACCCTGTTGTGTAAGATCAATGTCGTACTTTTTCTCAGAACCTAAGCACTTTGCTTTACCATCAAGTCCAAACATATAAGCTGCACTACCATAACCTTTGTTAGTAAGCCATGCACTATCACCTTTAATAAAGATACAGACCCAAGTGTCCCCACGCTTGCTTGTGTAATTACCGCCTACCTCGATCTTAGAAGGAGGCTTAGGTTTAATACGATAATGAAGAAAACCATGTATGTAACGAGGGAAGTCTACTGACTTAAACCAATCCCCATCACTATGTCGGCACTCAATAGCCTCACCAGAAAGGAAGGCAGTGAGGATTTCGCCACGTCCACTGTTAGTCATTTGGGCAAAAGTAGGGTCTTCATCAACAACAAACTCCCAGTCTTCTTCGCGTAACCACCAAGTCTCCCCAACCTCGCCAATAAAATTAAAATCATCGCCAATAAAATTAAAATCGTAACAGTTGCCCATAAAACAAACAACACTACCTACTTCAAAACCATGCCCAGAGATATTACTATTGACGCGAACCTTATCCCCCGCCTTAATACCAGACTTAATCTTTTTCATTTTATTCACCTTCCATCATTTCTACTGCAACATCATATCCGTCCCAACCATCCACACCTACTGCCTCAAGACAGCCAAGGAATATAGAGTCGTTAATGAGGTCGTTATAGTCTCCCGCACTTATAGTAACTGTGTCAACATCTTTTTCGTCTCCTACAAGGTTAGTATTCATCGTTTATCCCCACTTCCACCTAGTACACCACGTTTAGCACGATCTGCTAGTTTATCAAGGTTTTGTTGTGCAATAACACTAAGATCAGTATTAAGATCACGAGCAAGTGCAGCAGCATACCACAACACATCGCCAACCTCTGCAATAGCACCTTCACGGTCTAGTGTACCATCACGAATAAACTTCTTGACCTTACCCAGTACCTCACCAGCTTCATTAGCCAAACCCATAGCGGGGTATGTAATATGGGCATTACTTGGGTAGATAGCTGTTTTTACTGCCTGTTCTTGGTATTGATCGAAAGTAATCTTACTGGTCTCCTTAATGTCTTTGTAGCCCATAGCATCCATATCTTCAATAGTAATCATTAACCTAGCACCTTCCCTACAAACATCTTAAGCAAGACCAGAGGTGCATAATAAGGCAACCTACGTTTGTGTCTCATATTACTTGTCTTGTACCAACTACCCTCCATGTTGTCCGTCCACCAGCCTTTATACCAAAGGGCAGCATGACCATTGCCTTGATAAGAGGTTACGTTCCAGATACATGCTTGTAATGACAGTTGCAGCCACCAGAACCTAAACCAGCTCTCGCCGGATAGTTTCCACAACATTGTAAGAGCATAACCATCGCAGTCATCTCGGATTGGTCCATTACCCTTAGTTACGTTCCAAGTGTTTACCCTACCATCCTTTGTGTAGATAAACCGAGACTGAATGTTATCTAAGGCACCACTCATCTTGTTCTTGTTCGGTTTAAACACAGTTATCTCCCATAGAATGTTGTGCCATCACTGTTACCCTCTTCAAAGCAAAACCAAGCATAATTATCTGTCCCCCTAGTTGTTTCTGTCTTAGTAGGAGAACCCTTACTGTTGTCCCACCAACCTGTATAACCCAAAGTACCTTTCTCATGGTCCTCTGAAGTAATGTGTTTACCATCTCTACACCACTCAGGTCTGCTGTCAAGACTTATCTGCTCATTAACAACCCAAACAGACTTAAACCAGAACAACCTACCTACAGACACTACCTTAGAACACTTCTCCATGTACTTACCAAACGTGATGTTGTGCATATAATCAGCAGGTAACAACAACCAGATAGGCCTCTTAACAGTCAACCACTGGTCTAACAGAGGGTCTAGCATAGTTCTCTTGTAGGGTGGGTTAGTCACTACAGCATTACACTTCCATAGATCACCGTATGTCAACTTAGCACCATCAAGTTGTTGGCAACCTTCAACACCCTCTATATCACTCTTATGTAGACACTCAGCACGATCACCTATTAACCTAACAAGATGACCATTACCATAGCAAGGCTCTGCATAGGTAGCACCAGAGATACACTCTAGGAATGTTTCTGGTAGGGCTTTCGGGTCTATAGTTGCATAAAAGTCACGGGTAAGCCTATCGAAATCACTCCGCTTACCCATACTCCCGCTCCAAGGATTCCAGACTAACAAACTGGGGCTCATACATACCACCAGAGATATTACGTTTAATCACAACACCCTTCCACCAGTCTGCTTGTTGCCCTGCCCAGCTTTCCTTAGCCCCCTTAAAGCAACCTGCTACAAGACCAATCATACCCTTACCCGATTGCCCTACACCATCCTTAAAGTAGACAGAGCGCTTATGAGAGTGACCACATGTACTACTTGTAGCCCTTAGCCCTAGTAGGCCATAACCATGATGAACACCACTCATAGCTGATCCCATGTTACCACTAGAGAAAAAGTGGGCGTAAGATACACCATCATAATCTGCAATAGCTGGCCCACCATTTTCGTACTTATGGTAGTCGTCAAACCAGTGGTCCGTATTCAGGTGACTGAAAGAGATACCATGCTTGTTTCCCTCAAGCCTAGGGTCATGTTTGATAGCACGATCAATACGAGCCTCGTGATTACCTTGGAAGCCAATGCGGTGCGGTCGTTTCTTCTTAGCTTTCTTATAGCGACCCCAAAGAATATCCTGAGCCTTGTTGTAGGACTCAATGTCTGCCTCATAGTTCTGACTTACGATAGCCTGTGGATAACGACTGTCAAAACTATTAAGGGAAGCCATTTCAGCCCCATCACCCAAGTCTACACAGTAGTCAGGCTTAACGTCTTCAATCAAAGCACCTAGCCATTTAAAACGATCTTGTGACACTTCTGGTCGATCATGGGCGCATGTCCAAACTACCGCAGTCTTACCTTGTCCGCTCTTACTAATCATACTATTTAACCTCCAAAGGTTCTATCTTAGACTTAAAATAAAAGACTACACCCATAGCATCGTCATAGGTACTGTAGTACAACTCGGTATCAGACACAACACCATCGCACTCCACTTTAACAGGTAGCAAGTAACCTAACGATCCAAACATCCTAGTAGGATAAGGTTCCCCCACAACGTCCCAGATAAGAAACTTAGGTTTGTCTACACCCTTTCCCTTCTCACCAGTAAACATACCCCAGAACTTATCTATCATCACTTTAACCAATCCTTCGGAATTATCTTATCTGCAAACCTAAAGTCGTTCTTAGTACACCAATCACCATAACTTGTCTTTGACTTCTTACCTATCTTAGTGGCAGAATTACTAAAGACGAACCTGATATCTAAATCAGGGTGTTGTGCCTTTATTAGTAAGTGCTTCTTACGGTCTGCTAACTCAAATAGACCCTTAGTCTCTACTATAACACCATTAGGTAAGGGCCAATCTGGGTTATAGGTATGGTTGCTTTGTGGCCTAATGTACTTAATCTTAGTAGACTCATAGATAGCATCTGGGTCCATACCACCAGCTTTAAGAGTATCACCAGCCCTTTCTTCTAGGCCATTCTTAACACCATACCTATAGCTTCTCTTGGACCTATTATATTTATCTTTCATAAGTAGCTCCCTTCGGAGGCTTCCAGACTTCATTGTCGTAGCGCCTAAGCCACAACAACCTAGCGTTCTCTAGGATACGCACAGTGTCACCATCATAGGCACTGTAGACACCTTCCCATAGATCAACTTCAGTCTTGCACTCTGAAAGCATCTTATCAGCAGTCTTAGGCCCAACTCTGTGTAGACCCTTAATATTATCAGCCGAATCACCTGTAAGTATCTGGGTATAGAAGAACTTAATTCCCTCGAAGGGGGACACCTTAGTCCAGCCCCCCTTAACGAAGTTAAAGTGCCAGCAAGGTAACTGAAGCATATCCTTATCAATAGAGGCCACAACACAATCATAATCTAGTGCAGCAGCCTCCTTAGCGATAAGATCATCAGCCTCTTCGTCCACACTAACTATAGCACCGTAATGCTCGATCATGTGGCTTCTGGTAGCGGATAGGTGGATAGGCTTCTCTACTGCCTTTCTATTTCCCTTGTAGGGGTAGGAGACAGCTACGTCAAACCGGAAGTTAGTCTTACCAGTAAGATATACACTGTAGTCTCCAACATCCACAAAGGGTAGATCAACAGTCTGTTGTAACACATAGTCGATAAGCTCGTCAACCTTGTCTTTAGCCGATGATACCATTTTGTCTTGTGTTGCGAAAGAGGCGCGGTATGCGATAATGTCCCCATCAATGATAACCTTCCCTCTATCCATGTTAATAACCGGAGAAGACTACATTTCCATCATCCTTCTCAAAACCTACGTCCACAACATAATCCCAACCTGCTCCCTTCACAGCATCAGTAAAGAATAGTGCCAAAGTGGCAAGGTCTTCTACATTCTCTCGCGTAGACATAGATGTTACCTTATCACCATAATTATCATCTTCAAACAGAATAGTTACTTTCATTATCTAACCTTTGCTCCTAGTGCTGCACCAAGGACTGCAACAGCAGCCCATGTATTGAGGGTATAGGGAATAAGTAGTGTTGTGAATAATGTATTAAGTGACCATATTACTGCAAGTGGCATAAATACCAAAATAGCAGATACTAGCAAGACCGCCATCACAACGAAAATAGGTTCATTACCCTTAATAGTCTTAACTTTTCTCATAATCAATCCACCATAAACATTTCATCATCTGCACTTGGTGCGCTACCCTCAAAGGCAACATGCTCCAACACACCTATATTAGAAAGACGAGTGCCAGCACCGTTAGAGTATGTCTCCCACTGTACCTTAGCCTTAGTGCCTTTACCCAAAGCACCATCTTCGTCAAACAACCAGTACCGCTTATTCTCTGGTCCTTCTGTAAGATTAACAACTTTAGGTGGGCCACCCAAGTCAACATCTACATCTTCACCATTCTTATCTTTGAAGGTCATTACATGGTCGTGCATACGAGACAACTTAATGTACTTCCCGATACCAAGACTTGAACCCTCCTTAATACGATCATGCCCCATAGGCTTAAGATCAATACCATCGGCTGTAATCTTCTCAATGTCATCCTCATTAGTGAAGTAAGCGTTAACAACATACTGACCGTTGTGCTTCTTTGCCTTCTTAGCAGCACTGTTGTCGTCACTACCCATATCACGGTTGCCCTCAAATACCTTAGCGTACTCAAGTACCATATCCATTGTGTATTTAGTCATATTGTATTACCTTTTTGAATTGTTGTTGTAACCGTGAGTGTAACGAACACCCGCGAGCGTAGCTAGTAGTCCTTCACTACGTTCAGAGTACCCTTACTTATATATAGGGCCACAGAACGCTTACTTGTAACTGTGTTTTACCCTTTAGAGCCATAGTGTTGCCTAAAAGACTCTACTATTTAAAAGCTTCCATGATAGCGGCTCGGTGGTGGGCGTTGGCGGCGGCTTTAGCTGCTTCCATACTGTCAAACTTAACCGAAAGTGTGCCCTTTATTATCACCTTGCCAAGAAAGTCCTGAATGCAATATGTCCCACATTTGCTGGTCTGCAAAAGATCATGGCCATCCCACACCAGCGGCGCAATCATATCGGGCAGGGCGGCTATGATGGCGTCTGCGGCTTGTTCTGTTCCAAGCAATTCCGGTCGACCATCATAAAAGACACAAGTTTCAATAATATCTTCGATGCAATCTCTCATGTCAGGCGCTCCATGCAGATCGTGGTGCAGTCAGGCTTGCCGTCGATGGTGTCGAAGGTGATGCGGTGGGTGTCGCCTGCGCACCGTGGTCTGTGATCGGCATCAAAAACGCCATCGGGGTAGGACTTTGAGATATACATGCGGCCATACAAAGCCGCCGTTTCACGTTTTGGTTCTGGCTTGACGCGGTAGGCTACGCATCCATGCCACAGTGGACCCACTGTGAGCCATTCACACGCATAGTAAATCTGGATCTCCCTTCCCTCATGTTTCGCCAGCAACAGCGCGCCCTTTTGCTCCGGAGTCATGTCTTCCCAGATTGTGGGTTTGTCTTGATGTGTCATTGTTCCGTCTCCTAATGTATTTCTGCATAGTTCTTACCATACTGAGTGTCGTGACCCAGCTTAACATTTAGCTTTAGCTTCTCATTAGCTTTGTCCATCGCAACTTTAAGTACCATGTCCAAGTCGCCTTTTACAACACAACCTGCAACCACCTCATCATGGAAACTGGCAGTCAACTTCATACCACCTTCCATACAAAACCCTACCCAAGTATCAAAACAGTAAACCCCTGTACTTTGATTAAGAGTGGAAAAAATATCCTTCTTAGCCCTAAGTTGGTGCCAGAAGCCGGACACAGGGTTTAGTAGCCACATCGTACCGAATAGCTCTTTAGTAATAACACCATCTGCTACCTTCTTAACAGACCAGTTTCTCTTCCAGTAAGCCTCTAGTAGTGCCACACACTCTTTAACTGGCATACCTGTCTGCCTACTTAGACCTGTACCACCAATACCATAGATACCTGCATAGTTAGCTGGCTTAAACTTCTTTCTTACACCCTTTAGGTCAGGTCGTTTACCTTGATTATACTCATCAATATCCTGTTGAGTCACAACACCAGCCTGTTTAGCAAGATCGAGGTGTTCATCAAAACCCTCTTGGCTCATCTCTTCTACATAATCAGGGTCGTAGGGAAACATATAGTGTCGTTTAGTTGTGCTCTCTAGTGAAATCATATCCGAACCACACAGCACCTCACCCTCCTCACAGGTAAGCACCCCTCGTATGATCTTACCATAGGGCTTATCTACACTAGGTAAGTTAGCCAGAGGCTTCTTGTGTTTAAACCGGAAGGTGTTAGCAAAACCTGCAATACCTGCCTTTAGATAACCACCCTTATGAGAATCTAGGAACCCTTTAAGTATAGCTGCCCTGTGTGTTAGTACAACCAGACCATCAAGTACATCTACAGCAGGGTCAGCCTCGGATAGCTCTAGGACACTTTCACACAGTTCTCCGTCCTTGCGTACCTGTTCAATCTTACGTTCGTCCCCAGTACCCTTGTCACGTACAAAATTAAAGGTCCTTGGTTGCCAACCTAGTGAATACAACCAGTCCTTAACCTGATTCGTACTAATAGGGTTCCCAAGTTTCTCTCCTACTTTCACAACAAAAGAGACGGAAGTCTTAGGTTGCTTGTTCTCTTTACACAAGGCAAACCACTTGTGACCAAGCTCGGATAGATCACCATTCTTCTTATACATGATCTTTGGTTGTGTTGCGACCTTAGTTAGTTGCTTGCGTGGCATAGCCTCTGCTAGTTGACTTACCTTCTCATCCTTGAGGGCCATAATCTCATCATAAGAAGATTGTGTAAGCTCTACGTCCAACTTCCACTTAGTAAGCTCTTGTTCACTAGCACACTGCATCTTGAACGTAAGGTAGTCGATCAACTTCCATGCACTATCGTCTAACTGTCTTTCCACACTTAAAAACTCCTATTCGTTATCCTTGATACACTTAAGCACTTTTTTACAATTAAAGTAAGCAGTGACAAAGTACAGACCGTCCAGTCCATTACCTTTATATGTTACAACACGACCAAGTGGGCCAAAAGTACCGCACAACCTTACAGAGTTACCTTTGGGTAGATAGGTTCTGGTCACTGTAAGCATCACATACTCATTAGTCTTGCCGTCTAGTGGGCTAACTAGGTTACACAACCTAATAAGTTCCTTTATTTCCATCCGTACAACTTCCCTAATTTAATCTCTAGTGACTTCCATAGTCGCCAGTTAATCTGAACATCAGTATCGCACCTATGAGCGTAGTCTTCAGGTGTAAGCGAGTGCCAGTCCTTAATCACAGGCTTAGGCACCCCATAGTCCTCACCGTATCTCTCAAGACCATGATTCTTACGGTCATAGTTTAGATACCAACTAAGTGCAAGAGTATCTACCAACCTCGCCTTGATCTTAATACCTAGCACACGTTCAACAGCCACAACATCAAACATAACTATGTTGTGACCTACAAGGACATCTGCATCCTCGAAGAACTTACGCATTAGCTTATAGTCGTGTGTATGTTGGATATTCTCTCCATCTGAAGTCCACGACACAACATGTACCTTAGTTAGTTCTTCGAGGAGACCATCCGTTTCTATGTCAAAAACTTGTACTTTCATTTCCTTACAAACTCCTCTACAAACTGGGCTGGGCTTTTACTTTTATACCATGTAGACTTACCTTTCATGCGCCACTTACCTGTAGCCAGAGCATAAATATATAGCCCGTCTACTAGGACTAAACCTTGCCTATAACTCTCTACCTTAACACCACCCTTTAACAAAAGAAGGGTTTGTAACAGACGGTTCATTTCCCTCTCGGCAGGTCGGTTTGGGTACTCTTCCGTACAGTGTAGTAACATAAGTTCTTCTCGTTGCACCTTTACTTTCTGTTCAACAATTAAGTCTACTAGAGACATTTGGTCAAACTCTTTTGTTACAGGCTCTTCCTTTACATAAGTTAAGAGACCAACCTCCACAAGAGCCTCTATCGTATGTAACAAACTGTAATGTTTAGCTCCTACCTCGTCTTCACTAAGGTTGTCAAAGCTATGCTCAATAAGACGAAGTGCTTCTATCTCTTTTTCATATATAAGCCGCATATCCATAACTATTCCCCCCTTACCATTGTTGTGTCACTATCATACTTAATAGAACCCGCTTCACCTGTTAAAGCAAAAGGACGGTTCTTAGTAACCGTAAGTTGCGTAGTGTTACGTTCTTCAATATCCTCTGCCAGCTTATCACGCTTTAGCTCAATCAGGATGATAGCCTCTTCCTCGATAGCCTTAGCATACTTAGTGTGACCATCACCATTTACGTGTGAGATAGCTACAATACCCACATTTTTACGTTTAGCAAACTCTACTAGCTTAACACCAAGTTCAGTTAGGCCACCAGTAGCATTATCTACACCAGAGAGGTATGCTAGGCGTTGTAGGTGGTCGATGAAGATGTAATCCGCACCATAGATAGCTACAGCATGTTGACACTGTGTGAGGCACGACTCAAGAGGATTACTTGGGTCAATATCGAAACCGATGAACCTATCGTCACCCACAACATCAATAACAGCCTGTTCTACCTTACCCAAGTCAAAACCGTTTAGTTCAGCATCCTCTTGGGTATTGACGTTAGCCTTCAACTCGTATGTTGCTAGACCCCTTGCTGTTGTGGACCTCATCTCTTCCATTGCTAGGTTAGCTACTACCTGCCCTTGGTTACGAACTAGGTCATACTGGGCATACCGAACGATACTTGTTTTACCAACTCCGGGTGGAGCCTTAATAACTGTGATACCACCCTTAACCCAACCCCTGATCTTATCGTTAAGTCCCTTGATCGGGGTAGGTACATAGCTGTAGGGGTCTTCTTCCCGCACTGCCTTGATCCAAGACTCAGTACCAGAGGTAAATCCCGCTGGAGAGGGCCTTTTAGCGTTCCACCATGCTGCCTTGAAGTCTGCTGCCTTACCTGCCTGCAAGAAGTCATTAGCGTCCTTGTAGGGAGAGTGATTTACACGGTAGACCTTGTTAGGAAAGAGGTCCAACATCTTCTCAACTAGAGCATCACCAGCATCATCAGTGTCAATAGACAGAATGATCTTCTCGAAGCTATCTAGCCACTCCTTACAGTTCTCCCACATTTTACGACTTGGTGTAGCTGAAGGTAGGGACACAACAGGATTGGTATAACCACTCTTTAGCATCTGTGAGACACTTAGGCAATCTAATTCACCTTCTGTAAGTGTGACCATCTTAGAACTACCAGCAGTAAACAGGTTCATACCGAATAGTTCATCAGGCTTAAATCCAGACTTAGCGTAGAAACCCTTGTCTGGCAGTGTACGCACCTTAATTCCACCGGACGGGTACTTATACTCTTGTCGGTCACTATAAGTCAGTACACCATAGTCTTCCATGGTCTTAGTGTTGATACCTCGCATGTTGACATATGCACCCCTACCAGTAACCTCTTCTACTTCAGTCTTGTATTCCGAAAAATCATAACCCCCGCTGTTATAGGATTTTATTGTTCCGTTAGTAGGGTACTTTTCCTTTGCCCAACTAAACATCTTTCTATTGGCAGGGTAGTGTTCCCCACATGAGTGACACTTACCAAACCCCTTATCGTTGTAGCTGAAGGCGTCACTAGACCCACAACTCTCATAGGGACACTCTAGATGGTGGTGGTCACTCATGGGTTTCCACCTAGTGCAGCGCGGGTTTTACCTATCGCTGAGGCTGCGTACTCCTCTCCACAATCCACTGGCGAATGTCCGCAGTTCATCGCGTTGTCATGGTTTTCCGTGTCATCTCCACAATAGCAAACCCCGCTTTTCATGGTCAGGTTATCATACGCAACCACCCACATTTCCAAAGCAGCCCGCATCTTACCCTCCCGCTGCAAGGATTCGGTAAGCTCTCGGTGAAGGTCAGGGGCGGCGGCATAGAGGTGGGCGATAGCCTCAAGTTCGTCGGGATCGGTGCGAGGATCGCCCACATATGCGGATGATCTGTTTGTTCCCTTGTTGGGGCCATTGGCGTGCAATGAATATACGGTTTGGCCAAGAGACATGTGAGACCGCCGCGTAAACCCCGTTAGTCGCGCCAGTAGTTCCTGTGGTGTCTCCTTGTTACCTCCACTCATCGTAGAATACCTCCATGTTTTTAATCATACCACGTAAACTGTCACACTCATCTAGCAGAACCTTATAGTCATCGTAACTAACATAGTCCCCGTATGGGTCTTTTCCCATTCCACCAACATTTCCCCAAGCAAACCAGTCATAACGATCTACTGTCTTATCCATAATTATTACCCTCTTCTACCTACTAAAGTTCAAACCTAAGTACCACAACACTATAAGTGACACAACATAAAAAGACTACTATAGTACATACTAAAGTTCCTACTATAGTCTTATTAACTAGTTGTTATAATACTAGAGAGTGAAAAACTATAGTTTAAACTTTAGTACCTACTTACCTATAGGGCCACAAAATAAGACTTGTAACATCACAAATTGTTACACAAACTCACTGTATAACTTGGCTGTAGCACTCTTTTCCTTACGAGAGACCCACATCTTGTTAGTTTCCATAAGGTTAGCTACTTGCTGTTGTGACATACTTTCTTGATAACGATACCAGATAACTTGGTACTCATCTTGGTCTAGTGTCCCTTTTGCAACAGTAAAGAGGTAGTCGGGATCGTTGTTATCGACTTGTCCACTAATCTCACTAACCTCATCATAGTCCGCAAAAGTGGATGATAGTACAGTCCTGAGCCACTCATAACTACCATCTGATAGGTTGTTCCCTCTGTTGTCACTATCAATGTTGTGAGTGAGCCTACGAGAGGCACTGTGGGCAGGTATGGTAAGTGGGTGTGTGTCTAGGTTAAGGTAGTCGTGCATACGCCTCTTAGCCTCTCTGAAGAGCTTCGCAGGGTGTGCATCTGGCTCTGTGTCTAGGATAGTGTAGCATGTAAGGATACCCTCTTGTACGAGGTCGTCTTTATGTGAAGGACTACGAAACTTACCTGCTAGTGACTTGCACATAGATACGATCTCTTTTGTGCTTAACTTCTCTTTTACTTTATCCATGTTGTTACCCTTTAATCTTAAAACTAGATACCATCATCGACATAATATCCTCTAATCCGTCATCTCCCTTCATGCACTTCCAACCTTTATCATTCTTATAGACCTGATACTCCTTACCAGACTTGTAGGCTGGACTTGCAGACTTTACACAAATGAGTGTGTCTCCCTCTTCAAACTTTGTGTTGTTATTTGGCTTACTGAGCGGGACTTTTGTACCACCTGTTTTCATTTTAATCTCCTCTAAAGATTTTTTGTTGACTTCGATGGGCAAAGCTCAATCGTTTGGAAAATCCAGTCTTTGTATTTCGCCCAGAACTTTAGTGCAGACTTGCCATCCATTTCGGCAATGCGGCGGTTGTCAAATTCGCGCCATTCAGTGATTTTGTGTTGCTCACAGCCGATCTGCATCACTTCGTCGGTGTATGTGATCGGGTATGTTTCGATTTGGATGCACTTAATAAAGTCATTTACGCCGTTGGCCCCTGAAAGGTTGGCACACGTGAGGTCGGCCCCTTCGAGGTTGGCCTCTTCGAGGTTGGCACACGTGAGGTCGGCCCATGAAAGGTTGGCACACGTGAGGTCGGCCCCTTCGAGGTTGGCCTCTTCGAGGTTGGCACACGTGAGGTCGGCCCATGAAAGGTTGGCACACGTGAGGTCGGCACCGTAGAGGTCGGCCCCTTCGAGGTTGGCATCGTAGAGGTTGGCACCCGTGAGGTTGGCACCCGTGAGGTTGGCCTTGTTTCTCAAAGCCCACTTGACAGAGAGACCCAGCTTGACACTCTTCTTGTCATAGTCTTCGCAGTCAATCTCTGCTGTAAACATTAGTGCGCCGTGAAAACGTGAGAATACGTCAAATTTAATCATTTTAATCTCCTCTACCTATGAAAGTTTATATTTAGTGTTTTTTGTTTTCAAAATGTCACCCACCAATTTTACTTTCTTAGATGTGTGCACCACAGTTCCGTCTGCAAAACGGCCTTTGCTGTCGTTATAGATTCGCCCGTGGTAGTAACCAGCTCATTGGATATAGTCTCTCAGTTCTGCATCGTATTCTTTACTGTTCATGTGTATCTCTCCCATCCCACCAGAGGTCCATTGTTTTCACCGTAGTTCCCGTACTCATCAAAAGTTACATTATTTTCCACTAAGGGGGCTTGCTCAAGTTCTGCCTGACGGTCTAGGATCATGTCTACAACACTATCAGGTTCCACATCGGGGCAGATAGCTAGTGTCTCTCGGATTAGTGTTAGCCAGTGGTTCTTCTCTACTCTAGGATTATTCATTTCACTACCTCTCTTTCCTTAATCATTGCGTCAGCCATTTTGTATGAATCTTCCGCAGCTTGACTGTAAGAAAATGATAATTCATGGGGCATAATAGCAAGCATCGCCTGCCCCGCAAAGTAATCCCGAATGCTCATGCCGTTGCCTGCAACACTGGCCTGCAAAGCAACTACTGGATACGCTGGCCCACCGTTGTCTTTTATATTATTCATTTCATTATTCTCCTGTTTCGTTGGTTTAGATTAGCTTTAGTAGCAAATCTTCCACGTGTATTGGTGTGTAATTGGTCATTTCCGTGCAAACATTAATCTGGTGCGCCTCTGGTTGAAATCTTGGGTCATTGTGCTTGTGACCATGTACATTGAATGTGCCTTCCCGTGTTTCTGATACAGCCAAGGGAATATGAGTGGCTGTAAAGCCCCAGTCCTTAAACGCGCGCCAAAGGCTGATTCTTTGGAACATACCACTTGCAGACAACTTGGGGATGTCGTCATGGTTCCCTACAATAAGACGAATGTTACCATTCAGTTGTGGGCGAATTTCCTTTGCAGACTTTACTGTCCAAGCGAAGTCTCCAAGATGATACACCCTATCATCGCGCTTTACGACAGAGTTCCAATTTTCAACCAGTTTTGAGTCCATCTCTTCAACGTCATAAAAAGGGCGCTTGCAAAAGTTTATTACACTTACATGACCGAAGTGTGTATCTGAAGTGAAAAAGGTATTCATCTATTATTCTCCTACATCAGTTTTCATCAAGGCTTCCCAGCTAACAGGAAACAACTCTTGCATCTTCTCACTTAACCACTTGTCACCCTCTACCGTGGTTTTTATGAAAAGCTAGTTTACCTTCCATGTTTAACCTATACAAAACAGCTTCGTTAAAAGATATAAACCTCTTTTTGTATCGAACCCCCCTGCTCTCTATACTAGAGCACCAACGACTTGTGTAACTTTCCCAATAAACCCCACATACACCAGATGTGTTACTTTTATGTATCGCCACATTCTTACTATTTTCAGAAGAGCTAACTTCCCGTAAGTTCATCTTGTTGTTATTAGAAGGGTTACCGTCTATGTGATCTATCTCCAAAGTAGGCCAATACCCCCTTGTGAGGCAAAATATAACCCTGTGGGCAAGGTATCCTACGTCAAAGATACGCCCAGAAAGGTAACCTTTACTAGTGGTAGTAAAAGCCTCTTTACCCGCATACCTACTGTTCCAACTTTTCGCCCTACCCAGAGACTTAAAGAAGTAGTCTGGCCTCTCTCTCCAATACAACAAACCCTCGTCATACCTCAATAATAGGTTAAGCTCAAGGTAGGTAGGCCTACCCCTCAAAGTGTTTCCTCTAAAAGTGAAACCCAAGAAACTGGGTATAAGCCCACCATAATCTCAGACACTTGTTGAGCAACAACCCTTGTCTCATATTGGGTATCACCCTTTAACCTAAGGTAACACATGTTTGCAAAACTGTCCATCGAACCAGACCAGTACCATTCGGTCATAAGTGACTGTGGTAGTACCATACGAGCCTGTTCAGGAGCCACCCCTGATTCCAACATCTCTTTGTACAGACCTAAGCATCCAGCATACGCAACACCTACGGAAGCTCTTACTGTCCCACAACTATGACTTAAAGTAGGTAAGGCACGTTCTTGATTACCTTCTGATCCCATACACAACATAGTTACGACTTCCTCAGAAGACCCTTGCTTCTTATCCTCAGACTTACCACGCCACTGACTCGGTGTATAAAACTCCGGTTCATCATCTACATACCTACGGCTAATCTCATTCCACCTAAGAAACTTATGCTTTACCAACTGACGGGCAACAAAGATAGGGGCTTTAACGTGGAAGGAAGCAAAAGCATGACCAAAAGGTGATAGGTGCTTATGGACTGCTAGGTATTTGACTAGCTTAGTGTCTTTAGCTGATAATGTTTGACTGTCACCAGAGGTACAAGACCCACAGAAGTATTCATAGTCGTAGTCATGTACCCAATTTGTAGCACCGCAAGCACACTCCCACTCACTATTTTTACCGAAACTCACCCTTGCAGCATTTACTACGCTAAGGTCGGACCCCATACTGTCAATAAGTGTTGCTTCAATCATTGCTTTTCTCCTACCTCTTTATACATACCACATGACTCACTAAAGTCACTAAACGCCACTGGCGCACCAGACTTACCCCACCACTTGTAAGCAGCATCATCTACCTCTTTTGTGTAATTCCTATGGCACTCTTTGTTACCACAAACCTTACTACAAAAGGTCATATCTTTATAGCACAACATATATATAGTTCCTACCTACTAACTTTTTATTCCGACTATCCCGTATATGATACACGAGAAGGTTGGATTCCAGATTTTATTGGTACAAACCCTTCTCGTCTACAGCCACCATAGCATCGTATTCCATGATTGATACCTCTTCCTCGCCAGCTACCAGTACAATCTGTTCACGGGACAGACATAGGCCACCCACAACAAAACTGTATAGTGTAGCAGAAAGACACTCTGGTCCTTTAGTACCACCTACGTCAGTATCATCACCATTACCAATTTCACACTTGTATCGCGCAAAACCAGTGATGTATCCAGTTTCGTCATAGGACACTACTTCTTCTTCTTCAACTTCATAGTCGTACATTTTTTATTCCTTTTGTTAAGTTCTTATAAACCTATAACAGTTGCTTTAGCCTTTAGCAACCCTTTTATTTATAGGGTGTGTTGTTAGTGTAAAAGATATGACTTCCTATCTTACCATCCAAGTCGAAGTGTTTAGCCCAGTGAGGCCGTATACCGATCGTGTGGTAGTGTGTAGATGGGATTGCTATACCACCACCACTGATTGCCAAGGTAGCTACCTGAAGGGCTTTATACTTAGCCTTATAAGATACCATACTATAGTCTCCTTTTGGTTTAATGTAAGAGAAGGCGTTAGGGTCTTTCACAACACCACAAATAGTATCAGGATACCTGCTGTCTTCTACACGATTAATAACTACCTGTGCAACAGCAAACTGACCTATTAGAGGCTCTCCCCTAGCTTCATAGTATATTGTCGTTGCTAGGCACATAAGTGCTGTTACCATTGCTTTGATCCTTTTAGCTTATGGCGTGGGGCGCATGGCGACTTTCTCAAGCTGAGTAATACGAAACGCCTGCCGTGCGATCAGCACATGAGCATCATCGGCAATGGCCTGCAAACCTTCTGGGAACGGCGTCGAACCTATGCGCTTTTGCATGACGCGCGTGGCTTCACTTAATGGTGTCGCATCATCCCGCGCCGTCTGGGCTTGTGCCTCTGCGGTGGCAAGCTGGGCGCGTAAGCTCTCGATCACTGCCCCATGCTGAATTTCCAGTGCCTCAGTCTCTGCCAAGGCGGATTGTAGTTCAATTTTTTGGGCTCGTAGGGCGTCACGTTCGGCGGTGAGGGCGCGTAACATGGCAACCCCACAATGCGCGGACATATCCAGCACGTCCTTAATCTTGATGCTATCCATCGGTTCTGCATGTCGCTCTATGCGGCGCGCCAAGCCTTCCACCGCCTCTGCGCTTGTATCAATGTAAGTCATGTCTGTTCTCCTGTGGCTGTTGCGCGGTAAATGCTTAGTCCTGCCCCCATTTTAACGGCAGCCTCTACGGTAAAACCGTCACGTTGCCATATGTCCACGGCGTCTGCCAAAGCATCTGCCGCCTTCACCCGCGCCTCAAGTTCGATGATGCGGGCCTGCGCGTCGGCTAGGCTTGTTGTCTGGGTCACGTCAGTCTCCAATCTCGCCGCAGGTGTTGCACTCAACCTGCCTGTCTCCTTGCCAGTATTGGACCATCACCCCATCGCACGGCTTGGGCATATAACCGCGTGGCTGATCCTCGTCTGGTTCAGAGTATCTACCGCACGTCTCGTCCTTCTCGTGGCCTATCTCGTGGGGCTGGTCCGGCGGTGGGTTAGCGGTTAGTCTGTCATATTTGCTCATGTCAGTGTCTCTTTCTTCTTTGCCCTCGTCTTGGCAGATTTAACTTTAGCCTCTTGTCTAGCAATAACCGTCTGCTCGTATTTGTCAATAGCTTCTTTTCGCATTGCCTCTGCCTGACCCACAACAAACTCTTCTGTAGGACCAGAAAAGAATACTGGGTAGGTGTTGTAAGGGTAGAACTGTGCTATCCAATTACGACCTACACCATTAAACGACTTGCGCTCGAAGGTGTGTACTACTGCACTACGAATTGGGTGTGTCATTTCTTGTTAGCCTTTCTAGGGGTTATTTTTTTGTATTCTTGCGGTGGATCATGGGGCAGGCTCCGGTGGGGTGGGGCCGTACTTGACATCACGAAGCCACTTGTACGCATCGCCATGTATCTCCCCGCCGTTGATTGGGTTCGCCCAATACCCATTGCCGCCTTCACACCAGAACGCTTGCTGGTTGCCCTCGGTGGTCCCAAGGTAAATGGTGGAATCCTTCGGCGCGGTCGCTATGTCCTGCCATTGCGGGGCAAGGTCTGCGCGGACATATTCGGTGGCGGTGGGTGCATGAAAATAACGCCCGTCACCTTGAGGATGGTCCTCAACCGGATAGCATGAATCGTCATTGTTATCTAGGTTCACCCATATCCGATCAGGCGCGCTCACTGCACACCCCCTTTAGTAAGTAGGTTATCCGTCATGGCACAACTAACCCCACGTAGAGGATTCACATACTCATCCGCAATACTATTCTCTGTTGCGTAGTCCACAGCAGCAGCTACTTTAGATAGGTACTCACGAGTAACCGCTTCCTCTGGTGAAGGTAGGTTGTTGATAACTTCCAGTGCTTCTTCAAAAATCTCTTCGATGTTGCCATAAATAAAGAGGTAGTTACTACCGTTAAAAACTCTGCTGTCGTTACTTAGGTGCAAGTACGATCTACCATTAGCTTTCATAGTATAATCTGACTCTGGGAAAGCTAGACCTTTATCTGTCATAAGTACAACTAGCTTATTAAGCTCTTTCTGGATTTCCGTGATGTTCATTTTGTCGTTCCTTTTATTTGGTGGTATAAACACTGTTAGACTACGCTAGTAACTTTGTCAAGCATAAAAGACTTCCACATCTTACTAGAAAGATCGTAGATTGGCACCTGCCCCCGTGCCTTCATAGCTTCGCCTTGAGCAACACCACGATCTGACCCGATGATCTTACTAGAAGGCTTAAAGAGGCCATTGATTACCCGTACTGTACCGTCTGCCTTGATGAAGGTTACTGTTGCGATCTTAGTACCCTTGGCTTCGATTGCTTTACTGAAGTTATCCATTGTTTGTCTCTCTACTGTGTTTCTCTATACCTATACTTATCGTATGATTCTTACTACTTGTCAACAACAATCGTCCAAGTACCTACATATTTGCCGTTTATAGTTGTACCTGTCATTGTGGCGTTAGTATTAACTGGGCTTAGGCCGTAAGTTAATCCCCCAGCACCACTAAAGTTTACTCTATGTTCTTTATACTCAGGCACAGAGACCTTTTCACGGTAGGCCACAACAACACCCTTATAGGTAGTTACAGCGTGGTTAGACTTTTGCTGGTAGTCGGGATCGGCTAGTACCCACTCTTGTGTAGGCTCTACATAGTGTTCTAGTTGGTCGCCTGAGAAGTGCCAACCACCCTGTACACAAACCGAACCAAAACCAATCCTCTCTATTACAGTTACGGTTCCTTTAGGCATCAGGTGTGGTAGGGGTGTGTCTACCACTACTACCTTATCACCCACCTTAAAACCTTTGTTTACTTTATTGGTATTTGTCATTTAACTACCCTATGAGTTACTTATTTGTTGTTGTTGTTGTGCCTATCTTTGTAGATTGATTCTTACTACTTGTCAATAACAAACTTATAGGTGTTTAGTTTTACTATTTAAGACACTGTTATTATTATGTTATACCTTAGTGGGTGCAAAGTTCACCATCATTCCCCTAGAGGGGTCACCATCATTCCCCTAGAGGGGTCACCATCATTCCCCTAGAGGGGTCACCATCATTCCCCTAGAGGGGTCACCATCATTCCCCTAGAGGGGTCACCATCATTCCCCTAGAGGGGTCACCATCATTCCCCTAGAGGGGTCACCATCATTCCCCTAGAGGGGTCACCATCATTCCCCTAGAGGGGTCACCATCATTCCCCTAGAGGGGTCACCATCAGAAAAGGTTTAGGCTTAAAAGGTTTAGGCTTAAAAGGTTTAGTGTTAAACTACTTTTTGGATTATGTTTTAGTGTTAAACTACTTTTTGGATTATGTTTTAGTGTTAAACTACTTTTTGGATTATGGTTTAGTGTTAAACTACTTTTTGCCCGAATCACAACAAAAGAATCGCGAATAGTATAGGCAAACCTATTTCGAGTCAAGACACGTTTTTTGTTACATTGAATTTATGTCGCCCACCCTCCCCGTTTTTTGCGAGCTAGGCAGATTCCTGCGTGACCCCGTGGCGCTATTGCGACTAAATTTAGAATAGCATTGATTCGTAGGTGGCACAACCCCTAAAATGACATCACGTTATTATTTCAATATATTACATTCATATCACAATATAGGGGTAGTGATGTTTTTCGCTTAGATTGCGACGAATCAAATTATTGGACCGGAGTGATGCAAATAAGGCTTGGCGCTGTGTGGGGCGTTTTAAGGGGTTTTAAATGGGGTTGACAGCCTGAACTAAACTCGCCTATGCGCACGCGCCCGATTCCTTTATATACTCGCTACACTCGCGTTACTCTCAAGCTCGCATTGTACTATTTTAAACTAATGTAAATTTAGGGGGTTGCCAGTGCGCGAATCGCATGGCATAAACAATCAACAGAAACGCGACAAAGGAAAACACAATGTGGGGTTTAAGATAATGGGAAGTAATACCGATATGATAGCAAAATTGCATTTGGAGGCTGTGGCATTGCAACGGCGTTTTGACAATTTGGCGGCGCAAGATATCGCGGCTTATTCCAAGGCATTTACCGAAGTATCGGCGCTTTCCAAAAAATGTCTTATGGGCAGTGGTTTGATCCTTGAAATTCGTCACTTGTCCGGTGCCGTTGCGCTGTCGCCTATCTGCATTTCCGATGGTTTAGGCGCAGGGACTTTAGAATGTTTGGCGCAAGATATCCGCGCATCCCATGAAACAAGAATCGCCATAAACCCCGCTAGGTTTTTCAAACTATAATCAGATGCGGGATATTTCAATCAAGGTGCGCGATCGATCTTAGGGGTGCAAATCTTGACCATAGCAATATCGAAAACAAACAAGGAGATGAGACAATGACCAGCCTCAGCAAAACAGACCTAACCAACCTTGAGGCAATGATTGATAACGGTGACACCCACCCGGAGACTAATTATAAGGGCACTAAGACAGGGTTGGTTGGCGACAACCCTATGCGATTTAAGCTGATAAAAACTATAGACGGCGGCACACGTTTAGTGAAGGTATGTTAGTCGCGTTTCTAGTGACTTGCTTTATGGGCATTGCCCTGACTATTATAATTCAACCCTAAGAAAGAGAATCTAATATGAAAAACACTACCACAGTAAACACCTACGGAATCGCCGTCATTTTAGAGCACGGCCTGAAGCGGATTGAGTTGCCACCTATGACCTTGAAACAAGCGGAATCTAACGCGAGTAAAATGCGCCTTTTATCGCCTTCCGCAAGTATCTGTACAGTCAATTTGGAGTCTTTCTAATGACGAAACTGCCGCTTTACATAATTGCAATCTGCGCACTGCTTTACACCTTTAGTTTCGAGCGCTCTTATGACAATACAGGTTACATTATTTACATCGGAAGCCATGCCTACTTTATTGAAAAGGGTACAACAAAATGATGCACCTATATAACGAAGCAAAAGCAATCGCAAAAGAGGCCTTGCAAGAATCCGAGGGATGTTTCGAAACGGCCCGCGATTACATTCATCAAACTTGCGACGGGTATGAAGATGTAATCTACTACCATAAGGCAATCCAGTTTTGCGCTGATCAGAATACCGACGATGGCGAGGCTTATTTGGAAGATTGTGAGAGTCTTAGTATCAAGGGCGACACGTTCGGTTCAATAGCCTGCCGGATTGCCTATGCGACGTTGTATTGCGCCGCTTGTGAGGCATTGGATAAAATGGAAAGCGAAGGGGTAGAATTATGAAGACTTTTATAAGGGACGTAAATATAAAATATGGTGCGCCAATGGGACGCCGGACGGGTGTAAAATACCTTGATTCAAGCGCTGGCAGGGTATATCTGCGAAAAGTGCCGTTGGACTGTGATGGTTGTGATCGTGGTGGCGCATACTGGGGCATAGGCCAGACTCTATGGGAGACATTGGATCAAGACGGAAATGGGTTTATTTTTAGGATTCGTGACCGAGATACAGCAAAACAATATATCCTAGCAGACTTTCCAGACGTTAAATTTTACAATTAGTCACAACAAACAAGGGAACTGCACTAATGTCAAATAAAGCAAAACAAGCCGATTTATACGCAAGCGCCTCACGCGGTATTTTTATCCCGCAGCATTTTGCAGAGACCGCCTACTGGGATAAATTTGAGGGCTGGAGTGAGGAACAAAAAGCCGTCTTGCTATCTGGACCTGACCACGAGTCCTACTGGGACGTATGGCAAGAGGTTCTGGACGATGTTACCACAACGTGTGGTGGCGTGCTGTATCAGGACGGTGATCTTTGGATTGTTTGGCCGCAACTGGCAATAGATGCAATCAATTCTCTTTGTGACGATCAAGAGGACTACGAAACAAATCATGGCGATGCGGCAGATAATTATGCTTACATGGTCGCGGAATCGTGGTCTCTTACTTGTCACGACAGGTTGGCAGAGCAAATGGGCGAAACTGTGTTGAATGGTGGCGACTCTAGTGACCCTGATTATTGGAAGGAAGTGTCCAAGTATCCAAGTATTAACCCCCGCTGGAAAGACCTTGAGCCGGATGTATTAGACGACATGGCGCTAGATTCTTTTACTATGCAATCGGGTTCTCTTTTGGGCCCATATGGCGGTGGCATTGTGCTTGCTGGGTATCCTGTGGGTGAGATTGAGATAGAGCTTGATCACCTAGGTATAGACGGCGTGACAATGGATTATGTCAGGGAGTCTTGCGACCCATATATCTCAGGTTGTGACCGTGCCTATGTCTGTACGGACTCGGTCTGGTACGCGGTATTGGATATTGAGATGCTGAATGCGCATATCTCACAACATTTTGAGGATTAGAGAAATGAAACTTTACAGTGTAACGGTAGAAGGTGTTCACCCCTTGCAATGCGTGGTTGTTTGGGATGTGAAGGCAAAGGCGCAGGCATTAGCGGACCATCTAAACGCGACTATTCGAAACGTTGTGACAGTCAGGGAAGTGGCTGAATTTTTCCCGTCTGATATGACAAATGCGGACGCCGCTTGGTTGAAAGCTACTGACGATTTTATTTCACAACGTTTCGAGGATTAATCAAATGGCTATTCAAACAATCGACGACGCAACATATCAGCGTGACATAGTGACTATTGCCAAGGGTAAAGGTGACAACGCTATGAAGGGAAAGGTAGAGCAATACCAAACAATCAATAGCCCCCCTGATACTATCTTTGCATATGTAGGGGTGGGAAAGCTGAATGGAATGGGTTGTGACCGTTTGCTAGGCCAGACTTACCCCATCACGACATTTATGGGTGATGTATTAGGGCATGCAACGCTAGGCTCTACATGGCGTGTCAATTCGTATATGGGCAGTCATATAGGACAATACTATGCGCGCATTGCTGGACGTGAATATACAGGTAGGGGCTTTGGATCTGGTATGTATATCAGGCTTAGAGAGACAGCAGATAGCAAGCGGACAAGAGGGGCAATGTAATGACCGCCACAATGGTGACTCTAGCACACAAGCTAGGGTTGCCGCCTATTTATTCTAGTCGCACTGTATAAGCCTAATAGTGTGGTTGTGGACTTATGTTATAGTATAACAATCACAACCGCTTGTCATTAGGCGGGCAAGCGTTACATAACGGGGTGGACCTTGCGGAGTCTTGTAACGTATTAGACTAGGGTTCCAATATGGCCTTATAAGTGTATCAATATGGTCCCAATAGTGTATGCCGAATCGCCCCCCTGCCTTAGTAAAATACTTTTGTAAACCCCTATCTTCATATCATCACGAATTGTTACAGTAGTGTAACGTAGCCCTTCGCTACGCTCAGAATCATCACATTAGTCCTGTCAAGCGTTATTTTCCATTGACGGGGCCCCACGAATCATCTATAGTGAGTGTAACGAACACCCGTAAAACATGGGACCCTAGTGGAAACTGGGGTGATTCGGGGGCGGAGCCCTTATGCACCTACAAATCCAAAACAAGAAAAAACTATTTGGGCAAAGTGTTATACTATAACAAGTAGTGAACACACCCTACAGACAGAGTGTTGCACAAATGACACACTAAGGTTTTATCACCAAGGCTAAGAACAAATATATTTAAGGTCAGGTACGATTATTACATAGTGTTGCATAAATGACACACGGTATTACTCTCGTTAAGACCACAACACGTCAAGGTTTCATACCTAAATGTGGGACTTCCGCTACCAACAACAGAATCACAACAATAAAAGATTAAGTTTATGTGTATAGTTATCAACTACTTGTAAGTTTATCTAAGTTTATTTCATTTAGTTTGTTACAAACACTACTTATGTGGCCCTATCTATAAGTAAGGGGTAAGGGGTTAACTTAAGTACTTACTAAAGTTCAACTGATAGTTTTACAACTACTAGATATTATTACTTAGTAGTTAAGACTATAGTATGAACTTTAGTACAGGTTCTAGTTAATCAATCTAGTAGTTATCATTACTAGGAGTTAAACTTAAGTAAGGAACTTAAGTACAGCCCAAAGAGATACTTGACTGCTAACCAGAATACGAACAATTATCGTTTCATTACTTATTGTTGTGATTCTGCTGATAGGCAGTTAAGTTAGAAATAAGAACTTTAGTCACATCTCCACTTCGTCTACCCACATAGGTTAAATCTTATTGTTGTGAATATGAATGAAATGAATACCGTGATCTATAGTTTGAACTTTAGTTAGAGGATCAGTAATGGCTGAGAAGATACCCCACTGCAATAAGATCGAGAAGCATATCCTAGAGTGCATCCGTGGTGGTGTAACAGTCAAGCAGACCCTAGCTTCTATCCAGCGGCTACCTAATGCCCCTAGTGCCATGGCTACCCTGTACAAGACGTATGGTGTGGCTATGGAGGCTGAGAGGGCTAGTCTAAGTGGTGCAGTAGGTAAGAGGGTAATTGACCATGCTTTGATTGGTCCTATGGAAGATAAGTCTACCCAGTGGGCAGCAGAGCTTTTCCTTCGGTCTAAGGCAGGTTGGTCACCCACCAACACTGTCATTGAGGTAGAAGCCGATAGTGCTGATGAAGACTTGAGTGCTATCGACCAGCTTGTAGAGTTGCTAGGCATCAAGGCGGAAGAAACTACTAAAGATTAACTACGAGTAGATGGTGTAATGGTAACATGTGTGTCTATTAAACATACGATCTAGGTTCAAACCCTAGTCTTCTCCCCAAGGTGTTTAGCTAAGTGATTAAAATCTGTAGTACTTGTAGTAAATACTTACCCTTGGCTAGTTTCCACAAGAAGGCTCAAAACAAAGCTGACGGACACACTAATGTTTGTAAGGCGTGTTGTGCAGCCTATAGCCTAAAGTGGCGCAGGGAAAACGTAGATAAGGTGCGTGGGGACAAGGCTATATTCTACCTTGAAAACAAAGCTTTGTACAAAGATCGCGCTTCCAAGTGGAAGAAGGACAACAGGGCTAAGGCCTCTTCAAACTCAGCTAGACGAAGGGCAGGTAATAGCTCTGCCGCAGCCAACCACACTGACGCGCGCGGAATGTATACCTTGGCTCGTAAGCTAAATAAGTTAACTGGGGGCTGCCTACAGGTAGACCACATCGAACCTCTTATTCACCCCCATGTTTGTGGTCTTCACACTGGTGTAAATTTGCAACTACTATATAGTAAAATTAACGCGTCTAAGAGTAATCGTAGAGATTATTTAACCCCGATGGATAAACTCCGTGATTCAGAAGTTAAACGCAGATACCCTCAGACAGTTACCGCCGTGTGAAGCTAAGGAGCTGCTATCTAAGTTATCTGTCAATCAAGCGAAAGAACTAAAGTACAACTGGGAGTTCTGGGCAAGACCTAAGCAACTACCCCCAGAGGATAACGATTGGAACGTGTGGTTCTTGAATCAGGGTCGTGGGGCAGGAAAGACCAGAACTGGTGTCGAGTGGTGCCGTGCGCAGGTTAAAGCTGGATACAAGCGTGGGGCTGCTGTAGCATCTACTAACTCTGATATTGAACGTGTTATGGTCAAAGGCGAGAGTGGCTTCCTTAACCACTGCCATAAGGGTGACAGAAACGATAAAGGCAAGTTGATAGGGATGCCTCTTTGGTCCCCGACTAAAAGACTTTTAAGTTGGCACGAGAACGGCGACCACTCTGCAAGAGAAATCTCTCGCATTGAGTGTTACTCGGCAGAAGAACCTGAGCGCCTTCGTGGGCCACAGTTCTCCTTTTCTTGGGCGGATGAGTTAGCCGCTTGGAACAAGGACCAAGATACTTGGGACATGCTACAGTTTTGTCTCCGTTTAGGTAAGCACCCCCGTATTTGTGTTACTACAACACCTAAGCCTACTAAACTTATTCGTAAGCTACTTAAAGACCCAAAGACTGTAGTGGTCACTGGTTCTACCTTTGAGAACAGCGCTAACCTAGCAGATACCTACCTACAGGCTGTAAAAGATCAGTATGAAGGTACACGCCTTGGCCGACAAGAACTTTACGCAGAGATACTTGAGGAAGCTGAAGGCGCACTTTGGACAGTGGACACTATTGAGGACTGTAAGGTCACTCGTAGTGAAGTCCCCAACCTAAACCGTATTGTTGTGGCTATTGACCCTGCCGTGACCGCAAACAAAGAATCTGATATGACTGGTATTGTTGTGTCTGGTGTAGATGTAAATGGCCATGGTTATGTCTTAGGTGATTATACACTTAAAGGTTCTCCTCAACAATGGGCTTCTAAGGCTATCGAGCTTTACCATAAGTTTGATGCTGACAGGATCATCGCGGAAGTCAATCAGGGTGGTGACATGGTTAAGACCACTATCCACGGTATTGATGATACGATCCCTTACAAGGCCGTTAGAGCCTCTCGTGGTAAGTATGCTAGGGCAGAGCCTATCTCGGCCATGTACGAACGTGGTTTGATCCATCACGTCAAAGATACTCTTGACCCTGAAGCATCACTTGGTGAACTAGAAACACAGATGACAACTTGGGAGCCTTTGGGTTCTATAGGTTCCCCTGACCGCCTAGATGCTCTTGTATGGAGTATGACCGAGTTAATGCTTAATGGTGTACAGAGGCCACAACTAGCTATTGTGTACGCAAGTTCTAAGGGCAGTTCGTAAAATCAGGAAATATAGATATGACAGTTACGCCAGCCTCTTATAACCTAACCCTGTACCAAGGTTCTGACTTTGAGCAACAGGTTACTTTCCTACAGACGGAGGGTGGTTCCCCCGTTGACCTTACTAGCATAGGTTTCCGTATGCAGATTAGGGCCAGTAAGAACAACCCTAGTGTTATTGCAGAACTTACAACAGACAATGGCAAGATTACTAAGGTTGATGCTACTGGTGTTATCACAATGTCCCTAAGCGCAACAGAAACATCCCTTATTAAAACTGGTGGTGTTTATGACCTAGAGGCATACTTTAGTGCTAGTAGTGCCGAAAGGTGGCTAGAGGGTTCTGTCGTATTTAGTCAAGAGGTTACACGTAATGAGTAGTTGTGATCCCCTTGTTGTTGTGATTACTTCTAGTCCACCCGCTTCTATTGTTTTTGGTGCTACACAAGGACCAAGGGGTATTGCAGGACCAAGTGGCTCTGAGGGTAATATATCTTCACAAGCTAATAACTCTTTAACAACTGGTTCAGACGGTGGCCTATTTGTAAATAGTGTTGTTGATCTTGGCACTTTCAATTAAAACATAAAGGAATACCCATCATGCCTTCAGTCCAGCAGAAACGCGGCCTCTATGCAAACCTACCTTCCTCATCTTTGCTTGCAGGTCAGGTGTTCTTTACGACCGACAGACAGACAGCGCACTTTCCTACAGACGGGACCACGATGGTTCCTGTTGTGCCTGCTATCGACGCTCTTGACGCTCTTGCTTCTGTTGACGGTAATGCTGACCTTCTCATCATGCACGACTCTAGTGCCACTGGTGTAAAAGAAAAGCGGATCACGTTTAACTCGTTTAAGACTGCGCTTAACATCCCTACGGGATCGTCTGATGAAAAAGTATCTGTTGTTGACGGTGGCACAGCGGGCTTTATATTCGGCACGGACGGCACTGACGGCATTTTGCGCATGAACACATCCATGGCTATGACCAAAGATGCTGGAAACGGGTTTGTTACTCTGGCTGTTGATACGGTAGACTGCGGAACATTCTAAATGCCAAACGTCCAACACAAACGAGGGTCACGCGCTGACCTGAACACACTGGCCGCAGCCAATGGTTTGCTGCTGGGCCAGATTTATGTAATCACCGACGAGGATAGGCTTGCGGTTGCTACTGGTGTTGGCAGCTATCAGGCTGCTGAAAAAGAGGGTGGCGGAAGCGGAAGCGATTCAAAAAACATAGACGGTGGCGCGGCCAGCACCACATACACGTCAACACAATCTATTAACGGAGGGTTTGCAAATGGCTGATCTTATTCAATTACGCCGTGACACGGCTGCAAATTGGACCACTGTGAACCCTGTTCTAGCTGTCGGTGAATTTGGGTTAGAAACAGACACTGACCAGTTTAAGGTTGGTGATGGCTCATCTGTGTGGTCGGCACTTGCGTATGGCGGCATCCAAGGCCCGCAAGGTATTCAGGGTAATCAGGGTGATACTGGCCCACAAGGGGAAACTGGGGGTACAGGGGTGAACGCCACCAATGTCGAATCTGCCGGTGCCCTTATGGACAGTGAGGTTACAAACCTTGCTGCGGTCAAGGCGTTTGACGGGGCCGACTATGCAACAGATGCTCAGGGAACTAAAGCCGATACAGCTCTACAGCCCTCTGATTTTGACACCGAAGGCGTAGGAACGCTGTCAGGCACAACTCTTGACCTGACTTCTGGCAATGTGTTCTCACATGCGCCTGCCGCTAATGCTACATACGTGTTTGACAGCCCGCCAGCATCAGGGACGGCATACGGGTTTACGCTCAAGATTACGCCCTCTGGGACGTACACGCTAACGTGGCCTTCGTCTGTCGACTGGGCGGGCGGTACTGCACCTGATGCACCTGCCAGCGGCGCTACGGATGTATATACGTTCTACACGCAGGACGGTGGCACGACTTACTACGGCTTCTTAGCTGGGGCGGCAATGGCATGAATATTTCTAGGCTTATGCGGATGGGTGCGGCTGGTGTTTCTGCTGGTGGTGGTGGTGTTGTCTGGACCGACCCTGACCTAGCAAACGCAAGTTATGATAGCGTTAGCTTCAGTGTTTCCTCGCAAGAATCAGGTCCATCTGGATTATTCTTCAAACCTGACGGCACAAAGATGTACGTTATTGGGTTTACTGATGACAATGTAAACGAGTATGATCTAAGCACTGCTTGGGATATCTCTAACGCCAGTTACTTACAGAACTTCAGTGTTGTTGCTCAAGAAACAGCTTCAAGCGGCGTGTTCTTCAAACCTGATGGCACAAAGATGTACGTTATTGGGTTTATTGATGACAATGTTAATGAGTATGATCTAAGCACCGCTTGGGATGTTTCTTCAGCTAGTTACTTACAGAACTTCAGTGTTTCCTCGCAAGAAACAAATCCAACCGGCATATTCTTCAAACCTGACGGCACAAAGATGTACGTTGTTGGGTCCTCTGGAGACGATGTAAACGAGTATGATCTAAGCACTGCTTGGGATGTTTCTTCAGCTAGTTACTTACAGAACTTCAGTGTTTCCTCGCAAGAATTATTTCCAACTGGATTATTCTTTAGTCCTGACGGCACAAAGATGTACGTTATTGGGGCCTCTGGAGACGATGTAAACGAGTATGATCTAAGCACCGCTTGGGATGTTTCTTCAGCTAGTTACTTACAGAACTTCAGTGTTGTTGCTCAAGAAACAGCTCCACAAGGCATATTCTTCAAACCTGACGGCACAAAGATGTACGTTGTTGGGTCCTCTGGAGACACAGTCTACCAATACTCCACCGCATAAGGACACCCTAAATGCTACTCGTGAAAACATCAAACGGACAGGTAGAGCAATTCCCTTACACGCTCGGAAACCTTCGCCGTGACAATCCTAAGACCAGCTTCCCCAAGAAGATTGGTGATGCAATCCTTGCCAGCTACGGTATCGTGCATGTAATGCCTGACGCGCGCCCTGAGTGTGACCACATGGTCCAACGTGTGGTGCAGGACGCAGAGCCACACAGGGAAGTCAGGACCAAGCAGCCAGACGATGAACACCCCGCTGACGTATCGGTTGGTGATACATATGAGACTGGTCGCTGGGTCATTGGTTACACGGTCGTCAACAGACCACAGGAACAGGTTGAAACATCAATCCGCAACCACCGCGATAAACTTCTACAAGCGACAGATTGGCAAGCCCTAAGCGACAGCACCATGAGCGAGGCCATGACTGCATATCGCCAAGCCTTGCGTGGTGTGCCAGATCAAGACGGGTTCCCGTTTGATGTTGTGTGGCCTACTTTATAGTACGACTGAAGAACAAGAATATAGAATTAGGTAGTATAATAAATGGTAACCCAAGAGAAACTTACTCAATCCACTGCGACTAAGACTCTTGGCGCTCATGGCGCTAGTATTCGTAATGGTACTATCCGTGGTGAAGACTTCATCCCCAAACTTCGTGGCAACAAAGCTATTAAGAAGTATGCGGAAATGCGGGAGAACGATGCTACTATTGGTGCTGTAA
>Ga0306898_1000077_pt1 | contig 42320 bp, 46 predicted proteins | sample AntRauMFilla1564_FD_190424 | JGI IMG/M metagenome (GOLD analysis project Ga0306898, IMG submission 190424) | Saline lake microbial communities from Rauer Islands, Antarctica - Metagenome Filla 1 #564 (v2) (version 2) | ecosystem: Environmental > Aquatic > Non-marine Saline and Alkaline > Saline ...
ACGGAGTTCGCTAGAGGCTTGGTCTTGTAGCTTGAGTACAAGTTGTAATTGTCGACTATCCATATATTAGCTGTTTCGCATTTGATTGGTCTTCTCGATTGCGCGTCGCTTGGCAATGATCCTCTGGTAGATCATAACGTCGATGTAGGACATAGAACGAATTTGATCTGGTGTCCAGCCGTACTCACGAGATAACATCTCCATTATAACGTATATTGTCGCTGGTTTCTTACCCTCAAGCTGGGTCTGCAAATCAAACCCGTTTCCTATTTTCCCTCCAGTTCGGTTTCAACCTCGGTGTCACTCTCTACCGCCCGGCGCAGCTTGTCTACTTCCAGCATCAGTTTAGTACCGCAGTTCTTGGATAGGTTGTATAGCCAGTCCTTTGAGAAAGTAACCACCTGCCCGTTGTCCTGCACAATCTTTTCTATACACAGCTCGGCTGCTTTGATACGCGCTGCGAGGATAGCCTTGCCGTCCATTTGCATACCTGACAGCTCAAACGGGTCTTCCCCCATTGGCGTACCGTCCGCGTCCGCCGTCTTTGCAGCTTCGTCAACCTTCTTCTTCATCTCAGCGTTGATACGGAGCGCGCCCATCATTTCCGCTTGAATAATCTCAGTGTCTCCCCAGCCGAGTCTATCCTTAAGAGTAATTGTGTAATTTTTGAGTTGCACTTGCATATATATAAAGTTAAGGTATTAATACTATTACACGTTATCGTATCACATCATGAAAAACAAATACATTGCACTGTTGTTAACATTATTCCTAGGTTGGTGCGGAGTGCATCAGTTATACCTTGGAAACACGTACAGAGGAACTCTTATGGCGATGTTCTTCTGGACTGGCTTTCCCTTTCTAATGTCGGTGGTAGACTTTTTCGCTTTCCTATTTATGAGCAAAAGCAACTTCGACAGTCGGTATAATATCTAGTGTCGTGTGGACGGCATATGCAAAAAACTACCGGGATTCCCGGTAGTTTTTTGTCGTAGGTATTACTCAATGTTTTGATAAAGACCTCGTACCACCGTCCTCTTACGAGGTTGGTACGTTAGTGTACGCTGCGGTCAGGTTTCGAAGTGTCACTTGTGACTGCTCCAGGTCTGTTTGATTTAGGAACGCCCGGAACGGTAGCGGTTGGGTGATCAGGTCAGCGGCTTCTGCTGTCCGTGTCCAGTCCATCCATTGCACCTTGTTGAATACGATTGTGATAGCTGGGTTCTCACCGCCCCCAAGGTCAGCTTCTCCAGTAACTGTGATACTCATATACATCTCAGCATTTCCAAGGTAGTAGTCTTTGAATGTTTCATTTACGAAGTTCAGGGTAACGTCCCCCTCAATCATCAGCTGGCTGTTGTAGATGTCGTCTGGTGTGTACGATCCTACTACGTGGTCTCGAATCAAACCGGTGTCCCAGGTTAGGTTGAAACCTTTAGCTTTGAGCGCAGTAGCTCCTGAAAGTCCAGCCTCGGTAGAAGCCACTTTGATTACAACGTCACGCGATACGAAGTCATACTCAGTATCGTAACTAGGATTGTCGGAGTTTGCAGTAGCAGCTGCAGCTACGAAGCTACACGTGTATCGAATGTAGTCGTCCACGGCAACAGAGATAGAAAGCGTATTAACCATTCCGTTGCTATATACGTGCTGTTGCACAGTCCCGTCTTTCGCAAATAGCGATAGGGAAGTGTGCTTGATGTTTTGACCGAGCGTAAATACGTGGTCGTTTACATCTCCATCTACGTTCGTAGTGTTGCAGATTCCGTACACGTTACCCAACATCCACCCAAGAGTATCGATGTGCAGGATACCCGCCACCTCTCCTTCGATGAAGGTTTGTACTACGCGTCGCCCCATACCAGCTTCTAGTCTACCCATTGTAGTTTCATCCATAGCGTGGGAAGCTCGCTCCACAACGCTTGCGGTCACTTTACGCGCCCATTTGTCTGCAGACGTCTCAGCCGTACCACGGGCTGCTTCCGTGGCGATACCAAACTCAATCTGTCGTCCTATAATTTCTGCCATACGCTTATATTATTGCTACTGCGATTAATATATAAATTGTAGCATACTAGTTATTACTCACCACCTCGATTTCGAGGTTCATGGGTGCGTATGCGGTCAGTCCGTCTTGAGCCTCGTCGAAGTCCCACGGGTCGGCTGTATCTAGCTTTGCCCATACTCTACCTCCGTCAACAGTACCCTGATCCCAGTCGGCGTCGAACTGTGCCACGATAGCGTCCACCACGTTTGGTAGTACGGTTGTGAATATCTCCTCGGTAGTAGTACCGCTTTTATTCACGATAACCATCAGTAAGAAACGGTATTGTTTTCGGTTCTGTGTTTCAGTCTCAAACGAGTTAGTAAACCCGGCTGGCTGAAAATAAACAGCGGGGTAGGCGTCAAGCTTTGTTTTGGGGTAATTGAAATAGTCAGCCAGCTCGCCTGATACTTTCACCTTCTCAAGGGTAGCTGCTATTTTTGCTAGTAGGGTAGTGTACATATTGTAAAGTATATCATTTAGCCAGGTCTTTTGAGATGTTCCGGAGCAGCTCCATGTATAGCGACCGGATACGGTGGTTGTTCTGCTTCTTCACGTAATCTAGCCACGGTCGTGCGTCCATGCGTCTAGTACCCTCATGCACCCAGCGCGCGTAGGGAGCTACTCTTTCATTTGGACCAAATGAACCGGAGAAGGAACGTATCCGGGTGATGTGGCTGTCCACAAGGTTTCTACTAGCAACCGGCGCACCACCGCCCATACCACCCAAGCGCCACGGCTGTGACTGCGTACCTTTCCGGTATTTTGAAAGCCCTCGAACGATAAACTTCCGAGTTTCATCTCGAATGGTTGTCGGGTTTCGCTTCACGGCTGCTGCCAGCTCGCGCGCTCCTATGATTTGGACGTTGTCACTCATGTTTAAAGTATAGCACTCCTCTACCCTACTCAGTCGATAGGTCTAAATTGGGTCTACTTTGCAAAATATTAGACCCATTGAGCAGCGGGGGAGTCTGGTTGTTATCCCAATATAGCCCTATTTATATAGCTATCTGCTACACTCCAGCAATGTTTGGACGCAGCCCAAGGTTTCAGCCCCTGGGTGCGGTATAGGTGATCCGCGTACGCTATATTCCCCTCTAATGTGTATATGTCCCAGCCGAGATTACTCGCAGGCTCGGCGTGGTACGAAGCCATGATTTGAAATACCCCAGTAGCGCTACTGCCCTGCTCGTTTTTTAGTACTTCCCCGTCCGCGTCCCAGTGACGAAACGTACTCTCGCACTCAGCTACCGCAACCATTACCTTGGCGTCAGGAAAATGGTCGACGACCGCTTCTTCTATCAAAGGGCAATCAGACAAACAGTTAACACCCGGCGGTAGTAGCGCAGGTTCTTTTATTTTAGGAAGTGGCAGCGGTTGGGGTATCTCAATCGTGGTGGTAGATATAGGCTCGAATGTACGAGCCGGAAGTATCGCAGGCTCGGCGTCCTTATCTGATACAGGTGGCTGGGGAGCTATACACTCAAGGCAGACAACAACGGTAGCTTGGATAGCAGCGTACGCTAGTAGTACCAGTGATATTCCTAGAATTCCAATTGTAATTTGACGAAACATTATGGTGTATCTTTTACGCAGACCAACTCAAGGTGATCGTCTGGGTCTCCAAACACAAACTTCTGCACGTTACGAACGCTATATGTACCCGGGTGTCCTCCGCCTGCTACCGTTAGCGTATCCCCTGATACAACGTCAGTGCCCAGCGCGCACCAGAACTTAAATACTTGTCCCCACGTTTCACCAAGCTGCTCGGCAAATTGCGGTTGCGCTTGTTGGATATGTGCTTTGAACGGATCTATAGCGGTGAGAGAACTCTTCTGTGAAGCCCAGACCATACGCTCCCCGGTCACGTTATTTACATAGCAGTTCTCTATGCTCATAGGTAATGACGTTTATACGAGTCTAGCGCGACCATAGCCGTCTTAAAGTCGGAGAACGCGTCGCCCCCTTTGTCAGTGTTGTACGTGACCTGGTAGTCTCCGATACGTTTACTCTTTACCTCAGACGCGCCGGGGCTGTTTTGGTTTATGATACCCGCTACGAATACTGTAGCTGCGCGCTTGATATCAGATGGTACTGCTACTGAGAACCCCCACTTGGCGGTGATTTGCTGGTTCTGTCTACCAATCAGGAACTTGTCGCTGTTTAGTACCAAGGCTGTGATTGGGCATTTATGCGCTAGGTGGTTAACTGGCTCGGTGAAGTATCGGTTTGCGCCGGTAGCTCCTACAGTACGGAACGTTCCACCGTACCCATCGTTACCCAAACCAACCGCAGTAATCTCTACCGCGTCGTCAATCAGTAGTTTGCTAGTACCGTCACCGTCAAATACGCGAGGAGTAGCGTCAGTGTCCGCTTTGAAGTTACGCCCGGTAACGAGGTCAATAGTATTCTCAACGCCCTCGATCCACTCGTCTAGTACGGAGTCGAACGATGAATCGATGTTTTTCAATAGAAAGTTCTCGATTGCTGCTTTGTTTGTATATCCTTTAGCCATATGATTTATTATACACTATTATTAACAATTTCTTTTAGGTAACTCCTTAAACGGAGACTCTTTTTCTGTATATGGAGTCGATGCTGGAGTAAAGACGTCAGTCTGATGAGTAAACGGATCAGTCTGAGAAGTATAAGGATCCGGATTAGGACAGTAAGGATAGATCCCCCCTCCCTGGATTTCAGCATTACGATCAGAGTTAGCCGCTCCCAGTCCATCGATCTCAGCATCACGCTCAGCGTCAGACCTTATCGCTCCAAAGATCTCAGCATCTCGAGTATCGTTTGATCCGAGTGTACCAGTGACCTCAGCCTCACGCTCAGACTGATCGTCCAGGCGTCCAGCTATCTCAGCTGATCGATCCTCGATAATCATATCGATAGTCGTCCCATCGATCAGAGCACCACGCTCAGCGGTATCAGTATCGATCCCGGAGATCTCAGCTGATCGATCGCTATTAGCTCCCAGAGTACCAGTGATCTCAGCCGATCGAGATGAGTCGGTATCAGTGATACCTAGTATCTCAGCATCACGCTCAGCGTCAGTGATATCAATACCAGCGACCTCAGCGTTACGACTAGAGGTATCAGCTGACTGACCGTGTACCAAAGCCTCACGCTCATTGTCAGACGTGTCAGCTCCAGCGATCTCAGCTGATCGATCGGACTCAGATGTATTAGCACCTCGGACCTCAGCATCTCGAGATCCTTGATCACTATCGACTCCAGTAACCTCAGTTGATCGAGTGTCATTACTAGTATCAGATCCAGAGATCTCAGCATCACGCTCAGCGGTATCAGTATCGATCCCGGAGATCTCAGCTGATCGACTAGCTTGATCCGTAGCGACTCCAGTGATGAGAGCGTCTCGCTCATTGTTGGCGACGTCGACTCCATGTGTTTCTGCATCTCTCGAAGCGTTGGTAGTATCGACACCCTCAATCTCGGCATCACGTGAAACAGTGATTGAATCCTGACCTGTCGTTTCAGCATCTCGACTAGTGACCAAAGAATCAGATCCTTGGATTTCAGCGTCTCGAGAAGTACTAAGTAAATCTTCTCCATGCACCTCAGCATCTCTTTCAGCGGTGGCGGTATCTTGACCATGAATCTCTGAGTCACGTGAATCGTTCGCATCTGTACCTGACGGTGCTTCGTATTCCCAACCAAGGCGAGGGTAGTCATTACCAGCATCAATAAACCAAGTCTCATCGACATAACTACCTATCGCAACAATATCCCACGCTGAAAAGGTAGACAGTGTTTGCATCTGTGCCGTAGTTCTAGGCGTACCGTCACCAGTAAGAGTATCTAACGTACTATCCCAATATGAGTTAGCACCAACACTACCAGCACCCATCAGAGCATTTTTTTTAGTACCTCCTGAGACAGTACCGGCAAAATAGTTATTTGCTCCAAGCGTTCCACCACGACCACAGAAACCAGCCGCTCTACCTCCCTGAGCCGCTCCCAAAGTGACATCTCCTATTGCATAACAATTGGAGATAGTCCCCGACTGAGAAAAACCACACATCAATCCAGCTGGCGCCCAGCTAGCACTAATCTTACTGACATATTCACCAGTAACAAAACATCGGTCAATTGTAGTACCTCCAGTTAGCCAACCTGCAAAAATTGCAGCATAGGCAGCACCCTCCACATACGCATCGACAATACCTAAGTCGTAGATAGCTCCTCCGTTAGTTTTTCCGAAAAAGCTAGCATTATTATCTCCAACAGTATAGGTGTAGTTAGATATTACGTGACCATTACCATTGAAGTCACCAGAGAATCCATCGTTGATTTTAAAGTTAGTCAGCCCACTTACATCAACGTCATTCTCCAGTCGATAATACGCAGTCAAATCATCGTTAATATCCTCTACGTGAGTAGTGGTCGTGATGAGATATGGTGAGCCGCTTGTACCTGCTCCTGAGCCAGAAAATGCCATATTAGTATGTCCAGCTTAAATCAACAGCGTCCAGGTATTACCGTTACTGTCATCGACCCAAAGTTGGACGACCTTACCATCCTCATATTGAGCCTCGATCACCGCAAAATGATCAGCCGTCTCAGCGTTAACCTTGCCGTCAATAACATCTCCTCCGAGCTTACGGAAAAAGTTAAAAGCGACCGGCTTAGCGGCTTGAGCGAAAGCGTGAAACTTAGGATTTTTACCCAGAGACGGGAGATTATATCTGGTCCTCTCATCAAACGTGAGAGCTATCGATGTAATGCTGAGATTATTCTCAGTCGCATACGACAAAAGACGGAGCCATGGTGAGAGCTCTCCGTCGATTGTCTTAAAGTTACCTCTCTCCTCGTATAACGTCTGACCGTTACTTAGTGAGGCGATCCATCGTACCTTTTTTATCATAAGCGTATATGTGAGTCTCAAGAGAGCCTCGATTTTTTAATTAGTTTTTTAAGAGTAAGTGAGCTCAACTCGAATCGCAAACGCTGACTTGAGTCCGACACTTTCTGGAGATGCTGATACAGCGATAAAGTAATCGTGAGACGTTGCCGCCGCTTGATCAGCTAGAGTAACCGCCGCCGCTGATCCCTCAGCATTAGTCCAGGCGGCATCTCCTTGCTCAGCCGCTTGAAACGTCACGCCCGTCGGTACCGCCGTCGGAGTCGTCCCGTCGTAAGCGTAAAAGATCGCTCCAGTGATTTCGACACTTGCCGCATCACTAAAGTTGATTTTTAACGCACACTCAGCCTCAGTGATCAAGTTGAGATTTTCCACGCCGTCTCCCCAGTCAGCGGTCGTACCAGAGACATACTTATTATTCTCCGGACTGTTACCGTTTGAGTCATTAGCGTCAGCACTTGATTTAACGTGAGTCGAGTCATTGTATGCTCCGACTGTCACCTTAGAATCAAACCCACCGGCTCCGGCGAATTGTAATCGATCAGTCGCACCGATAACGGTATCGCTTGATCCCTGAAGTGTAAATGTAAATGTTGCCATGCCTTTATTGTAGCATGTTGCTATTTACCGTCTAGCAAGTCACTGGATATATCTACTCCCTCGTCCTTCGTAACGCCTCCCTGAAAGCCCGCGCGAATCTCGTGCAAAAAGACGTAATGCGCCAAGGTGCGCTCGCCCATCTCGTCAGGATGTGTCGCAAACGTGTGAGTCTGTCCAGTTTTTTTATTTCGGTAGAGGTAGTGTCGATTTTGTCCCATGTGAGTTTTTTCTTAAATGTGTAAGTAAGCTCGCCGTCAGGTAGATCTATTGTACCCTCTATCAACTCCGCTTGGCTTGGGTGTTTCAGTAGCGCGGACACAATATCGTCGCAGGTGCCCGGCTCCAGCTCCTTGTGGTAGCGGAATGTTATTGCACCGAATACCTCTTGGTCTTCAGTGTGATACTCGTAGCCGGTGGGTATTTCTTTCCAGGTGAATAGCATATTACTGGGATATTGTTACCTCTTGTATATGCATCGCTATTTTGCCACCACCATCGTCGTACTTCTGCTTGTACGCTACTGCCTCGTGCCGATGTTGGAATATAGCCATACCGCGCAGCCCCTCGATACCTGATACTTGGCTCGCGTCCAACATGCATAGCAGGTTCTCGTCTGTTTCTATTAACGCCCAGCCTTGTACTTTGTTGTGCATACTACCTTTCTATTGAACCTCTCATTGCGAATAAAACTATAACCCCAATGACTAGTGTCTCATATCCATACTGCCATAGCATTGCCATTAGAGCTGCGAATATTATGTCTATAAATATCATACTATTTTTTATTCTTCATCTTAGTAATCACCGCTCGCAAAGCTTGGTTTGACCGGCGTACGCTTGCATTGTCTCTACGTTCCGACATATACCTTTTTTTATAACGGTCACGCTCATCGGTGAGTGCTTGGTAGTTTTTAGCCATCGCTTCAATAGCGTCCGCAATCCTTAGTTGGCAGCCAAGCATAAGCTGCTCTGTGGTTGGGTTTGCTCCAGCGGTAGTAATCCAATCCTTTCTTGATTCAACTCTTAAATCTTTTTCTGGTATTGCCATATATAAATATAATAGCACGTTTTCGTGTAACGCAAAAGCCCCTGTCCCTCAAAACAAGGGGACAAGGACTTAGTGCGTACGTGTGTCAGCTACTACGAAGCGGCAGTAGTGATTTTAGTAACAGCCGTAGGCAAGATACGGATGTAACCAAGACGTTGTGTCCATCGTACAGCTTCACGGTCGGTTGTGAATGTGTTGATGTCAGCGTCGTCAGCAACGTTGCGAACAACAGCGCTGTTAGATCGTGCCATCTCAATACCACCTTTGTACCCGAAGATACAAGCCTTCCGTAGGTCTCCGAAGAGAACAAACGAAGTGTCGACAGCTGTCTGTGCTGCAGTTGGCATAGCTTCTACCAATACCTCAGGGTAACCCCATACAGTAGCCGGACCAGACTGGCTCGGTGTTTGATAGATGTACTGCCCGTCTGAGCCTTTCAGCTTTCGGATCACACTCTTGATAGTACGGTTGTAGTAGAACTTACCGTTGCCCAGTGCATCAGTAGGTGTCGCGTCAATCGCATCCAAGAGGTCGTCGGCGTCTAGACTAGTAAACGTTGTACCATCAAGAGTAATCTCGTTTACGTCGGTTGCCTGCAACAGACCTGTGAACCCACCAGAGGCAGAGTTACCTGCTCCATTGAAGAACGCCAAGTCCTCTGCTCGAGCGAATCCTTCCGCGACTCGTGATGCCACGAATGACATAAGGTCGATTTCAGTGTCCGCTAGAAGCTCGTTGGTCATCGTTACGATAGCACCAAGCTTCTTAAGAGTAAGAGTCTCCTGCCCTAGTACAGCCTTTGTCGAAGCGATTGCAGCTCCTTCGTCTACCCAGTACACAGTAACGTCTGTTGCCAGGTCGTTAGCTTTGTATGAGCCTTGAGATAGAGACACGTTCTCCATTTCTCGACGTGCTACTCCGTACTCTGTAATCAAGTGTCGGATTTCAGCAGACAACTCACTGTCGATAGTGAAACCACCGTCAGCGTTAGTAGTTGTCATTTCCTTGATCGCAGCACCGTCGTTTCCAAGGAAAGCCGACACAGTCTTTCGAAGTGTATCGTTGAGCACAGCTCGCTTCTCTTGTACTTCAGGGTTGTAGATACCACCCTTCACGGCAATAAGAGCCTTTTGCTCTTTCATCCACTCTTTGACTTCGCTTTTGATAGCTTTAGTCATACTGTTCGCGTGCTTCGTGAATAGTGCTTTCACACCCTCGTCCACAGCCTCAGTGTCTTCATCCTCGTCTTCATCTGCGTCAGCGTCAGCTCCTTCCGGTGCTTCTTCTGGCAGGTCTCCTACAGCGTCAGCTTGGTCAGCGACAGCTTCTTGATCAGCATCCTTTAGAGACGCGATCAGACCCGCTAGCTTTGTCTTTTCAGACTCAGTAGCGAAGCCTTGTTTCAGTAGAGAACCGATTAGTTTTAGAACTTTGTTCATAGAAGTAAAAATTACTTTTTTGTAAACGAAGCCCGGACGTGTGTCCTGTGTGCATGGGGTGTCTCGACCTGTTGGTGCACACTTATCTTCACTTGGTATATCTACTAGATACCCTTGGTCAGTTTGCGTAGCGCAGCGTGTACCTTTCGGTTCTTCACTTTGCTTTTCGTCTTTTCGTCTAATGACTTGAGACCGCTCACATCGACTAGTTTCTCAATACTAGCACGCGCTGCTTTCAGCCCTTTAGCCTTTTGGCTCTCTAGGTTGTGGATAGCGTTTAATACTTTCCGGTTATGCGACAACGGTTTCACCTTCTTCTCAGCTGGCTCTGCCGGTAGCTCCGCCTCCTGTTCCTCTGGATCTACCTCAACCTCTTCTTCTTCTGACTCTTCCTCTACAGCTTCGTCTTCTACTTCTTCAGGTGTGTCTTCTTCTACCTCCTCAGGTTCGTCTACTGACTCGTCCTCGATACCAATAGCTTCTGTGACGTCCTTTAGGTTTGCACCGATACTTTTCGCTAACGTAGCTGCAGCGTTGGCTGGTACTGATACCGCTGATACTTCGAGCAGTTCCGCTTCTACTACGGTGAACCAGTCACGCCCTCCGCCCTCTCGCTCCCCGAACTTCTTAGGAATGAAACCAACAGACGATGCGTGTAGAAATCCACCTGCGTATAAATCAAAGATGATTTTAGCTTTGGGGTTCTCCTCAACGGCAAACTCCCAGTCCATTACCAGCTTCGCTTTTTTACCAGTACCCTCGATACGCGGCTTCGATGCCTTGGCAATCACCTCGGTAGCGTCAAAGTAGTTGTGGCTGTTTAGGATAACAGGGTTCTTCTTAAAGTGCTTTAGATCCCACCCTGATTGCAGTACGGTATCCCCGTGCCGGTCAATATCCTCAGTACTACAAATCATAGTCAGCTTGTAGTTTTCTTTATCTACCGCCTTAACAGCAACGCCAAATGAAGCCACAACCTTTTCACCTTCATTGACTTCGACTATTTGACCGTTGAGTTTGATTTTATGTTTCATAGGCTTTAATAAATAAATTGTAACATACTAAACCGAGCTATATAGAGCATCGGCAATTGATAACCTCCCCGGCGTCACCAGCTTCGTCCCCCGGGTACATCAAACCGTTAGAGAACGGCGAGTTCAGCGGTCGCTCCTGCCCATCGATAACTGAGTGAGAATGTCGGGTGTGGATATCCCCAACAGCTACCCATATCTTGATCGGTACAGCTGCCTGCTTGTACGCTTGGTTAGTACCAAATTGTGTAGCTGCATGTACCTCTGTCCGGGCGATAGTAGTGGCACGTGCTAGGCTGATGTCCTTGTACGTTTGCTCGATTCGTTTAATCAACGCCTTGCGCCCCTCACCTTCTGCTAGGCTTTCCGCAAACTGCTCCGTGAGCTTCTTGTACGTTGTCTCATTGATACTATTCAGGAATACTCCGGTACGCTTCTCCATCCAAGAGGTGACGTTAGCCGACACATTGAAGTCGTCCTCTGACCCTACTAGCTCCAGTGCGTCTACCCCGGCTGCGATAACCAGCTCTTTGACGAGCGGTAGGAACGCGTCCATACCCAGCTGCACCTCTACATCGATAGAGAAGTTATCGTCTAATATGCCCTCCTTTCTAAACACGTGCGCCTTGGTAGGGTCTAACCGAGCGATGAGCCGGTCACGCTGCGCGTTGAAATACTGCTTTGTCACACGCTTGTACGGAATCTCCCGGTTGTCCATACGCTTCTCCATCATATTCCCGTACACCTTTCGAACGTCTGGGTCGCGAAGCGGATGTGCTACCTCCTCAGTGTTATCTTTTTTTTTACTCGTTTTCTCCGCACTGTCGCTCTCTCTAGACGCAACAGAAGCGTCACCCAGCGGGATCATGTTGAACGGTACGAGGATACTGTTGCCGTCAGGTACGTCAGGTAGCTCCTCACCAATCAAAGCTGCGAGCATACGTCGCCCCTCGTTTGGAGTAATCAGGTAGTTCTTGACACCCGACTCAATCACTTTAATCTTCTCCTCTACGTTCTCAGGGGTTGGATCTACGAACGTTAATGTCAGTCCCTCTGGTAGTAGCACCTTGTCCAGTCCACCGGCTAGGTTTCGTAGCAATGGCTTGATAGTCTCACGCAAAAAGATACGGTGTGATGTTTCCGCATTTGAGTACTGCAAACCGTCCATACTTCCAAGCAGCGCCTGGGGTACTCCAGTCATAATCTCGATGTCTTTGAGTGTCATTGACTTCGCTTCTAGGAACGATAGCTCGTCAGGTGACAGCCCAGTACGTTGGTACTCACTGTCTCCACCTAGGAATAGAGGCATACCCGACTTACGTGCGTCGGCGTACTCCTTCTCGTAGTCGTCCTTCAGTGCTTTGAGCTGGTGTTGCTGCAGGCGGGGAGTCTTGAATTTGAATACACCCTCTACCTTTCCACCGTTCTCTAGTACGCGTGCGTGGTACGCACCAATCTGAATCTCCGTTTGAATGGACTGCACCCCGGACTTAATCAAAGAGCGTCCGACCATCGGGTTCTTCAGGTCTGGGTTGATAACGCGAATAACCTGCTCAGGTAGGAAGTGTAGTTTCCTAGTACGTGTTTGATACTCGTACGCTGATACAGTGCCGTCTACGTTCCACTTGGTAGTAACCTTGGTAGGTACTAGGCTGTGTAGCGCTTGCATATTTTTAGGCTCAAAGATTTCACGCTCACCCATTTCAATGACGATGTACGCTTCTCCAATGTAATCGTAGTAACCCTGCCACATAGACCAAAACTTGAAACCGTCGAAGTGGTCGTTTGGATGGTTCAGGATACGCAATATATCGTGATCTTCTATAGTGTCGCCTGTTCTATCGTCCTTTACTACCCATTGAATCTCCCCCACCTTCTCCCGGCGTTTCATCACAGCCTTGTCGGTGTATAGAGAAATATCAGCGGCACTTAAAAAGTCCTTCCCGTTCCAGCTAGAGCCGTTGGCTGGCAAACCCCCGACGATAAAACCGCCTTGTGATTTCCCTCTAATAAGCCCGGCTATATCTTTAAAGATACTCATACGCGAATTGTAACACGATTACGAACCTGCAAACCCTACGAACTCTGTACGGCTGTCAGTAAATACCCCGTACCGTATAGCGTCCATACCGTGGTTATGTTTATCCTCTGCCTTGTTAGTATGCTCTTTGTTTTTATCCAACCGCCATTTGTAGTTCTCGTGCTCGAAGGCGATGTTGGTACTGCCCTCGGTGTAGTGTACGCGCTTCTCTAGGAGCATATTGATACCGGCGATAATACTATCTGGACCTTTCTCAGCAGGCTCTACGAACCAGCCCAGGTCGCATAGCTCTTGGATACTCTTTGGCTCGGCGCTGTCGGCGTATATAACGTCGTCGTATGACAGTCCCAGGTCTTCGAACTTCTGGCTCAGTAGCGGGTTAGTAAGTCCCTTCTGGTATATCAGCTCGCGCACCCATACGTCGTTGTTGTGGTATTTGATTTCTACCAAGGCACTCGGGTCGTTTGAGAACCCGAAGTCTAATGCGTAGATAGAGGGGTAGGGAAGTGCATAGAACTCCTCGTCGCTAATAGGTTTCCAGTTCTTGAATATACGTCCCATCAGTCCCTCGGACACATACCCGCAAATAGAGTTGTAGTAGTACTCAGGCTTTGTCTCCTTGTACCGTTCGTAGTTAGCCACCGAGCTAGGGTTGATGTTCGCTATGTTTTCCCGGTAGGTAGTACACACGGCAATAGAATCAGTCAGACCCAGCTTTGGTACAGCCTTATAAAAGCCAGGCACTCCACTGTCTACTAGATTGAACCATCGCTTGATAATCCAGTGGTTCTTGTCCGGCGGGTTGAGCTGCAGTACCACGATGATGTCCGCGTTCGCTTTACGCAACGAGTCATCGAGCTGTATGAAGTCCTCCTCTCCCACCTCGTCCGCCTCTTCGATGATGACGCAATTGTAGTTAGCTAGAGACTTGAGCTTAGACTTCTGATCACCCGATGACTTCTTGAAACCAATGCCCTTGATGGTATTGCGTTTGTATTTGAAATATAACCCGTGCTCAGACGAGTCGATATACTCCTCCAAGTCCTGCTCCTCTATGCGGTCGGCGATGTCTTGGTAGATACTGTTTTTAATATCACCTAGAACGTACCGCATGATGGCGCACCGGAAGTACCGCGTTGTATCACGCAGGCGTCCCAGACCAAACTGTGAGCCGGTAGTAGAACGTCCTGCACCACGTCCGCCCATGTGGATATAGTATCGAACCCCAGGAGGAGTACGGAACAGCGGCTCGTAATGTTTATTCACTCTTTGCATCGTCGTTTTCTTTACCGGCTGGTAATGCATTGGCTGGGTCGGAGAAGTCTACGAATACAATCTCGTTGGCTGGCTCTCCTTCTTCTTCTCTCTGTCGCTTCTTAGCTTCCTCTGCTTGTCGCTTCTCTTTATCTTCTTCATGTTTCAAATAGGCAAAGGCTGCAGAAGCGTTTGTTTTGATTTCTTTTGCGATAGTGTTCTTAGCCACAAACTTTAGATTCCCTCGGCAAGCGGCTCTTATTTCCAAAAACTCAGGGTGTAGATCTATAAAGTAATCTAGCCGGGAACGTTTGATTCCCGCGTAAAAACAAGCCTGTGAGTCATCTGCGTTGATCTTATAGGCGTCTATCAGCCTGAGTAGTTTTTCTTTATCTTTCCACCACCCGTTAGCTGTATACAATACCCGGAGTAAACCAAAGTTGGCGTCGTCTATTTCGTACGCATACACAATGGTCTCCACGCCGTTCCGGCGGTTCGCGTGTTTGGGTAACGACTGTCTGGTCTTTTGCATAGCTTCTATTCTACACGATTACACTGTGAGAGGGATAGAGGTTATACGGTTTCAAGACTAGCTAGTGTCTCAGTCCCCGTATAAAGCGTTGCAACCCGATAGGGTTACGATAGACACGAGGTTCTCAACTCCCCGCTAATTTATGTACCTGTGACACCTGTAAGTGAATACCGGCATACGGTGCGCCTCGGTATCTCTACCACGCTAACTCTCTCCCCCTCTCAAAGTCCAATAGCTTGAGCTGCTTTCTTAAACATCTCTATAGCTGCATGTAGTGCTGCCCCAGCTACGAAGCTCAGGAACACTGCAAACAGTATAGCTTTGATCAGGTCGTTATACATCGCTAGAAACAGTCCCGGGCGTTAATCATTGCGTTGTACGCTTCCAGCTCCTTGGTGGCTTCGTCTACTGCGAACTTCATAGCGTCTAGTATCTGATGCCACCCTCCCATATACTCTAGCTCTCGGTTTGCGAATACCCACTTCTTAGGAACATAGGTTGTATTTTTACCTACACCCACACGCTCTACTAGCGCCACTGTCCCTTGGTCAAAGTTTATCTCTACCCAGATAGTAGTGGACTGGTAAATGTACTGCCTGACCACGTGTACCGGCGTCATCTGTGTATACGGTACTACCTCTTTGTCTGCTTTCTTTTTTGCTGCCATATCTAGTTTGTTATCGCTTTTTTAAATGTCTGCTCGGTACAGGTCAGCCAGTCACATTCAGCTGACTCACCAGTAAATAAATACTGAACCATAACTGATGCCGTGCCGTATTTAGTAGTGCCGTTATACAAGCCCATAATAATACGCTTGCCATATACTTTCCCAATCTCTAGGTTTGTTTTTACGTTGTCGGAGTCCATGAGTTATCTATTACACCATTCTTATAAATCTCTACAGGCTCACCTTTCTCGTGACGGTAGTCTACATAGCGCTGTACGATAACGTCGCAGTACTTAGGGTCTAGCTCCAGTCCAAAACATACCCGACCGCATTTCTCGGCTGCTATCATCGTGCTACCGCTTCCCAGGAACGAGTCCAATACGATGTCCTCTCCTTTGGTGTTGTTGGTCATTTGGTACACCAGTAGATCTACTGGCTTCATGGTTGGGTGCTTCTCCGCCCGCGAGGGTCGATCGAACTCTAGGATAGTGGTTTGCGTACGGTCAGACGCCCAGAGGTGCGTTCCCTCTTTCCAGCCGTATAGACACGGTTCATGCTTCCAGTGGTAATCCTGTCGCCCCATAACCATAGCGTTCTTATTCCAAATCAAACACTGACGTATCTGCCAGCCAATCTCGTGCGCTGCCCCTCGGAAGTTATACCCCTCTGAGTCTGCGTGCCAGATATAGAATACTGCGCCGGGCTTCATGAAAGCGTCGGCTGCGGTATAGCTGTCGGTCAGGAACTGTCGGAAGTCTCCGTCTTCCTTTTTATCGTTCTCAATTTTGAGCGCGTTCTTAGTCTTCCCGATATAGTCGAGGTTGTACGGTGGGTCAGTAAGCCACATATCAGCTTTGTACCCGTTCATCAGTACCTCCATGTCCTCTAGGATGGTCGCATCGCCACAAACGAGCCGATGTCGCTCCCCGAGGCTATAAACGTCACCTGCTACGGTTTTTGCCGTATCAGGGGTATCTGGGACGTTATCCGCCTCCGGCTCAGGCTTTTGCAATAGGTCCAGGTCGAAACCGGTCAGGTTGAGCATTGGTAGCTCCATGTTTTCTAGCAGCGGAATAACTATTTTTAGGTCGACCCCGGTGAGCGCGTTTATCTGATTGTCAGCCAAGCGCCACATCTCCTCTTGCTCTGAGGTGAGCGCAAACTTTGCGTGCTCTCCTTGGATAGTATTTCCCTCGCCGTCTATAATCCACGGCTCAGGTAGATCCATATCGTTACCAAACTTCTCCCACGCCATATAGCGACCGTGACCGGCTACTATAACCCCCTCCATGTTTACTTCGATAGACTGTCGCCAGCCCACCTCAGCTACTACCTTAGCCAAGAGCTCGAGCTGCTCGTCGGTGTGGATTTTAGCGTTCTTGTCGTATGGAGTGATTTTTTTCATAGATTATTTTACTGGTGTCTTGTTTCCGTAGCTCCGGTGGTGCGGATTATACCTGAATGGATACGGCTGAATGCGAGCAAAGAATCCTCTGGACTCTTCAAGTCTATCTTCGTATTCCTTCTCTATTAATGAATACTCTGGGCACTCGTAGTATGTTCGATACAGTTTATTCCCAGTTAGGGTACAGAACCCCTCGTGTTTTATGAATGCGTTGAGGTTCATACCGCACTCGCCACAGAACCGTGGTGCTGGTTGCAGTTGACCCATACTAGTTAAATCGTGGGTTATTGCAGCGACCGTTTCGTTTCCGAGTAGCCTCTCGCACTTTGTTAAGTCTAAACTCCAGTCCATTGCGCCGGACAATAGCTTGCCGTTCGCACATCTTTTGCCACTTCGCTTTAGCTCGCGTCATCGGTGACTTCCTAGTCATAGCAGCGTCGCGCCTGCGCCCGTGACGGTTGAGTCGTACCGGCTGTTCTTTTCTAGCAAATGGATTCATTCCAAACATAAAGACTATTTTTTAGCTTCTCCTTCCTCTGTTAACATTTGAAACATCTGCTCGGTCATAGTCAGGTAGTCAGTGATGCGCATACGGTTCATATCTACTCCGACCTCAGTGTTGACGTATTTTGTTAGATCCTCAGCCGCTTCGTTTTGCTTTTGAAAGGCAGTGAATACGTCCGAGTGTACCAGTTTGAGCGCGTCGCGGTAGTCGTCGGCAAACATTGGGCGTGCTAGTAGGTTACCCCACGCTTCGGATTCAGTAGTTTCAGCTTCACCCTCTGCGCCTTTGATAACGATGTTTCGTTCTCCGTATCGGTCTTGTGCGGTACGCAATAGCTCGTTGGCAAACGTTTGCGCTTTGGTAACGTCTTCTGTCTTTTCTCTAATAGTATCTACAATGGTTCGATTCAGCATAAAATATGTTAATTACCTCGTACGTTTACACGATAGCACGTTACACAAAGAGCAACAACAGGTGCTCAGTGTATATCTATTTCAACAACCAGATGATTCTGTTTGTGGCTTTACCCCCGTACGGGTCGAGTACGACCTCCACTAGTTGATTTACTAGGGGCGCTACTCTTGCCTTCTTCATCTTGCCCGACAGGTGCGCTATTACCTCCTCCTTGGTTTCCGTCACTTGCAGTAGGAATAACTGATTGGGCAGCTTCTCCAGAATTGTCGCTGTTGGGTGTTTCGTCTGAAACTTCATTTTGTTTACTTATCGTTACGTCGGGTACAAATACCGTTACAAACGGTACTTTATCCATTCTATTAAAGAAATCTGTGTGAGTGTGGGTTGCGTTTGCGTTGTATCGGATGAAGTTAGCGATGTCATTTTTCATCATCAAGAACTCTGTGCCACCCTTGGTCTCTACAAACTTGATCCCGGCTGCGCTCATCGGTTTACCGTCTGCCACCGGTGGCTGCGCTTCGTCTACTAAACCACAAGCCACTCCAATCGTTCGGTTGGAATCTAGTACTGCCAGCAGCTTTCGGATGTCGGTATCTTTTGTTACCAGCATTGTGTCGTCTAGGAATAGTAGCTTGGATAGTCGAGACTGACTCATCAAGAAGTTGCGCGCCCTTGACGTTCCTACTTTATATCCGACGTGATGTATTACCGGACGGTTGCCCAGCCCAGCTTCAGCTAGCTCCGTTCGCAGCTTTTTGTAGTACGCGCGGTCTAGGTTCTTGTCGCTGTCTGCGATTAGTACGCGAGCGTCGGGGTAGAACTCTGCGATGCTATATAGCAATGCCTCCAGCCCAGCGGTGTTGTCTTCAGTGTGAATGCAGAACTCTACGTTCCGAATACTAGTTACAGGTGTATCTTTCATAAATAAATTGTATCACGCGCTATGCGTTTTTGATTAGCCTCTGGACTTTTTTATATACGGCACTGTCCGTAGCCAATAAATGCACGAGGGTATCTAGTACCGCCTGTCGTTTCACAGACATTCCTGTCTCTTCGGACATGTCTAGCGTCGCTCGCGCAAGCTCCGCAGCCCGGTCGGGGTCAATAGAATAGTTTTTTCGACGCCTGATGTCTGTTTCTTTTACCATAGAGCTAGTATATAGCATATAGAGTAAAACGTGCAAACGTGTACGTGGGTAAAAAGAAAGAGCGGGGTGTTAACCCGCTCAGTAGATACCGATCACCTCCCTTCGAAGTTTCCTAGATTTTGACGATTCAGTAAACCGAAGTGAACCGCCAAACAGTGAATGGAACAGCAGTCGATACCCTTGTGGCTGAAAGCCCCGCCTGCGGGAATGACGGCGTGACACCGGCTACACCTCATCGTGGGTCACAGTACGGACAGCCGTATACAAACACTTTGTGGTGCGGACAGCTCCCGTCTGTCATCTCCGGCTGCGGTTGTGATTTCGGTACTTCCAGCTCCAAGGCATATTGTTCCGCTTGACGAAACCTCTCATCCAGAGGCAGGTTCGGTTGGTCATGGGACATTTCCTTTTCTCCTGTTTTCAATAAGTGTGACAACGGCATTGCATGTACATTTGTACTCCTTTCTGGTTTTTATTATACCGCAGTCAGAGTGACCTCACAGCCAAACCGTTTAGGTTGCACTATCTTCCACACGTCCAGGTGTACCAGGAGCTTGTCGTTTTCTATCACTCCCGCTTTCTCTAGGCAGTCCAGTAGCGTCGTCGTCGCGTTGTCCAAGTCCGCTGTCTTTGAGAGGTAGAACTTTCCTTTCAGGGAGAACGTCCCGGGTACTGACTGGGTCTTTTGGACCAGTACTTCCATCTGTACTAACTCCTCGAACTCCGTTATCTTCGCTGGCTTGTACATCCCTCCTGCTTTCGACAGCCGGTAGCTGTTCTTCTTCGACGGTATCTTTGACTGGAGTATCAGGTTTGTCATCCTCGGATATTAACACGGGTTCTGTTGTCACCTCTACCAGCGCCTCTCGGACGTTGATTACAATCTCTCGCTCCTTGTCGCTTTTGTGGCTGTTTCTAGGTTCATAGCGTTGTAATTATCCCCTCGGCTATTGCGTAGTTAATGCACTTTTGTCTGGCGTTGGCTTCTTTGTCGTCGCCAAATAACGGTTTGTAGTCTGGCTCAATGTATAAGTCTAGGTTTTCACAATGCCATTCTTTATTTTTTACGGTCATGTAATGCAATGGCAACCACTCCCCCTGTTCACTTACTAGCGGGGCTGGGATTCCATTTCTTTTCGCCAATGTCCCAAGATTCACTTTTGATGTATTTAGAGTTCTGCACCTTGTTGTTTGTCCCATATCCCAACAGTCATACTCTCTTGGGCATATATGTTCTTTTTGAGTAACCCAATAAAACTCAGTCTCAGGCACTACAATCCCTTTCTCTTTACACAGTCGTTCAAACTCTTGGCATAGCTCTAGGTCGGGTACGTGTTTTTGGTTCATACTCTTTGGTGTTTACCTTTGATAAAGTCTGGTTTGGCGCGCGCCCAGGCTGCAGCTATCCAGCTCTGGCGATATCGTTTGCTTTTGCGCCGGTGTTTATCTCCCCGGTCAAGCATACCCAATATCTCAAGTGTCCGGATACAGCCGTCGAACTCATAGCTGGCACGCACCACCTTTGGATATATATAAGCCCAGTTACGAAACGCCGTTAGTAAAAAAAGCAGAAAGGCTAGATCATGAATTAACTCCTCAGCAAAGAATAGCGTCAGTATTATCGTACCGAGTGCCGCCATTTCTAACTTTGATGAACGTCTGTGTAGTGCGTGTCCCTCGCGCATTTGGGTCAGCAGGTCGTCCATATACTTTCCAATTTCTGACAGGGTCTCCTTCGCTTTTTCTCTATCAGCGTTTTCTTTAAGTTGTTGCATTTCTGTTTTCATTTTTTATCTAGTTAGTGGACAATTGGCTTCTACCTTTCCGCAACAGTCGTCGTGGTTACACTCTCCGTCGCAACACTCGTGGTCGTCTATGTGTTTGAATTCGTACATCGGAATCATCGCTTCGTTAGGGACGTTATCCGCGTACTGGTACTCGTTCGCCCCCTTCACTATTTTGTATGCTTCCTCAGTGCTATATACTCCCGCGTGGTTTTTATCTTTTGAATATCCTCTACGGTTTGATTTCCACCAAGCCATGTGTTCGTTGCTCCAGATATACCAGTATTTTGTTTCACGTTTCATTTTAATTTTTATACATTGGGTTACTAACTGCCTCTCTCCACTCCGCGTCTTTGATATTCTTCTCTTTAATCTTTCGCACCCTCATCACCTTGGGGTCGGTCGGTACTAACAATCCGTGGACGTTTTGTATGATCTGCCGGGATAGTCGAATGGATTGCCAGCTACATAGTAGCTTCAGGTTCTTGAGCTTTATGCACCAGTCGCCGTCCGCGTCGGTAAATAGCAGCTTGGAGTAGTATTTCAGAATGTAGCAAGCCATCAGCGTCCAGTCGTTGTTGCGCGCGTGTGGTCTCTCCTCTAGCACGGTATACACCTTGGCTGCTCGCCCCTTGAGCTGCTCGCCGGTTGCTAGGGTGATGATTTGTTTATCTTTTGCCATATTACTTTTTACTTTCGATTACCTTCTGAGCAAACGTACTCCCTCCGCGCAGAGCAATCTGCGGGTATTTCTCTACCAGGAGCGTATGCATCGGGGTTGCTAGATCCTCTGGTATACCGAGCCTGGCTATTTCCTTTGCTGCTACCAAGATGCCCTGCATTTTTGTCACCGTACCGTTGCCAGCCAGCTCTTTCATGTCCTCGCCAGTAAGCCGGTGGTCAGTGTTGTACCCGGCGGTCGCGTTATAGTCAGGTTCTATTCGCTGTATGTCCGAGCCTTTTATAGCCAGTCCGTTTTGAAACGTTCCACGCTCGTCGGTATTCTCAAAAAGGTAGAAAGCTTTATGCGCTTCGTTTGCGTCTATCGTAAACTCCTGATCCTTCCGGTACCCGCAAACGATTTTGATTTTATATTTTGATGTTTTCATTTTAGATTAGAATGCTACTTTAGCTTTTTTGTTTTTCTCAGCGTGCTGCGCCCTGTACCTTTCTACCGCGTCACCCAGTCTTACCCAGTTATCTCGCAGTTGGCAAGCGGTGGTGATATTGGGGAAGTACGGCATCTTGTTGCTCTTGGGTAGAAACTCGATGCGTTTCAGAACTTGCTCGAGGGTGTACTCACCGATCAGGAAAGCGGCTGCTTTGCGTTGGCTGGTGTTTCCGTAGTACTGCTTGTTCTTGGGGTCGACCGTTTCAAACGCTTTTATAATTTCAGCTACGTGGATAGGATCTACTTCGTATCCCTCAGCGTACTTGTCCGGGTCGATAGGTTTTTTCTTTTTTGCAGGTTTTGGAGCTGCCTTCGCGACGGCTTTAGCCGGTGCAGGTTCACTAACCTTACCTAACCTAACCTTACCTAACCTATGTACCGATTGTGTACCGATGTCGGTACACACTGATTCTGGCTTTGTTTTCCTACGCTTTTTGAGCCATGCAGGGGCTTCAATCTTGTTGATTTCAGATACCCCGTCACGCAGTTCTGTGTACGCTCCGTACTCGTTCAAACCGAGCGTTTGTTTTTCTTTTAAGTAGGTCGTCTCCTTGTACATATCAGCTCGAATCAGGTTGTGTATCAGCCAATGTTTTACCACCACCACCCCGCTTTCAAATGATAATATATACCTTTTTGCGAGGAGTATTTTTAGATCGTCCTCTTGCGACCCTACTGATCGCAGTACAGTTATCGGCTGTACAAAACCATCATCGTCTGCGCGCATTATCAGGTGGAAATATAGCGCTTGGCTACTAGTGGGCATCGTGAGAAATACGTCAGTATTTATGATGTCCTGAGAGACCATCCGTCTGTTTGCCATAGCAATTATGTTAGTTGGTAATACACGTTTACACGATACCATTGTCTAGATACTGTATCCCCAGCGTGCAAGGGGACAACCTGTCTATATCTCTCCCCAATCATCACCCGGCTCTTTGAGTACGTTCTCTAATAGCTCTGGTTTTTTAGCTCGAATGTTTACTATTACAGTACTCACCAGCTGTGATCCGCGCATACGTTTCGCGCCGTACATAATAGCGGTTGCGTCTCGGTTGTAATACAAGGCTATTTGGGCGTACGCTAGCCCCAGGTGGTCGTATGCTATACACCATAGCGTATGGCGTACATCTACTATCTTTTGCACCTTAGAGGGCGATTTCAGGCTTGCTACTTTAATATTAGCGGCTCGGCAGAGCATCTCCTCGAGTCCAGCTAGCTGTTCAGGCTTCTTCATAGTTTTGTTTTGGGGTTAATTCGTAAACAATTTTCTTTTCTACAGATACCGTGTGCCCAGTTTCTTTGCAGTGTTTATTGGCATCCTCAGCTACTTTTTGAAATGCAGTTACCCATCGGCAGTCCAGGCACTTCGCTTTAGCTAGCCTTTGTCCTTTGTGGTTTACTTTGACGTTTTTATACATGATTTTCTCCTACTAGCTTCCCTACTACTGATACAGATACCTCAAGGTGAATACCGTCTTCATCTAGAACGTTGTACATGGCTCCAATTCCCTCGTGGTTTATTCCTACTATTCTCAGAAGCTCTTTTGCTTTGTCTTCACCCATCCGAATTGAGAGCTTTCCGTAGGTATCCACCGTCGCTTGATTTGTTACAAATATTTCTTTTTTCATGGTTTTGTTAATTGTCGTATCCTTGGAGTCGAATCATCTCACTACCGTCTGCAGCAAAGAGCATGTCTCCTTTACCTAATAGCTTCTCAGCTCCAGTTTCGTCTAGCATCACCTGACTGTCGACCTTTTTACTCATTTTGAATACTACTTTCGTAGGGAAGTTTACCTTGATATCTCCGTCGATGATTTTAGAGGAAGCTCGCTGCGTAGCGATTATCAGGTGCATTCCTGCTGCTCGTCCCAGCTGCGCTATAGATTTTATATATGATCCAACCTCTCCTCCCATCGATAGCTCGGCAAACTCGTCGATGATGATGAATTTATACCGGAGCTTTTTAACGTCGCGTATGTGTCGAGCACCTTCCTTTTCCATCATTATGTAGCGTTTGTCCATCTCCTTTTTCAGCTCCTGCAGGCTCTCTAGAATGCCCTGTGGAGTATTCTTGTATTCCTTTGCGTCGGCTTTGAATTGCGTCAGCTCTACTCGCTTCGGGTCAAAGAGGTGCAGGTCTACGTTTGGCGTTTCTATCAGCTGGCGGATGATGTTATTCAGGAAGTACGATTTACCTCCCCCAGTAGATCCAGCTACTAGCATGTGCGGGGCTTCTCGTACGTCGTACCGACAGGACTCACCCGTGGTGGTGTTTCCAATAGCCAGCTCAAAGGTCTTGTTGTGCTTTGGTAGCGCCGGGAACGTTCGCTTGGTACGTGGTACTTCGAACGTCACGTAGTTAGTACCTGGCTCGGGAGCTAGAATACGAACCTTGTCTTTTCCTAGTACCTGTTCGATGTCCGGCACGTAGTTCTTCACTCGTTTCATAGCCAATCCAATCGACGGGTTGTATCGGTACAGGTCTACCGTGTCTCCCTCTACCTTCTGTTCGAAGTCCAGCATCATGCCATGCTCCATCATCTTGGTTTTGATTTTGTCGTGGTCTTTCATGTCCTCGTAGTTTATTGCTTGTGCGCTAGTAAATTGCTTTGCTGCTGTCTCCATGAACTTGTGGACGTTTTTGGTCTTTTGCGTGCGCTTTCGCAGTACGTCGGTGATATTACTGACGCGGTGCTTTTTCATCAGCTTTGCTGCCTCCTCGTCTACGTCCAACTTGTTGATATACGCTACTAGCGATACCTCGTTATCGAATAGCGTGTATACGTTGGGTACATATACCATCTCTCCATTCAGCCCCCGGACAACGTCTCCGTAGTATCGAAAGAAGAAGTCGAAGTATAGATCGTGGTCTGCAAATACTATCTCGTACGTTTGAATCTGGCTGCCACCGTCGCGGTTGAGCGTGTGCTTCACCTCTTCGTATACGATACTGTACGGTTCTTCTCCGGTCTCTGCGTACACCAGCAGGTAGTACGTTACGGCTGCGAGCATTTTAGCTCCGTCTATTTTCTCCAGGTCGGTGAATGCTGCCACCGTTTTGTAGTCTTTAATTTTCAGCAGTCCGTCCTTTCGGAATATCTTGTCGGTGTATCCTTTGAGCGGTACTGGTAGTAGCAAGTCCTCTCCGCGCCATTTCAGCGCCACTGTGTACTTCATCAGGTGCTCAGCGTATAACGCCTCCTCTCCGCAATCCCAGCCTTTCTCTTTCACGTAGTGGCTGTATAGGAACGTAAACTTGTCAAACAGTTTCTGTTTATTTGGTATCTGCTTGTTGTAGTCAATGAATCCGTCGTTGTACATCTTCAGGAAGTCCATGCCGACGTTCAGACCAAGCTCGAGCGCTTCACCCTCGGTAGTTACTGGATGGTTCTCCGTACCAAAATAGTACGCTTCCATCGCTTTGTGGAATCCCTGCCCGAGCACACTCTTGGCGCTACTTAGGCATTCAATGTACTCGCCCTGGATCTCGTTTATCTTAAACATTACCGGGTTAGATCCGAACTTTACCAGTGAGCTAGAAGAGAGGTGATCTACCGGAAAGTCGTCGACCTGTTTAACTCTCCTCGTCGATACCAGCGGCATCAGGTTCTCCCTCTTCAGCTTCTTTGTTTTTCTGGTCTTTTTGACCTTTGTTTGATGTGGCATTGTCTGTTTTTACGCTACCCATTTTTAATGATTTACTGTTGTCCGTCGCTTTGCTCCATCGGTTTGGTTGCTGCGTCTCCTTGTGCATCTCCTCCTCTGAGTAGTACTGTGCCAGCTCGTCCGGGCAGGCTTTCCGTAGCGCGTGCATTTCAGCTACCTTCGCGATCATAGTCTTTGGTTTGCTGGACCAGAGGTTGCGACCGGTTGTGTACTCTTTGAAATCTACCGTTGCGGTAAACTCTCCAACGTGGCTCGTCCCGGGTACTAATCTTTTAATAGTAACGCTGCAGCTCTCCACCGTTGTTTTTTTATCGTCTGTGTACGTGTACTCTGGTGCTCCGCTACCTACTACTCCGTTACGCATTCCGCGCTTCCGAGCGTGGTCGATAGATGTCACCAGCGAGTATTTGTCGCCGTAGGGAATGGCGTACACGTGCTTGTGTAGGAAGTCCTCGAAGGAGAACCCTCGAATCATTCCCTCCATCAGTGCCTGCTTCACTTGGGTTGTACTCTTGAGTCCAGCAAAGGTAGTAGCTAGTAGTGCAGTGAGCACCTTGGGGTCAGCTAGCTCGGTGTTGAGTCGTGCATTTATTTGCTCAACAATAGCTTTGTCGTTACCTTCACCTTGATCGTATACAACAACTTCTTCTTGTTCACTCATAATTTTTAATAGTTATTCAGTTAGTAACTCATCGACCTACTCCTATAGTACCTCATTACGTTACTCATTGCACGTTTTCGTGTAGCGTAGGCTGGGGACAACAAAAATACCGGGATTATGTGTCCCGGTATTTCTATATTGCGAGCTTTGAAACTACGCTTGGTCTGACCCCGTACCCCCCTGTTCTACCTTTTCAATCAACCCAGGAGCGAACTCGCCAGCTTCTTGATCCGTTAGACTCAGGATTTTAACAGCTTCGTGCGCTGTCCCACGTGGGTACTCTACCCCAGTAAGTACTTTGTACTCTGCTCGTGCTTCACTCGCCGTATCTGGTGCGTCTTGAGTACCAGTTGCAGCTTGGTCTGGTGCGGTAGTTGCAGCGTCTGGTGCTGCAATGGTCGTAGCTTCTCCGTCAGTAGACACCTGACTTTCTCGTTTTGTACCTTGCCCCGGTTCAAATGCCTGCGTTCCTTTAGCTTCACCTTCCTTTTCACCAGTAGCAGCTGACTGCGCTTGAGCGTGTTCTCGAGCTGCGTCTACTCCGCCAGCAGCCGTTGCTTTTGACACGTCTGTGTTAGTTGTTTCGTCTGACATAATCTATATAGAATTACGTTGATAAATGCTGTTGAGTACAGCGCGGAGGAGGCAAGGATTTGCCGAGGTATTAATAAGTGGATTCTGACCACAACACAACTCGTATAGTCACCTTGCACAACATACTATTGAAACGTATGTCTTAAACAATAGCGTCTACCTATTCCGCCACTCCTCCGCGCTGTACTCAACAGCAACTTCTTCTATCCATTTATAGAAAGATTTGTTTTGTTGAGTGCTGCGTTGTTTTTCTGTTTGCTCCATAGGGTGTTGGTCTTTATTTCATCATTGTGTCCCAAATAAAGGAAAACGGTACAAAGATATTTATAATACCTATTGCTGCGCTGTGCACCGTAAACGCATAAACAATGTTACAGATGTAAAATATAAATCCTAGGTAGTTCATATACGCTATTCTTATCTATTAAGGTGATGCTGTGCTTTCGCCTGTAGGTAATATCTAATGATTGAGTCTAAAACCCTACAGGCGGGAACACAGCATCTATACATTAAGGACTAAGGTGAGGGGATGAGGCAAGGTTTGACTTGCAGGGTTAGTTTTCTTTCAATCCGATAGTTCTAACCAAATCGGTATTACGGCTCACTGTCCGCCACTCAAACCCTCGCTTTAATTCTCAATGTACTGTGATGATGGGCAACTGTGGTAGCGGTACACTACCTCAAAGTTTTTCGTACCCAACATGACTGCCAGCTCTGCATTTAAGCGCACATCACTAACTGACTTTAAAGGATAGGGTAGGTGGATTGAGGTGGTCATGGGAGTTATTTAGTGGGTGGGGTTACCCTTGTGCAATGTCCACCACAGCCTCCACTGTCAGGGCTACAGTAGTGACAATCTTTCTCAGCCTCCCAATCCCTCAGCTCGGTCAGTAGGGCGGTGCGTTCGGCGGTGAGTGTTTCTCGTAGCCACGCAATAGCTAATTCAGGAGTGAGATTAAATCGCATTTTTGTACCGCCGTTCAGTGTCGAACCAAGAACTACATGGTAGACAAACTTACTCTTAAAATCCGCCACCCTCTCCTCTACACTTGGTATCTTAGTCATAGTTATTGTTTAGTATTAAGCTCATACTATCAACCCGGAAGTCGTCGCCCACAAACGCTCCGCTATACGTCAGCCAGAGCAAACCGTTCTTCATCATTTGAGCGTAGCATGGGTCTTGTATATCTAGCTCAAACGAATCTCCCTCAATGATAACCCGACCAATAGGCTGCTCGGTGTCGTGTGCTAGTAGTAGCACTGGATTCTTTTTATACTCTGAAAAGTCTAGTTTTACTTTTGACATGAACATTTTTTTATATCTACTCCTCTCATAATGTGACCCTCCCCGTCGTCTTCATCGTGTGCTACCTCACCTTCACCCCGGCAGTACTCGCACCAAGAGCCGCTCCTTAGCTCCCAGACACCGCGTACTGGCTGTGGCATTCCCATCGTACGTTCTTCTTGTACAAGGGACTCGCGCATCTGGTCCACCGCTGCAATGATGTCTTCTATATCGGTACTTTCAAATGATACGGTTAGCTTCGTGGTAGCTTCCATCATACTGATTGTCGGTACGCGTCTAGTAATACTTTGAGTCTCTCGGTGTCCCACGTGTGCAGCTGGGTATATCTCTGGTTTGGAGTGTGCCTAGCAAGCTCGATGAGCACCTGTAACCTGTTCATAAATTGAATGGGCATGGTGTTATATCGTTATTAATATATTTACAGTATAACCCTACACGTTTTCGTGTAAATAGAACAGCCTGTATACAAAGGGGATAACTATGCTATATTAAATATGCCTGTGGGGAGGCACAGATCAGATTTACCGGAGCTTCGACACACTATTTTTTTTACATAGCTCCACCGTCATATAAAAAAGAACCGCTTGCTAGGCGGTTCTTTTTTATTCCTCTATTTGTTTTTACCAAGCCAGTACGGTATCTGCGTAGCGAAGAATGCTACTAGCGTCTCTGCGTACAGTGTGACCTGTTGCGGGTCTACCTCGCCATCTGTGGCTACTGACGCCCCTACAACACCAGCAAACGATGCTGTGGCTGCAAACACGCGCAGGATAGCTCGTTTATGGTCTGAGAACTTTACGCTTGCGATTGCTTTGACCATCTGCGTTAGTAGCGATACTACTACCGGGACAGCCAGTAAGATTATTGATTCCATGATTTACGCATTAATTTTCTCATAAATACCGTCTACAAACTGCTCCACGATTCTAGGTTTGTAGTCGGTAATTTCGAAGTGACTAGCGAGCGTCAGTGTGTGGATCTTCTTCATACGCATCAGCTGCGCTGCCAGATCTATTTGCCCCTCGGTAGGAGGAGTATTGGCGTCGATACCTTCGTAGCAGATACCGTAAGCGTACCAGTTAGGTTCACCTGATTCGATGCGCTCGTTTGGTCCACCTAGTAACTCCTGCAATTCAGGTTGCGGGTTAGATAAAACCCCGGCGTGCCACGCAGTGTAATGCTTTGGTACAAACTCGATAACGTACTTACCGTGCCGGGGAATGTACCAGTGATAGCTAGCAGACCGTGTACCGTTCAGGATCTCGTTTATAGTGCCTGCTTCCGTACCAAGGTCAATGTGCCCAATCACAGCGTTTTCAGCCCGGAGCGGGGCATTATGGTGCTTTGTGGTGTGCATTTTCTTTATCTCTACCTCGTAGATAGTATTTCCTTTATACTGCTGCAGCCCTATTAGCTGTGTGAGTAGCTTCACAATCAATCTAAGCTGCGCTATTTTAAACGTAAGAGTCTTATTTCGACGCTGGAATACCGCATTCGCGACGTGATCTGAAATCTTTACCCAAGCGTCGTCGTAGTTGTACCCGTCCTTGTAGCCAGGCTTGTGTACCACATCCTCGTCAAAGTCGTTGACACCCATCACCGCTTCTAGTGAGATGCCGGTGTTCTCTTTCACAAACTCGTCGACGAAGTGTAGAACCTCATGCTCCCCGGTATCTTTAGCGAATCGGATACGAGTAAACCCGACGTGATACGTGTTGAAAATACGTCCGAGTTTAAAACCTTTGAGTCGGAACTTCCCCTGTCGCCAGTTCTTGTCGCTCACAAAGAATTTGACCCCGTCTACATTTGTGCCGTGCTCTTTATAGATAGCCTGTGTGTGTTTGAATACGAAACTATCAGAGGCAAAAAACCGTTCGCGCCGGTCTTCCCAGTCGATTTCAGCCGCGTCAAACTCCTGCTCGGTAAAAATACAGGTGTGGGTTCGCTCCATTTCATCTTTAAACTCTGCGATGCGCCGACGCCAATTGCGGTCGGTCTTATCAATCATCAGGTAGTAGTGTATGGGGTTGCCTTTCATACGTTTATACTAACACACGATTAGATTCCTGAGTTTCTTATCCTCTCATCGAGTCGTATTAAAGTCTCCTCAACTCTCTGGAGATCGTCTCCGGTTGCCGCATCTTTAATAGCCTCAGTATTGACCTCAATTCTTTCACGTAAGACAGACGCCTGATCGCTGTTAAATTGATTATTTTGTAAGTTATTAACATCGCTCCGGAGATTTGCGAGGTAAATAGATACCGATACGATTGAGACAATCATAGTGACACCAATAGCAGTAAACACTTGAAAAGTAGCAAGCTTTAGCTCAGTCTTAATATCGGATTTAATTTCAGCTCGGAGACCCCCCTCCTCATTAAATGCGTCATGTATTAAAGTCTTAATATCTTTCTCACTAAACATTTTACTCGGAGCTTTATTAGTCGTAATAATTATGAAATTTGTTGTTCGTAAAGTATACCATCTGCACCATCATCTCCAGGTTGTTCACCTCCAACAGCACTACCTGGGGAGGTTCCTCCATCTCCTCCTACTCCTCCTATAAGAGAGCTAGTACCTGTCCAGGTTTTGACTTTAAAGAATATGATTAAGTCACCTCCATTACCTCCTGCTCCACCACCTCCTGCTCCTCCACTCCCCCTCCCATCCCCTCCTTTACCTCCTTTACCTCCTTCTGTTTCTATAGCAAATGTCCCAGCAAAAGTCCCACAGGCAATCCAAATTGTACCTCCTGACGCTCCTCCTCCTCCACCACCTCCTGCTCGCTCGCCACTAAATCCATTGTTTCGACTTCCTCCACCACCTCCATTTCCTCCTCTTTTCGTTATACCCTCAATCGCCATTAATGGGGAAAGACCGATACCAAGTACCGTTAAAGCTGTCGGTGAAAGTTGAACTAATATAGTTTTTGATCCTTCCTCTCCCCCATCTCCCGCATTTCCGCTTGAGTCAGTACCTCGACCTCCAACACCTCCATCGGGACTGGCTGGACCATAATTACCATCAGTTGTATTTCCTCCATCTTGACCATCTTCATTATTGCCACTTGGTCCACCTCCTCCATTTGCTCCAGCTCCAGTTTTAAATGGACCGCTGCCTGTCGAATCAGCACCTGTGCCACCTCCACCATTACTGTTGCTACTTGCATCACCTCCGTCACCTCCGTCACTCCCGGTATTTTTTATTGTCCCTGTTCCACTTAAAGTTTCTGATACATAAATTCTATATCCATTTGTAATCAGAGTGTCATTGACAGTCAAATTAGCATAGTACATATCACGAGTAAGTGTTGTACTAGAAGATATTGTTACATCGCCATCGGATCCGTCACCCAAATCCATATCATTCAAAAATACTGGATCTATTCTTTCATTTGCTTCTAGCAAAGGAACACGCCCCTCATCATTTCCAGGGTTTCGGTCAGCACTTTTTATAAAGTCATCCGCTTGAATTATTGCATCTGGTTGTTGTGGTTTTGCCATATATTAAAATTATACACTACCTGTAATGCGACACACGATTGTATGGTCTTCTCCAGCCGCTTTCACCAACGGACTCATCACAAGGTGGTTAAACGGCTGCCCTGTTTCCAGTGTAGATGTACCTCCTATTACCATACCGAACTCTCTATAGGTATCGTTTGGCGTCAATACGTCCGGGTAAAAGAATCGGAAGTCTGTTGTTAGCCCTGACCTAGATATAGCTGAAATCTGCGCGCGTACCAGAGCGTTTCCCAGTCCTGTATCAGCAGCGGTTGCTGCGGTACTATCGTCACCCATATCACCAAACGTAATGATACCAGTGTGAGTAGTAATGCCAGCCAGCCTGTCTAGCAGTATCGAAATACCTCTATTAGCTCCTGTCAGCACAACGTTTGGAGACCACACGCTTTCCGCTACCAAAATACCCCCTTTGGTTTTTATCCATTTGGCTTGACCTTTCAGTCCGAATCCGTCTGTTGCATTCATACGGTTATTGTAGCACGCACCTAACTGTAGGTAGAGAAATTGTATTTGCCGAGTGTCCGGGTAGTTACCGGAGCGTATCCATATGGACCAGTGGTTGATATCCTCTGTATAATCTCGTCACTCAAACCAAGCTGATCAGTTACCCTTCGGAATCGCTGCAGTACCTCGTTACTAGCAATGGTGACGTTGTCTTTTTCTTTTCCGATCAGTCCCAGCATAATATCGGTGAAAGTGGTCTCAGATGACTTGATCAGGTCAACGCTGAATATAAAGCTCTCGTGGTCGTGCATCTTTGCACTGACGCTATTTATTTTGTAGACGTCGTTTACCTTTCCAAACTTTGCACTGTTGACTGTAGCTGTCTGACCAACCTTCCACCCTGTTTTATAACTATCGAAGTCTGCTTCTTTTTTACCGGCACGCTTTTGCTCTAATAGGGAATCGGCAAATAACTCACCCTCTGATATAGAGGTTATGTTTTTATTTATCTCTACGAACTCTCGTGCGCCGTATGCATCGATAGAGGCTATATCCTCGCCCAGTACAATGAGCGGCACTTTCCCGTTACCAAATACCCGGACAATATCCCCAGAGCTGAGTGCGCCATCAGGAAACCGTACCAGCTTCTCTTGGAAGTTATACAGTAGGTCAAAGTCTACCGCTTCATCTAAAAAGTCCCGACCAACGCTTTGCGTCACACCGTTTACCGTCACCTGCGTTTGCGAGTACCTGTATACCAACGGGAATGTCTGGTCGATACCGTTCGCTTCATACTTATCAATAGCGTCCGCTTCTGATATAGGGTCATCGTACTCTCCACCGCGCACGTATACCACGTTAGAAAGCTCGAGGATATTGGAATCAAACTTGAGCGAGTTCGATACGATGTCTCCACTCTCGTCGTTTACCTCGTACGGGGCAGGGTTGTCGCCGGGGATAAATACTGACACCACGTCGGTCGGAGAGATACTCCAGTCCCACCCAACCGCGTTCATGAGTTTTTCTAGACACCGTGAAGGCTGCTCGTAGTTAAAACGAACCGTTTTGATTGCCGGAGTGTCGTCGGGAATATCTAAGGTAAACCCGGTGGTGTAGGTATTGATGATGTCAGTTACCACTGCTCCGACCGTGGTGTTGTTGTACGCCTTTACTACCAGACGCCGGTCAAGCTCGTAGTACCCGTCCATGCAGAAGAAGTTATAACCAACCTTGATACCGTTGAGTATCTTTTCAGACCGCCGAGTGATTGTGCCTTTGAAGAAGTTGTCGCCATCTTGCTGCAGCAAAATACTGTCACCAGTATCTGGTATATCCGTGTCACCTTTAATAGCGAAGTCTAGTGTAGCTGGCGCTTTGGACAGCTTGTTTTTATATCGCACTGACCGCTGGTCAATACTAGACGTTCTATTTTGCCCGTCGATTGTTATTACGATCATACTCGCTCGCGCTGTTTAATGCGGTCTGCTAATGCGTACTCGACCTTATCTACGAGATCCTCCCCGGACACGTCACCGTTTACAATGACAGTAACTCCACCGCTACCACCCGCTCCCATCGCATAGTTAGGGACAATAGTACCGTTTCCCCGCGGGATAAACATCTCTGGACCGTTCTCACCGACCATATACGGCGTATTGTTCGCTACAGAGCCACCAACGGCGCGCCCTGGCAATATACTGCCGATAGTATCCATTACACCGCCCCCGATGTCTTTGATGGCACTGAGAGCCTTTTTGACCATATCGTAGAGGTTCTTTGCCCACTCCCACATGCCTTTGAACTTATCAATCACAACGTCCGCTGCTAGCGCCCACTCTCCTTTGAATAGGTGGATGAAGAACTGGAACGTGAGCTTGAGCTGATCGAACGCATATATCAATGTCTGCACGATAAACGTAGCCAAGCGCGTCAGTACGCCCAGTACGGTAGTGAATATGTTAATAGCTACCTTGAGTAGCGCGATGAGCGTATGCAGGGCTGTTAGTAGAATAACCCCAATGACGTATGCAAAGTCTTTCAGGTACGGCGCAAGGGGCTGTAGTGCCTCCCAGAGCGCAGCTAGCTCTGGTCGTAGCTCCTCGTTAAATGTAGCTACAATAGACGACCATGCACCTTTCAGGTGTGTCACTAGTAGCGTCTGCTCGTCCACGCTATCTAACATGCTGGTAAAGAACTCACTGGCTGCTTCGCGGGCGTTGTTAAAGTACTCCGGGTAGTTAGCTACCACGTCGGATACTTTCATGAGAGCAGAGGATAAGTTGTCTAGCAGACCATAATTTACAGCGATGTCAGCCAGCGCAATACCTACGGAGTCTTTCATGTTTGACCACGCCTGATTGAATGTACCGCTCTGGTTTTGGAACGCATTAAAGAACCGACCCCCGGCGTCGTTTGCTTCGTCAAACATCTTTGTAAGCATTTCAAAAGAGATCTCCCCGTCGGTAACCATCTGCGCTACCGCTTCCCCAGTCTTCCCGGTAGTCTCCTCGAGCATTTCGTAGATAGGAATACCCGCGAACGCAAACTGCTTCACGTCGATGGCAGCCGCTTTCCCGGTAGCAGCAATCTGCTGGAGGTTGACGATGATACGGTCGAGCTCAGACTGCCCCTTACCCATGGCAGCTAGCGCTTCACCCACGTCCAATAGAATATCAATCGATTCGTCACCGTCTTTAGTAACAGACGTTAGTAGCTGGGTAGCCTGAGTCAGTCCAGGTAGCTCGAACGGCGTCCGGGCAGCTTCTATCTTTAGACGCTTGATAGTCTCTCTAGCTTCGTCAGCAGAGCCGAGCAGGGTAGTCAAACCAACCTCAGCGGTCTCTAGATCAGCAGCAATCTTTACTCCGTAGCCGAGCGCACCAACAGCAGCAGCACCAATAGCTAGAACCGCCTGCTTTGCTTTACGCAGCGCGCCGTCCCAGTTTTTAGTATTCTGCTCAGCACCCTCAAGCTCCCCGTTTACTTTACGGAGTTCGCTAGAGGCTTGGTCTTGTAGCTTGAGTACAAGTTGTAATTGTCGACTATCCATATATTAGCTGTTTCGCATTTGATTGGTCTTCTCGATTGCGCGTCGCTTGGCAATGATCCTCTGGTAGATCATAACGTCGATGTAGGACATAGAACGAATTTGATCTGGTGTCCAGCCGTACTCACGAGATAACATCTCCATTATAACGTATATTGTCGCTGGTTTCTTACCCTCAAGCTGGGTCTGCAAATCAAACCCGTTTCCTATTTTCCCTCCAGTTCGGTTTCAACCTCGGTGTCACTCTCTACCGCCCGGCGCAGCTTGTCTACTTCCAGCATCAGTTTAGTACCGCAGTTCTTGGATAGGTTGTATAGCCAGTCCTTTGAGAAAGTAACCACCTGCCCGTTGTCCTGCACAATCTTTTCTATACACAGCTCGGCTGCTTTGATACGCGCTGCGAGGATAGCCTTGCCGTCCATTTGCATACCTGACAGCTCAAACGGGTCTTCCCCCATTGGCGTACCGTCCGCGTCCGCCGTCTTTGCAGCTTCGTCAACCTTCTTCTTCATCTCAGCGTTGATACGGAGCGCGCCCATCATTTCCGCTTGAATAATCTCAGTGTCTCCCCAGCCGAGTCTATCCTTAAGAGTAATTGTGTAATTTTTGAGTTGCACTTGCATATATATAAAGTTAAGGTATTAATACTATTACACGTTATCGTATCACATCATGAAAAACAAATACATTGCACTGTTGTTAACATTATTCCTAGGTTGGTGCGGAGTGCATCAGTTATACCTTGGAAACACGTACAGAGGAACTCTTATGGCGATGTTCTTCTGGACTGGCTTTCCCTTTCTAATGTCGGTGGTAGACTTTTTCGCTTTCCTATTTATGAGCAAAAGCAACTTCGACAGTCGGTATAATATCTAGTGTCGTGTGGACGGCATATGCAAAAAACTACCGGGATTCCCGGTAGTTTTTTGTCGTAGGTATTACTCAATGTTTTGATAAAGACCTCGTACCACCGTCCTCTTACGAGGTTGGTACGTTAGTGTACGCTGCGGTCAGGTTTCGAAGTGTCACTTGTGACTGCTCCAGGTCTGTTTGATTTAGGAACGCCCGGAACGGTAGCGGTTGGGTGATCAGGTCAGCGGCTTCTGCTGTCCGTGTCCAGTCCATCCATTGCACCTTGTTGAATACGATTGTGATAGCTGGGTTCTCACCGCCCCCAAGGTCAGCTTCTCCAGTAACTGTGATACTCATATACATCTCAGCATTTCCAAGGTAGTAGTCTTTGAATGTTTCATTTACGAAGTTCAGGGTAACGTCCCCCTCAATCATCAGCTGGCTGTTGTAGATGTCGTCTGGTGTGTACGATCCTACTACGTGGTCTCGAATCAAACCGGTGTCCCAGGTTAGGTTGAAACCTTTAGCTTTGAGCGCAGTAGCTCCTGAAAGTCCAGCCTCGGTAGAAGCCACTTTGATTACAACGTCACGCGATACGAAGTCATACTCAGTATCGTAACTAGGATTGTCGGAGTTTGCAGTAGCAGCTGCAGCTACGAAGCTACACGTGTATCGAATGTAGTCGTCCACGGCAACAGAGATAGAAAGCGTATTAACCATTCCGTTGCTATATACGTGCTGTTGCACAGTCCCGTCTTTCGCAAATAGCGATAGGGAAGTGTGCTTGATGTTTTGACCGAGCGTAAATACGTGGTCGTTTACATCTCCATCTACGTTCGTAGTGTTGCAGATTCCGTACACGTTACCCAACATCCACCCAAGAGTATCGATGTGCAGGATACCCGCCACCTCTCCTTCGATGAAGGTTTGTACTACGCGTCGCCCCATACCAGCTTCTAGTCTACCCATTGTAGTTTCATCCATAGCGTGGGAAGCTCGCTCCACAACGCTTGCGGTCACTTTACGCGCCCATTTGTCTGCAGACGTCTCAGCCGTACCACGGGCTGCTTCCGTGGCGATACCAAACTCAATCTGTCGTCCTATAATTTCTGCCATACGCTTATATTATTGCTACTGCGATTAATATATAAATTGTAGCATACTAGTTATTACTCACCACCTCGATTTCGAGGTTCATGGGTGCGTATGCGGTCAGTCCGTCTTGAGCCTCGTCGAAGTCCCACGGGTCGGCTGTATCTAGCTTTGCCCATACTCTACCTCCGTCAACAGTACCCTGATCCCAGTCGGCGTCGAACTGTGCCACGATAGCGTCCACCACGTTTGGTAGTACGGTTGTGAATATCTCCTCGGTAGTAGTACCGCTTTTATTCACGATAACCATCAGTAAGAAACGGTATTGTTTTCGGTTCTGTGTTTCAGTCTCAAACGAGTTAGTAAACCCGGCTGGCTGAAAATAAACAGCGGGGTAGGCGTCAAGCTTTGTTTTGGGGTAATTGAAATAGTCAGCCAGCTCGCCTGATACTTTCACCTTCTCAAGGGTAGCTGCTATTTTTGCTAGTAGGGTAGTGTACATATTGTAAAGTATATCATTTAGCCAGGTCTTTTGAGATGTTCCGGAGCAGCTCCATGTATAGCGACCGGATACGGTGGTTGTTCTGCTTCTTCACGTAATCTAGCCACGGTCGTGCGTCCATGCGTCTAGTACCCTCATGCACCCAGCGCGCGTAGGGAGCTACTCTTTCATTTGGACCAAATGAACCGGAGAAGGAACGTATCCGGGTGATGTGGCTGTCCACAAGGTTTCTACTAGCAACCGGCGCACCACCGCCCATACCACCCAAGCGCCACGGCTGTGACTGCGTACCTTTCCGGTATTTTGAAAGCCCTCGAACGATAAACTTCCGAGTTTCATCTCGAATGGTTGTCGGGTTTCGCTTCACGGCTGCTGCCAGCTCGCGCGCTCCTATGATTTGGACGTTGTCACTCATGTTTAAAGTATAGCACTCCTCTACCCTACTCAGTCGATAGGTCTAAATTGGGTCTACTTTGCAAAATATTAGACCCATTGAGCAGCGGGGGAGTCTGGTTGTTATCCCAATATAGCCCTATTTATATAGCTATCTGCTACACTCCAGCAATGTTTGGACGCAGCCCAAGGTTTCAGCCCCTGGGTGCGGTATAGGTGATCCGCGTACGCTATATTCCCCTCTAATGTGTATATGTCCCAGCCGAGATTACTCGCAGGCTCGGCGTGGTACGAAGCCATGATTTGAAATACCCCAGTAGCGCTACTGCCCTGCTCGTTTTTTAGTACTTCCCCGTCCGCGTCCCAGTGACGAAACGTACTCTCGCACTCAGCTACCGCAACCATTACCTTGGCGTCAGGAAAATGGTCGACGACCGCTTCTTCTATCAAAGGGCAATCAGACAAACAGTTAACACCCGGCGGTAGTAGCGCAGGTTCTTTTATTTTAGGAAGTGGCAGCGGTTGGGGTATCTCAATCGTGGTGGTAGATATAGGCTCGAATGTACGAGCCGGAAGTATCGCAGGCTCGGCGTCCTTATCTGATACAGGTGGCTGGGGAGCTATACACTCAAGGCAGACAACAACGGTAGCTTGGATAGCAGCGTACGCTAGTAGTACCAGTGATATTCCTAGAATTCCAATTGTAATTTGACGAAACATTATGGTGTATCTTTTACGCAGACCAACTCAAGGTGATCGTCTGGGTCTCCAAACACAAACTTCTGCACGTTACGAACGCTATATGTACCCGGGTGTCCTCCGCCTGCTACCGTTAGCGTATCCCCTGATACAACGTCAGTGCCCAGCGCGCACCAGAACTTAAATACTTGTCCCCACGTTTCACCAAGCTGCTCGGCAAATTGCGGTTGCGCTTGTTGGATATGTGCTTTGAACGGATCTATAGCGGTGAGAGAACTCTTCTGTGAAGCCCAGACCATACGCTCCCCGGTCACGTTATTTACATAGCAGTTCTCTATGCTCATAGGTAATGACGTTTATACGAGTCTAGCGCGACCATAGCCGTCTTAAAGTCGGAGAACGCGTCGCCCCCTTTGTCAGTGTTGTACGTGACCTGGTAGTCTCCGATACGTTTACTCTTTACCTCAGACGCGCCGGGGCTGTTTTGGTTTATGATACCCGCTACGAATACTGTAGCTGCGCGCTTGATATCAGATGGTACTGCTACTGAGAACCCCCACTTGGCGGTGATTTGCTGGTTCTGTCTACCAATCAGGAACTTGTCGCTGTTTAGTACCAAGGCTGTGATTGGGCATTTATGCGCTAGGTGGTTAACTGGCTCGGTGAAGTATCGGTTTGCGCCGGTAGCTCCTACAGTACGGAACGTTCCACCGTACCCATCGTTACCCAAACCAACCGCAGTAATCTCTACCGCGTCGTCAATCAGTAGTTTGCTAGTACCGTCACCGTCAAATACGCGAGGAGTAGCGTCAGTGTCCGCTTTGAAGTTACGCCCGGTAACGAGGTCAATAGTATTCTCAACGCCCTCGATCCACTCGTCTAGTACGGAGTCGAACGATGAATCGATGTTTTTCAATAGAAAGTTCTCGATTGCTGCTTTGTTTGTATATCCTTTAGCCATATGATTTATTATACACTATTATTAACAATTTCTTTTAGGTAACTCCTTAAACGGAGACTCTTTTTCTGTATATGGAGTCGATGCTGGAGTAAAGACGTCAGTCTGATGAGTAAACGGATCAGTCTGAGAAGTATAAGGATCCGGATTAGGACAGTAAGGATAGATCCCCCCTCCCTGGATTTCAGCATTACGATCAGAGTTAGCCGCTCCCAGTCCATCGATCTCAGCATCACGCTCAGCGTCAGACCTTATCGCTCCAAAGATCTCAGCATCTCGAGTATCGTTTGATCCGAGTGTACCAGTGACCTCAGCCTCACGCTCAGACTGATCGTCCAGGCGTCCAGCTATCTCAGCTGATCGATCCTCGATAATCATATCGATAGTCGTCCCATCGATCAGAGCACCACGCTCAGCGGTATCAGTATCGATCCCGGAGATCTCAGCTGATCGATCGCTATTAGCTCCCAGAGTACCAGTGATCTCAGCCGATCGAGATGAGTCGGTATCAGTGATACCTAGTATCTCAGCATCACGCTCAGCGTCAGTGATATCAATACCAGCGACCTCAGCGTTACGACTAGAGGTATCAGCTGACTGACCGTGTACCAAAGCCTCACGCTCATTGTCAGACGTGTCAGCTCCAGCGATCTCAGCTGATCGATCGGACTCAGATGTATTAGCACCTCGGACCTCAGCATCTCGAGATCCTTGATCACTATCGACTCCAGTAACCTCAGTTGATCGAGTGTCATTACTAGTATCAGATCCAGAGATCTCAGCATCACGCTCAGCGGTATCAGTATCGATCCCGGAGATCTCAGCTGATCGACTAGCTTGATCCGTAGCGACTCCAGTGATGAGAGCGTCTCGCTCATTGTTGGCGACGTCGACTCCATGTGTTTCTGCATCTCTCGAAGCGTTGGTAGTATCGACACCCTCAATCTCGGCATCACGTGAAACAGTGATTGAATCCTGACCTGTCGTTTCAGCATCTCGACTAGTGACCAAAGAATCAGATCCTTGGATTTCAGCGTCTCGAGAAGTACTAAGTAAATCTTCTCCATGCACCTCAGCATCTCTTTCAGCGGTGGCGGTATCTTGACCATGAATCTCTGAGTCACGTGAATCGTTCGCATCTGTACCTGACGGTGCTTCGTATTCCCAACCAAGGCGAGGGTAGTCATTACCAGCATCAATAAACCAAGTCTCATCGACATAACTACCTATCGCAACAATATCCCACGCTGAAAAGGTAGACAGTGTTTGCATCTGTGCCGTAGTTCTAGGCGTACCGTCACCAGTAAGAGTATCTAACGTACTATCCCAATATGAGTTAGCACCAACACTACCAGCACCCATCAGAGCATTTTTTTTAGTACCTCCTGAGACAGTACCGGCAAAATAGTTATTTGCTCCAAGCGTTCCACCACGACCACAGAAACCAGCCGCTCTACCTCCCTGAGCCGCTCCCAAAGTGACATCTCCTATTGCATAACAATTGGAGATAGTCCCCGACTGAGAAAAACCACACATCAATCCAGCTGGCGCCCAGCTAGCACTAATCTTACTGACATATTCACCAGTAACAAAACATCGGTCAATTGTAGTACCTCCAGTTAGCCAACCTGCAAAAATTGCAGCATAGGCAGCACCCTCCACATACGCATCGACAATACCTAAGTCGTAGATAGCTCCTCCGTTAGTTTTTCCGAAAAAGCTAGCATTATTATCTCCAACAGTATAGGTGTAGTTAGATATTACGTGACCATTACCATTGAAGTCACCAGAGAATCCATCGTTGATTTTAAAGTTAGTCAGCCCACTTACATCAACGTCATTCTCCAGTCGATAATACGCAGTCAAATCATCGTTAATATCCTCTACGTGAGTAGTGGTCGTGATGAGATATGGTGAGCCGCTTGTACCTGCTCCTGAGCCAGAAAATGCCATATTAGTATGTCCAGCTTAAATCAACAGCGTCCAGGTATTACCGTTACTGTCATCGACCCAAAGTTGGACGACCTTACCATCCTCATATTGAGCCTCGATCACCGCAAAATGATCAGCCGTCTCAGCGTTAACCTTGCCGTCAATAACATCTCCTCCGAGCTTACGGAAAAAGTTAAAAGCGACCGGCTTAGCGGCTTGAGCGAAAGCGTGAAACTTAGGATTTTTACCCAGAGACGAGAGATTATATCTGGTCCTCTCATCAAACGTGAGGGCTATCGATGTAATACTGAGATTATTCTCAGTCGCATACGACAAAAGCCGGAGCCATGGCGAGAGCTTTCCGTCGATTGTCTTAAAGTTACCTCGCTCCTCGTATAACGTCTGACCGTTACTCAGTGAGGCGATCCATCGTACCTTTTTTATCATAAGCGTATATGAGTCTCAAGAGAGCCTCGTTTTTTAATTAGTTTTTAAGAGTAAGTAAGCTCAACTCGGAGAGCAAAAGCTGACTTGAGTCCGACACTTTCTGGAGATGCTGATACAGCGATAAAGTAATCGTGAGACGTTGCCGCACCTTGATCAGTAAGAGTCAAAGCCGCCGCTGATCCCTCAGCATTAGTCCAGGCGGAGTCTCCTTGCTCAGCCGCTTGAAACG